>Ga0307510_10003869_pt1 | contig 17553 bp, 15 predicted proteins | sample 12_EM_MG_FD_207224 | JGI IMG/M metagenome (GOLD analysis project Ga0307510, IMG submission 207224) | Populus trichocarpa ectomycorrhiza microbial communities from riparian zone in the Pacific Northwest, United States - 12_EM | ecosystem: Host-associated > Plants > Roots > Unclassified | place...
TAGGTGTTCTGCATCACGACCGCCAGCGGTTCCTGGTAGGGGCACTGCATCAGCGGCTTGAGGACCGAGATCTGGCAGAACCAGGTCGGCGGATGGCTTGCGAAAAAATTATTGTAGATGTCGAGTGCACTCGATGCCGTCGCCATCATCCGGATGTTGACCAGGTCGAAATATTTTCCGGGGATGCTGGTGAGGGTGGCGCCAGTGAGGCCGATCACGACGAGGCCGAGCAGCATCGGAACGAAGATCGATGCGATGACCGAGGCCCGCGCCTCCAGAAAGCGCGAAAGGACGGCCAGCGCAATCAGCCAGGCCGGCGTGAAGAACGCGAATTTCGTCAGCAAGATCGGGTAGAAGAACAGGAGCAGGACCAGCACGAGCACGGCGCGCCAGCGATAGCCGAGCAGCCAGTAGCAGGCGAAGGCGAACGGCAGCAGCGTGCTGGAAACCCAGCCCGTGAGATATCGCACCGCGCCCGGAAATTCGAGCGCGTCGCGGTAGTCGTAGATTTTGGCGATCGCGACCAGGCGGAAATTGTAGGTCGAGGCCACGGCGATGGTCGCAATGGAGATCACCAGGATCAGCGTGAGCAGGTGCTCGAAGCGTGCATTCGACAGGATGACGAGCGGCCGGAACGGCGCCCTGACGAACAGCGCCGGCAGCAGGAAAAGCACGAGCGACAACGCCGCTGAAAGCCCCGCGAGCAGTCGCGGATAGTTGTACTCGGAGAAGACGTCGATCCACAGGAAGCCGAGGATCATCGTGTAGAAATAGAAGCCGGCGAAATAGCCGAAGCTGAAGCGGGCGGCGGCGAACAGCAGCGAGACCACGGAGAATGCGATCGCGACGGTGACTGCAATCCAGACGCGCTCGCCGCTGAAATGGATATAGGACTGGAACGTCGCGACCTTGATCAGCGCCAGGCAGGTGACCGCGCTGTGCAGCAGCAGCAGGATCGTCAGCGCCGCCCTGGAGTCCAGCCGGGCTCGCAGGTCGCTGATGATGCCGGACGGTGCGCTCATGGTGGACAGGCTCGCTTGCGGACGAGGTAGGTTGCGAGCGGGATCAGGCGATTTCGAGCGAGTGCTTGAAATAGGCGATCGTCTCTTTCAGGCCGTCCTCGAGCGCCACCTTCGGCTGCCAGTTCAGAACCGCCTTGGCCTTGGTGAGGTCGGGTTGGCGCTGACGCGGGTCGTCCTGCGGCAGCGGCTTGAACACCAGCTTGGAGCGCGAGCCCGTGAGCTCGATGACCTTCTCGGCGAGCTCGCGGATAGTGAACTCGGAATTGTTGCCGAGGTTGATCGGGCCGGTGACGTCTTCGTTCGTCACCATCAGCCGCAGGATGGCCTCGACGAGATCGTCGACATAGCAGAACGAGCGGGTCTGCCCGCCGTCGCCGAACACGGTGATCGGCTCGCCCTGCAGCGCCTGGACGATGAAGGACGACACCACGCGCCCGTCATTGGGCTGCATGCGCGGGCCGTAGGTGTTGAAGATGCGCGCGACCTTGATCGGCAGGCCGTGCTGGCGCCAATAGTCGAAGAACAGCGTCTCGGCGCAGCGCTTGCCCTCGTCGTAGCAGGAGCGGATGCCGATCGGATTGACGTTGCCCCAATAGTCCTCGGTCTGGGGGTGGATCAGCGGATCGCCATAGACCTCGCTGGTCGAGGCCTGGAAGATCCTCGCCTTCAGCCGCTTGGCGAGGCCGAGCATGTTGATGGCGCCGTGTACCGAGGTCTTGGTGGTCTGCACGGGGTCGCGCTGGTAGTGGATCGGCGAGGCCGGGCAGGCCAGGTTGAAGATCGCGTCGACCTCGATGTAGAGCGGAAAGGTGACGTCGTGCCGGACCGCCTCGAACAGCGGATTGGAGATTAGATGGGCGATGTTGCGCCGGCTGCCGGTGAAATAATTGTCCGCGGAGACCACCTCGGCGCCGGCGTCGAGCAGCCGCTCGCAGATGTGCGACCCGATGAAGCCGGCGCCTCCGGTCACGAGGATGCGGCTGTTCTTGTAGTTTTCAAACGGCATTGTCGGTTCCAGCTGGATCTCGGGACGGTCTCGCCAGGCGCGGCCGGCAGAGTGGTATCGGCTACGGGTGGAAACGCCAATAGGCTTGCGTAAAGTAATATATTACCGCTGAATATCTTCTAAGATGGTGTCTGGGCGATTTTCCAGCTGTTTCCGGTTCGTATAGAAGCTGTCGGGTATGCAAGAGGGATGGGTGTCCCCGTTCGGAGCCAAGTGAATGAAAGTCGTCATCCTCGCAGGAGGCCTGGGCACCCGAATCGCCGAGGAGACCAGCACGCGGCCGAAGCCGATGGTCGAGATCGGCGGCCGGCCCATCCTTTGGCACATCATGAAGATCTACAGCCATTACGGCTTCCATGATTTCGTGATCTGCCTTGGCTACAAGGGCTTCATGATCAAGGAGTACTTCGCGAACTACTTCCTGCACATGTCCGACGTGACGTTCCACATCGCCGAGAACCGGATGGAAGTGCATCGCGAGACCGCCGAACCCTGGCGGGTTACGCTGGTCGACACCGGCGAGGAGACGCAGACCGGCGGCCGGTTGAAGCGGGTGCTGCCTTACGTGGCCGACGAGCCCTTCTTTGCACTGACCTATGGCGACGGCGTCGCCGACATCGACCTCGCCGCCGAGATCGCCTTCCACAAGGCGCATGGCCGCCGGGCGACCGTGTCGGTGGTGCGGCCGGCCAGACGTTTTGGCGCAATCTCGATCGAGGGCGACCGGGTCGTCAATTTCGAGGAGAAGCCCAACGACGACGGCGGCTGGATCAACGGCGGCTTCTTCCTGCTGTCGCCGTCGGTCAGCGATCTCATCGCAGGCGACAAGACGGTTTGGGAGCGTGAGCCGATGGAGGAGCTTGTCCGCCGCGACGATCTGCGCGCCTATGTGCATCCTGGCTTCTGGCATCCGATGGATTCGCTGCGCGATCGCAATTTCCTCGAGAGCGACTGGGCCAACAACCGCGCCAAATGGAGGATCTGGTGACCAATCCGGCTTTCTGGCGCGGCAAGAAGGTCTTTCTCACCGGCCACACCGGCTTCAAGGGCGCGTGGGCCTCGCTGCTGCTGCACCGCCTCGGAGCCGACGTCTACGGCTATGCGCTGGCGCCGACGCATCAATCTTCGCTGTTCGTGACGGCGCGGATCGCCGACGACATCAAGCACCGCGTCGCCGACATCCGCGATCTCTCCAGCTTGCGCGCCGCGATGGCCGAGGCCGCACCCGACATTGTCATCCACATGGCCGCGCAGGCGCTGGTGCGCCCGTCCTATGAAGAACCGGTCGAGACCTTTGCGACGAACGTGATGGGCACGGTGCATGTGCTGGAGGCGGCGCGGCAGCTGGCTAGCGTGCGCGTGATCCTCAATGTCACCAGCGACAAATGCTACGAGAACAACGGTGCGGGCAACGCGTTCCGCGAGGGCGATCGTCTCGGCGGCGATGATCCCTACAGCAACAGCAAGGCCTGCGCCGAGCTCGTGACGCATTCCTATCGCCACAACTTCTTCAAGGCGCCGGGCGCGGCGCGCGTTGCGACTGCGCGCGCCGGCAACGTGTTCGGCGGCGGCGACTGGGCGCGCGACCGCCTGGTACCCGATGCGATGCAGGCCTTCCTCGCGGGCGGGTCCTTACGCATCCGTAATCCCAATTCGGTGCGGCCGTGGCAGCACGCGCTCGATCCGGTGCTCGGCTATTTGACGCTGGTCGAGCGGTTGGCCGGCGATGCGCGCTTCATCGGCGGCTGGAATTTCGGGCCGGATGCCGCAAGTGAAGTGCCGGTCGGGACCGTGGTCGAGCATTTGATCGCGCTATGGGGCACTGGTGCGCGCTGGATCGCCGATGCCGGCCCACATCCGCACGAGGCCGCCTATCTCAGGCTCGACTGCGCCAAGGCGCGCAGCGAGCTCGGCTGGACCCCGCGGCTCGATCTGGCGCAGGGCCTGCGTCTCACCGTCGACTGGTACAAGGCGCTGCGCCAGGGCCGCGACCTGCGCACATTCTCGCTCGATCAGCTCGACCAGGTCGTCGGCGCCGCGCAGGCGGCGTGATCAGCGCAGCTCGATAATTTCTGCGATGCGGGCCTGGGGGGAGACCGCGTGCTTCAGATACGCGCCCGAGCACATCGCGAGATAGGATTTGAGCAGAACGACGAGTGCGAGGATGGCGCGTTCGATCTCGGGTGAAAGACCGGTCCGGCCGAAGGCCGCGGTTTGCAGGAACGGCCGGTTTTCCATGAAGGTCAGCCAGTAGAGATAGTCGTATCCGGCGATGCCACGGAACGCGTCTTCCCAGTCGATGACGCGCGGCTCGGCGCCCTCAAGCATGACGTTCTTCGGTCCGAAATCGCCGTGGCAGAGTGCTGCGGGCAGTTTTGGATAACGCTCCTCAAGCACTGACATCAGCCGGCGCACCTCGGTCGCGCTTGCTGGCTCCAGCAGGCAGCGGTCCGAAAGAGTCTTCAGGGCACCCGCGGCAGAGGCCAGATAGTGTTCGAACGCGGGGAGATTATCCGGCTGCCAGTCCCTGAGTTGTTCGCTGCATCCGCGCACTAGCGCAGCGGCGTCCGCAGGCTGCATCGGGCCGGACAGCGGTGCGAGCGCGGGCATCAGGAGGCACAGCCGCTTCGTTCCATCCGCAAGCGCGAGCTCGAAACGGTCGAGCACGATCGCCCCGCCGTAGAGCTGCGCGAGGATATCGACTTCCCTGGCGAGGCTGGCATGGGCGGCTGCATCAGCAAGATGCGTCTTCAGAAACCGCTTCTCGCCCGCGATCTCCGCATCGAAGCAGATGCCGAGCGTGCCGCCGAGCGCCGGCGTCACGACGGCGTCGCGGCCGGATGATTGCAGATGGCGCAGCAGCGCGGGCAGGATGCGCGCGCGGTCGGCGCCGATGTCGGGGCGGTCGTCGGTTTCGAAAAACGCGATCTTACCCAGCACGATAGAGCGGGCCCAGATAGTCGATCTGGTCGTAGCCGAAATGGCGGGCCAGCGCCGCGGTGCCCTGCGTGATCTGCTTGAGCTCGTCGTCCGAGAGCTCCTGGATGACGGCCTGGTTGTAGTCCTTGGTGCTCTTGAGCACGGTGCCCCAGGGCGCGATGGAATCCTTGATCTCTACGCCGTTCCAGCTCGGATAGAGCATACTGTCGGCAAAGGGCACGCCGATGAAGTTCGCTGCCTCGGTCATGAACTTGCGCTTGTCCTCGACGAGGTCCTCGTAACGGAAGATACGCACGTTCTCCGGATACATCTTGGCGAACATCTCGACCGTCGAGTGATAGATGTTCCAGGTGATCAGATATTTCGTCAGCGGCTGCGGGAAGGGGCGGCGCTTGGTGTCGCGATAGGCCGAAAACGGATTGCGCACGATGTGCAGGATGCGGATATTCGGGAAGTCGCGCACCATGCGGTCGGCGTCGATGCCGATGGCGGGCGAGTAACCAACATGCACCATGCCGGCGCGCGACTTGGTGTAGTAGTTCTCCCATGCCGCGAAGGTCGAGCGGAAGTAAGCCTCGACCACCTGCCGCCGCAAGATCGGCGGCTCGCCGACGATGCGGGCAAACTCGGCGACGCGCTTCTTCTCGTCCATCACGCAGTCGGCATCGCGGAACTTGGAGCCGTTGCGCTTGCGCAGGAACGTCTTCAGCTCCTCGTCGATCATCTGCTCGTAGAGTTCGACCGCCGTCAGCCCTTCCGGGAATTCGGGATAGCGGTACTGGACGCGCTCGACCGAGGCGAGGAAGTCGTTGAAGTTGCGGTTTCCGAGCTGCGACTCGAAGGGGTAGACGAGCAGGTCGGGATGGCCGTCGAAGTGACGATGGGTGACGTTGCCGCCGTGCTCGAAGCCCGCGGAAACCATGGCCAGCCTGAAGTCGCTCATGCGTCTAACCCTCCTATCGTCGAACCTCGATCCTGGCCCCCCGTTTAGCTGCATGAGCCGGATAATCAAGTTCGGATCGGCCCGACCGGGCCCGGAACGCGGTGCACGTTGCACAGCCGGACGTTGACGGGCCCCGGTCACTGATCTACCCGGGACCCCATGCGTATTTTCGTGACCGGCGCGAGCGGCTTTCTGGGCTCCTATCTCGTTGCGGACCTCGTGGCGCGGGGGCACGAGGTGGCCGTCCTGTTGCGGCCGGAAAGCGCTTTCTGGCGTCTTGACGAGGCCCATGCCCGGCTGCACGTGATTCCAGGCAGTCTGGAGGAGCTGAACGGGCTGCGCGGGCCGCTGGCGGCCTTTGCGCCGGAGGCGGTCGTGCACATGGCCTGGCGCGGAGTCGCAGGCGCCGACCGCAACAACCCGGTTCAGGCAGCGAACGTGGCTGACACGGTCGGGCTCGTCGAACTGGCTGCTGAGGCCGGCGCTAAGGTTTTCGTCGGGGCCGGGTCGCAGGCCGAATACGGCCCCTATGATCGTGCCATCCGCGAGGACGACATCCCGCGGCCGACGACGCTTTATGGCATCGCCAAGCTCGCGGCCGGATCGATGGCGATGCGCCTGTGCGAGGAGCGGGGGCTGCGCGCGGCGTGGCTGCGGATATTCTCGACCTACGGGCCCAAGGATGCAGACTACTGGCTGATCCCGAGCATGATCCGGAACCTGCGCTCCGGCCAGCACATGGCGCTGACCGCCTGCCAGCAGCGTTGGGGATTTTTGTATGCGCGCGATGCGGCGAGCGCCTTCCGGCTGGCGATCACGCATGACGCTGCGAGCGGCATCTTCAACGTCGGCAGCCCAGAGGCGCCGCCGCTGCGCGAGACGGTGACGCGGCTGCGCGATCTCGTTGATCCCGGTGCAGCGCTCGGCTTCGGCGAGTTGGCGTACCGTCCCGATCAGGTTATGATCCTGGCCGCGGACGTTTCGCGCATGCTCGCGTTGGGCTGGAAGCCCGAAGTGTCGTTGGACGAAGGACTACGCGAAACGGTAAACTGGCATGACGCGATCAAGTCTTCCTGCAAACCTTCCTGAGCCGAAAGAGTTCGCGCGGCGCATTCGCGCGCACGCGCTGCGCATGGTGCATGCCGCCAAGGCCTCGCATATCGGCGGCTGCCTCTCGATGGCGGATATCCTGGCGGTGCTGTACACGCGGATCCTGCGTCTCGATCCCGCAGAGCCGCAAAGCCCAATCCGCGACCGCTTCGTGCTCAGCAAGGGTCACGCCACGGCGATCATGTACGCCACGCTCGCCGAATGCGGCTTCTTCTCGCCGGCCGAGCTCGACAGCTATTGCCGCGACGGATCGATTTTTACCGGACACGTCAGCCACGCCGTTCCCGGCGTCGAGGTCTCCACCGGATCGCTCGGCCATGGACTTCCGATCGCGATCGGCATGGCGCTCGCCGCGCGCTCCGCAAGCGCCGGCAGCCGCGTGTTCTGCCTGCTCAGCGACGGCGAATGCGACGAGGGCTCGAACTGGGAAGGCATCCTGTTCGCGCCCCATCACAAGCTCGACAATCTCTGCGTCATCGTCGATTTCAACAAGATCCAGAGCTTTGGCTCGGTTGCCGAGGTGCTGAACCTCGATCCGTTTGCCGAGAAGTGGACGGCGTTCGGCTGGCATGTCGAGGAGATCGACGGCCACGACGTCGTCGCGCTAGAGCGCGTGCTCGGCGCCTTGCCGGCGCCATCGGGCCGGCCGACCGTGGTGATCGCCCACACCGTGAAGGGCAAGGGCGTGAGCTTCATGGAGAACAAGCTCGAATGGCACTATCGCTCGCCTTCGGATGAACTGCTCGCGCAGGCGCTGGCCGAGGTCGGCGTATGAGGGCGACGTTCATTGAGAGCCTGTCGCAGGCGGCAAGCGAAAACCCCGATATCTGGCTGCTCTGCGGCGATCTCGGTTATTCCGTGCTGGAGCCCTTCGCCGCAAAATTCCCCGACCGCTATCTCAATGTCGGCGTCGCCGAGCAGAATATGGCGGGCATTGCCGCCGGCATCGCGCTGTCGGGCAAGACCGTCTTCATCTACTCGATCGGCAATTTTCCGACATTGCGCTGCCTCGAGCAGCTCCGCAACGACGTCTGCTACCACGGCGCCGACGTCAAGGTGGTGGCGGTCGGCGCCGGCTATGCTTATGGCAGCCAAGGCTACACCCACCATGCGCTGGAAGATGCCGGCATCATGTCGATGCTGCCGGGCATCGAGGTGTTCGTGCCATGCGATCCCATGGAGGTGCGCGCCGCGACGCGTCTGATCGCAGCAAGTGGCAAGCCGTCCTATCTGCGGCTCAGCCGGCAGGGTGAGCCCAACCTCGGCTCCGCTGCAATCACCGACATTCGCAAGCCCCGGGTGCTGCGTGAGGGACGGGACGTCGTCATCCTCGCCTCCGGGCCGATCGCCTCGCGCGCGCTGGATGCGGCCGGCGAGCTTGCCGGGCGCGGCCGCGACGTCGGTGTCGTCAGCGTCTCCTGCCTGAAGCCGCTCGACGAGGCCGCGATCCACGATGCCGTGCGCAATGCGTCGCTCGTCGTGACTCTCGAAGAGCATATTTTGCGCGGGGGCCTGTTCAGCCTCGTGGCGAGCGCCCTCGCCGGCGATACGATGCGGCCGCCGGTCACGGGCATCGGCATTCCCGAGCAGGGCGGCAAGACGTCGAGTGCAGGTTCGCGCGAGGCGCTGCTCGATGCCGCCGGCCTGTCGGTTGAGGCCATCGTGGCGCGGATCGAGCAGGCGCCGGTGCAGCGCTAGGGCGAGGGCGGCGGGGGAGCGAAATTGACTCGCTCGCGCTCGAACACCACGGGCTTCTCGCGCACCTGCCCGTAGATCGCGAGCACGTATTCGCCGATCATGCCCATGAAGAACAATTGCACGCCGCCGAAGAAGAACATGGCGACGATCAGCGTGATGATGCCGGGCTCGGCGAGCTGCCGGTAAAGGACGAGGCCGATCACGAAATTGACGATGGCGTAGCCGATGCTGAGGGCCGAGATCAGAAAGCCTGCGAGCAGGCCGAATCGGACCGGCGCCGTGGTAAAGGACACAAGCCCGTTGAGCCCCTGGTCGATCAACGCGCTGGCGCGGTTCTTCGAAAATCCCTTCTTGCGCTCGCGCCAGGTGTAGGGCACCCCGACCATGCGACCGCCGCACTCGAACGTCATCATGCGCATGAACGGATAGGCGTCGCGGACGTGACGCATGGCCTCGACAACGCGCCTATCGACGAACTGGAAGTCACCGACGCCCGGCGGCACCTTGAGCTCGGAGAGCCTGGTCAGCACGCGATAGTAGGCGTCGCGCAGCCCACGCATCAGACGGCCTTCTTCCCGGACGGCGCGGATGCCGTAGACGATCTCGTTGCCGGCTTCCCACAGCTTGACGAATTGGGGAAGCAGTTCGGGCGGATCCTGGAGGTCGGCCGGCATGAACAGGAGGACGGCGTCGCCGCTGCTCGCCATCACCCCGTTATAGGTGTTGCGCATCGGCCCGAAATTGCGCGCGTTGACGATGATCTTCACCGCAGGATCCTTTGCTGCGATCTCGCGCAGGATCTCCATGGTGCGGTCGTCCGAGGCGTTGTCGCAGAAGATGTGCTCACGCTGATAGCCCTCGAGCTCGCTGTCGAAGATCTTCCGGATCGCTTCATAGCAATCCCTGACGTTGAGCTCTTCATTGTAGCAGGGCGTGATGACGCTGATTGTTTTCACGTTCATGTCTCTGAAAAAGAGGAAATGGTCAGCGCGGCGCGTCGGCGGCGTAGATGGCGGATTTGTGATAATATCTGGCGATGCAGTCGTTCGGCAATCTGCCGGCATTGGCCGTCACGTCGGAGGTCATCAGCAGGGAAGGCGTCCATTTGTGTCTGGGCACGGCGAGCACCGACTCGGGGCTCGTCGTCAGGAGGATGTGCCGTGCGACGCTTTCCTGCCAGTAGGGGTAAAGGTCTTGCCACTGCTTGCGCAGCAGCGAGGCCGTCGAGCTGAGGCCGAGCGCGGCGATCATGAGCAGCCCAAGGCCCGTCGGCAGCACGACCGGACCGAGGAGGCCGCGGCTCGCCGAGAGCCGCTCGCGCAGTTGTACGTGGTAAGCGCGAACCAATAGCCTGACACTCAGCATCAGTCCAAACAGCAGCAGGATCAGCGCCTCGTTCTGCGCTCTTTCGACGAGCCGGAATCCGGTCGCATATTGATGCGCGAAATATTCGAAGTAGCAGCAGGCGAGGCAGACGGCGATGATGCCGAGCGCCAGCATCTTGCCGTTGGCAGGTGCCGATCTCGTTGGCTCCGGCTCGACCAGGGTGATGGCGCCCGCGGCGATCAGCGAGACGATGATCGCCGGCTCGCGGAAGAATCGGCCGAGCCCGATCAGCGAATCACGGAAGCCATTGAACAGCGACGGCAGGAGATGACCGGCATTCGGCAGCTGCTCCATACGTGTGCTGTTGCCGCTGGCCGATACCACGACGACGAAGCCGATGACGATGGCGACGGCGATCAGGCCGTGACGGGCGATCTGGCGCGGCTGGCCGAACAGGTGACGCGCGAGGAGGGATGCGGCGAGGATCAACAACAGCCAGAAGCTGGTGAACTCATTGCACATGGCGGCAACGAGTCCGCCCAGCGCCATGCCGAGGGTCAGCGGCCGGGAAAATTCTGTTTCGGTGTCGAGCGCCCGCGTGCACTCGCCAAGGATCAGAATGGTGAGGAGCGCAGGCGGCACGTAGCAGGTCAGGCCTGCCAGCCAATAGAGCAGTTCGCGCAGGCTCGGCGCCGCGCTGACCACGGTGCTCGCAAACGCCAGAGTGAGGAAGGTCAATTGCAGCGCGCCGGCGCGCGGCCATGCGCGGACGATCGCGGCAGCCGACCCCAGCAGGAACAGGCAGGCACTTGCGGCCAGCGTCAGCGAATAGGCCGACAGCAGGCTGACATTCCCGGCCGCAGAAATCGCCGGCGGAAGCTGGCTCAGGAACAGGGCCACGACCCGGCCCGATATAGAATGATAGACGATCGAGATGGTCTGGGCGAACCCGTGGCGCGCGTAGAGATCGGCGAAACAGAAATCGTCATGCTCGGGTGCGCTAAGCGATGTCAACGCAAATAGGCCGAGCAGGAAGATTGCGGGAAGCAGGCTGCAGAGTGCCCAGGCAAGGCTGGCTCTGCGCTCGGCGAGGGGGCGCGCCGCCAATGGCACAACATCTTGATTGTACACGCAAAGCCCCCTTCGACCCGGCCAGACTAGTGACAAGCGATCCGGGCCGCAATGTTGATTTCCGCTCTCGCAGATGGTCGCCGCGCCGGAGCCACGAGCGTCGCGTGTCGTTAGAACTGCCGCCGCTTCAGCCAGGCGCGCGCGGCCCAATGGCCGAAGCACCAGGCCGATTTGAGCAGCGGCAGCTTCTCGACGTTGCGGTAGATGTTCCAGACCCATTTGGCAGAGCGCATCGGGCGGCTGGAGACGGACGAGCCCCTGACGCGGTAGCGCGCCAGATCCTCGTTGAGGCCGTGAGCGACGTGGCCGCGCTTGAGGACCGAGAGCCACAGGCAGAAATCGTCATAGCCCTCGTTGGTCATCGCGACGGGGCCCGAAATCTCGCGATCGACCAGCGCTGTCAGTGTCGCGATCGAGGTGTTCTTCAGGAGCTGATTGTAGCTCAGCGATGCCGGCACCTCGATCAGCCGGCCGGACATGGTGTTGGCTTCGTCGATGCGGCGGAACGCTGTGTAGCTCAGCGCGGCGCGTTTCTCGCGGGCAAAGGCGAGCTGGCGTTCGAGCTTGGCGGGCAGCCACAGATCGTCACTGTCGAGGAAAGCGAGATAGCGGCCCTGCGCCTGGTCGATCGAGGCCTGGCGCGCCAGTGCCGGGCCGCCGTTCTCAGGCATCCGGATCAGCTTGACGCGGGGGTCACGCTCGCCGATCTCCGCGATGATCGCAGGTGTGCGATCCGTCGAGCAGTCGTCGGCGATGAGGAGCTCCCAGTCGCCAAAAGTCTGGGCCTGCACCGAATGGATGGTTTCCTCGATGAAGCGCTCGACGTTCCAGGACGGCATGATGATGGAGACGAGAGACATCGCGTGATCCGTTCAGTGAGCAGCCGCAGGCTCGGCGAGCGCGGCCTGCAAGGAAGCCGTGAACGTGTCGAGCAGCCCGGGATCGCCGATGTAGAGCTCGCCGGGAAACGAGCGCCGCCACGCAGCTTCGAAATAGGGGGCGCCGCTGGCGGGATCGAACGGTCCGGCACGCAGCGCCTCGCGCAGGCGCTTGGGAACGTCGGCAAGACGGTCGGTCGAATAGACCAGCGGGCAGGTGCGATAGAACGCATCGCCCATCACCACGACCGGCTTGCCGAGCAGCAGGGCTTCGGCGCCCGATTTGCTGTTGACGGAGATGACGGCATCGGCCCGGTTGAGAACGGCGTAATTGTTGGTCTGCGGCGGCAGCAGCACGAAATTGTCGAAACGCCGCGCCAGCTCGAACAGGCGGTCGGCCGAGATCGCGCCGATTTGCGCGGGATGCTCCTTGACGACGAGTATGTGCGAATCCGGGATCGTCCGCAGCAGGAAGTCGACGGTCGCGACCTGGTCGAGATAATCGGGCGCGCGCAGCGTCAGCGCCATGTCCGCGGGCACGTGGAAGGGATAGTAGACGAAGGGCGTCTCGGGGATCGGGCGATAGAGCCTGCGCAACCGCGCCGCGTTGACAGCCATCATCGCGTGCACCCTTGCGTGCCGCAGATTGTGTCCGAACTCCTGGTGCTTGCCGAGCGCGAACTGGTCCCATAGTTTCTCGGCGAGGCGGCGCGAGTTGCGCAGGTTCACGACCTTCTTGAAGGCCGCTGAGTAATGATGCGCGTCCTTCTTCGGGATCACGATCGCGCGCTGGTTCAGCGTGGCATCGAGATAGGATGTCACATCAGCCGAGACGTCATCGGCGGGCTTTGCCATCATCTCCGGCGCGCCAAAACTGTCGGGCGTGAAATACATCCGTCCGCGGAAGAACGACGGCTCGATGAACCAGTTGCGGATGCCGCGGCGCTTCGCGGCGTAGAAGCTCGTGATCACGGAGAGGAAGCCGCCGAGCTCCTGCACCAATTCGGCGCGTTTGCCTTGGCTCTCCAGCCGGTCGAGCAACATCTCCATGGCGTTGGTGTAGATCATGAAGCGACGGCGCAGCGCGGCGGTGTCGCGGATGCCGAAGGTGAAACGCTCGTGGCTGAACAGGAAGTTGGAGCCGTCGAGCCCGTAACTGGCGATGCGCGCGTCAAACGCCCGCCGGTCGTCAGGCGAGGCGCCCGTCTTGAGGCCCTCGCGGTACATGTTCATGACCGGGATGCCCGCAGCCTCGGACATCTCGGCGCTGCGATCGTCGAAGGCGAGCAGCTCGACCGCATATCCCGCCGCGCGCAGCCGCTGCGCCACCGGAATCCAGAACCGGGTCTGGTATTCGGCCAGCGTCGTGATCAGAAGGGTTTTTTCGGGCGACATGTGGGGCAGGGTTGCTCGGTTGCGGTTTCCGCATATAGAAGCCTGCACGATAGCTCAAGGGCGGATTGGGGCCGGTTCCACCGCCGAATTGTGCTAGGAGACGGCCCTGTGGGGCCAGGCATGGCGAAATGCGCCGGGCTTGGGCGACAGAACAGAGGATTGTTGGCTCAAATCGATGAACAGGCAGGTCGTCTTCCGCGTCGACGCTTCGGTCGAGATGGGACTTGGTCACCTCACGCGGTGCCTGACGCTCGCCGACGCACTCGCCGCGGACGGCGCACGATCGTGCTTCCTCATGCGCAGCCATGCGGCCGGGCTGGCCTATCTCGCCGAGAGCCGTGGACACGCGGTGCGGCTGCTATCCGATCCGCCGGAGCGGCCGGCCGGGACTGACGATGGTGGCGGGCCGTACGCGCATTGGTTGCCGACCAATTGGCAACAGGACGCAGACCAGACGCGCAGCGCACTCGACGAGAGCGGTGCGGCCGAATGGCTCATCGTCGATCACTACGCCCTCGACGCGAGGTGGGAGAAGGCCTGCCGGCGCGACGGCATGCGCATCCTCGCCGTCGACGATCTTGCCGACCGTGACCATGATTGCGAGATCCTGCTCGACCAGAATCTCGTCCAGGGCATGGAGACGCGCTATCGCGGCCGCGTGCCCGCCGCCTGCGTGCAATTGCTCGGCCCTCGCCATGCGCTGCTGCGCCCGGAGTTCGCCGCGCAGCGCGGTCTCCTCACCCTGCGCAGCGGCGAGATCAACCGTATCCTGGTCTGTTTCGGCGGCTCCGATCCGACCAACGAGACAGCGAAGGCATTGGAGGCGATCGCGCGCCTTGCGACGTTGCACCTTGCGGTGGATGTCGTCATTGGAGCGACCAATCCGCATGCGGCTTTGGTGGATGCGCTCTGCCAGCGGATGGCGAATGTCACGCTGCATCGCGGAGCGAACAATATTGCCGAGCTGATGCGGCGCGCCGATCTGTCGATCGGTGCCGGCGGCGTGATGAGCTGGGAGCGTTGCTGCCTGGGTCTGCCGACGGTGGCGATCGGCATTGCCGAGAACCAGGCCGACGTCCTCACGGCCCTCGCAGCGGCCGGGGCGATCATGCACATCGGTGCAGCCGCGTCAGTGACCGAGGAGGGGATCGCGCAGGCGCTGCATTCGCTGTTGGGCGATGCCGGGCAGGTGCGGTTGATGAGCGAAACCGCGCTGGCCCTCGTCGACGGCGGCGGCGCGGAGCGTGTCCGCAATACGATTTTCTGCTGACTTTCCAATGGGAAGCGAGCCTGAGGCCGCACCCATTCGGTTGACTAATCGATGGTCCACGCCTATGGCGGGGCTGCTTTGGGATGGTTTGCGATACAACCGTTTCGGGACGATCGGCTACCAAAGACGATGCTGGACTGTTATCGGAATGGCATGAATCGGCCCGCGACAATAGGTGGCTCAACAAGCGGGCCGGCCGGGTCGCTGTTTGATACGATGGAACCTCGCCCCGTGAGCGTTAGGAGCAATCGATGAACGACAAGATCTCAATTGCGGGGCGCTCGATTGGCCGGTCGCACCGGCCGTTCATCATTGCGGAGATGTCGGGCAATCACAATCAATCGCTCGATCGGGCGTTGGCCATCGTCGAGGCCGCAGCGAAGACCGGCGCGCATGCACTGAAGCTGCAGACCTACACCGCCGACACGATGACGCTCGATCTCGACCAGGGCGAGTTCTTCATCGACGATCCGGACAGCCTGTGGAAGGGCAACTCGCTGCACAAGCTTTACCAGCAGGCCTACACGCCTTGGGAATGGCACAAGCCGATCTTCGAGCGCGCCCGCGCCCTTGGAATGATCGCGTTCTCGTCGCCATTCGATGCCAGCGCGGTGGACTTCCTCGAAGGGCTCGGTGTGCCCTGCTACAAGATCGCATCGTTCGAGAACACCGACCTGCCATTGATCCGCAAGGTCGCCTCGACCGGCAAGCCGATGATCATATCGACCGGCATGGCGAATGTGGCGGAGATCGACGAGGCGGTGCGGGCCGCGCGGGAAGCTGGCTGCAAGGAGCTGGTTCTCCTGAAATGCACCAGCACCTATCCGGCGACTCCTTCGGACACGAATCTCCTGACCATTCCGCATTTGCGCGGCATGTTCGATTGCGAGGTCGGGTTGTCCGACCATACCTTCGGCATCGGCGCCAGCGTGGCCAGCGTCGCCCTCGGCGCCAGCGTGATCGAGAAGCATTTTACGCTCGCGCGCGCTGATGGCGGAGTAGACTCGACCTTCTCCATGGAGCCCGCCGAGATGTCCTCGCTGGTGGTCGAGACCGAGCGCGCCTGGATGGCGCTTGGCGCGGTTCATTACGGCCTGACCGGGAAGGAAAAGGACTCGCGGGTCTTCCGCCGCTCGCTCTACGTGGCCGAGGACCTCGCGGCTGGGGATGTCCTGACAGAGAAGAACCTGCGGATCATCCGCCCCGGCCTCGGACTGCCGCCGAAATATTTCTCGACCCTGATCGGCAAGTGCGTCGGCCGCCCCGTGCGCAAGGGCACGCCGATGAGCTGGGACCTTCTGACGCCCGTCGACGCTCCGGCTGCTGAGCCGCGACAGGCGGTGTCGAGGAACGCCCGTGCCTGACCAGCCGCATGTCTGCCTGATTGTCGACAATCCGCTTCGTGACCTCGAGGGCCTGGTTCTGCTGGGGCGGGAGCTTGCGACGCGGGGCGCGAAGGTCACCCTCGTTCCCATGTACGAACAGGGCTTCGACGTTCCGGCGCTGCAACCCGATCTGGTGCTGTTGAATTACACGCGACCGAACAATGCCGACCTGATCAAGCGTTACAAGCGGGCGGGCATCCTGGTCGGCGTGCTGGATACCGAGGGCATCGGCGGCAACAATGCCGACGAGTTTGCCAAACTGGTCAAGAACGCGGGTTCTCCCGATCTGCTCGATCTCTATTGTGTTTGGGGACAGGCGCAACGGAATGCCTTCCTCAAGCACGGGACCGTGCCCGCGCATATCCTGCATGCGACCGGGTGTCCGCGCTACGATTTTTGCGCGGGGCCGTGGCGCGCGGCACTGTCCAAGCCATCGGTCGGCGCGGACTATGTGCTCCTCAACACGAATTTCCCGACGGTCAATCCGCGTTTCTCCAAAGGTCCGGATGATGAGGTGGAGACCATCGTCAATGCCGGCTACTCCAGGGACTACGCAAATCAGGTCGTCATAGAAGCCAGGCATGCCTATCAATCGACGCTCAAGATGTCGATGAAGCTCGCAGAGCATTTTCCCGACGTGCATTTCGTGCTGCGTCCGCACCCGTTCGAAAACATCAGGTCATACGATGCATTGGCCGCCTATCCGAATTTCGAGGTGCGGCAGGAAGGTACGTCGATCGAGTGGATCAATCGGGCGCGCCTGCTGATCCACCAGAATTGCTCGACGGCAATTGAAGCGACAATGCTGAATGTCGAGCCGCTGAGCATGGAGTGGTTCAATACGCCCTCCTTGCGTGTTCAGGCCGCCGCGCAGGTCAGCCGTGCGGTCGCATCGGAAACCGATCTGATCGCGCTGGTGAAGGAGGGGCTGGAAAGCCGGCTGCCCTCGGTTGCCGAGGAGACCGCGCAATTCCGCCGCCAGATCATCAGCGATCTCTTCACGGCCATCGACGGCGCAAGCTCGATCCGCGTTGCCGATGTCGTCCTCGACACCATCGCAAAGGCTCGCGGCAAGGTGCGTTCCGGCGCCGTGCCGCGACCTTCGTTGCGCGGCCGTGCAGTTGCCATGGCCCGTGCCACGCTTGGGTACAAGGCGACCTCGGCTCTGCGTCGCCGATTTGGCTCGCCGGAGATCGAGCGTCGTCGCCTCGCCAAGTCGTTCGCAGTGGACATGGTTGGCGCCGTACTCGGCAGGATAGACGCCGCCTCCGTGGACGGCCGGCGATTTTCCGTCCGCAGGGTTGTTGGCGACACGCGCCGGATGGCCGGGGCTGTGAGCGGCGGCAGCCTGCAATTGACGGAAGCGAGCTGACCTCACGTCCCTTGATCTCTCTCACGAGTAGCCAAATGCAGAAATTTCGATGTGTTCCCTCCGTGTATGGTCACTCA
>Ga0307510_10003870_pt1 | contig 17551 bp, 17 predicted proteins | sample 12_EM_MG_FD_207224 | JGI IMG/M metagenome (GOLD analysis project Ga0307510, IMG submission 207224) | Populus trichocarpa ectomycorrhiza microbial communities from riparian zone in the Pacific Northwest, United States - 12_EM | ecosystem: Host-associated > Plants > Roots > Unclassified | place...
ACCTTCACCAGCGGCGCCGAGCACCCCCCCAACCAGACGCCATACAACCCGAGAGTTCAGCCCCCTTCCCCCCAGGTATACGCTATGCCAAACGCACAGGGGATACCTACCCCGATCTGGCAGTTGTTCCAGACCTGGATCGACTATGAAGGCGGCGACGACCTCCGCCTAACGATACTGTTCAAGAAGGTCCGATCGACGTGAGTTCAGATGGGGTGGACTACTGTGGACGTATAATATGACACACCACTGTTGTACTGTTGATTCGTCTATGAACATGCCAATTGACAATGAGTCCAAAAGCGCTATGCGAACCTGGGTACGGGACATACGCATCCGGGACACACGCCCTCCGCGAAAGGGGGGAGGTGGGCACTTGCCGGATAATTATGCTATCCGCATCACCAGCGCGCTCGTGATCGACCCACTGCTATGAAAGAGGGTGCCCACTGGCAGCCTCATGGCATGTGACTAGGGCCTAAAAAATGAGCCTAACTTGACTTATTAAACGTGTTGGAACTGTTCCGAAGCCCCTGGGCGTCGTGCTATTTAACGCAGCGGTGGCAGGAGAGATCCCTCTTACTATGCGAGTAACTCTGTAAACAAATGCAGAAGGAAATACAACACTGGCGGTGCGTAACTTCGGACACGTGCCCTTCTAGCCAACCGCGTCTATGATATCCTTTTGGTTTTATTATCGTGGCGCATCATATACTGGCGGTGTATGTGCCTAGAAATCGGATGATTGTCATGATATTGAGCGGAGCAACACACGCACAACAATCTAATTAGTTGTATCGACACAAGGATGCGGATAAAAGCATGGCATGCAGCACGTCTGGTACACCACTGATGTACTGGTACTTCATGGTGAGATGAAGACGCCCCTGTTCATCCCACAGGAGTCAGTTTTGGTGTGCCTTTCGACATGCTGTGACAGTGTTGATGTAGCCTTTGCCTCATCGGGCAGTGTGGTGCTAGTATTGGCTATATCAATTCCTCCTCGCTGTCTCTTGTTGAAAAGGGGGCAATGCAACTCGTTTCAAAATATATTCTGCGACTAGATCAGAATCACTTGTCACAGGTCGGAAAGTGAGCACCACGCACTTGCGTCACTCCAGAGGGGTGTATTAGATCCGCACTCATGAGGCAAACAATAGGTACAAACAGGTTTTTGAGATTGGGTAAGAGCTTATACTAACAACTCGTCGAAACGATGTCGGAGTCCTTTCCCGGGATCGCCGCGAATAGCAAGGGGAAAGAGAGGACCTCGGGTCGTTGGACTGTTAACTTTGAATCACGCGAGCGTGAACTGTCCTGCTCTAGGATGAAGAGGAACGAATTTAGAGTATGTGGTTCTGGTCCTCGACAGGTTCCTTTTGTGAGCGAGATGGGAGAATGGGGAGGTTGGGCTATTCAGACCAATCAGTATGTTCATTCCTCGAATGGGCACGGACATCGTGGGCAGTCGCTAAATCAAGACTTACATAGTAAAACGATTGGTTCTAGGCAGACAAAGGAGGCGAGCGTGAAGTCCAGCGGGAGAATAGTGTTTGTTCAAGTCATGCCTAGTCTTCAATTCTTTGTGGTCGTCTTTGCATCTTCATCTCGCTCAGGGATGGATTTTGCCATTGACCCGCGCTGGTGAGGAAATGACTTTGAAAGAAAGTTACTTTCAAGGTTCCAAGGAGTCAGATAGGTTCCAGAGAGCACAAAAACCTAAAGATGGACGGATCGCGGTAGAAGTATTGTTGACGCACGGTGCAGTATATAGGTGCTTTCCTCAATCATTAGAGGCTTGCATGCGAATTTCCATCTCCACACTCTTGTGTCGTAGCAGGTGCGATGTAATCGAAAGCGTTAAGTGGGAAATAGCGTTCGATGGAGCCATGGGGACAAGGTGAAGCCATTCGTCTATCTATTCGAGCAAATAAAGGAGTACGTCAATTGACCGATGTAAGTTGCATTTTCATACTTCCATGGTGGCGGAGCTCCTGGTCATTCAACTTGATTGCGATCTGCGGCTGGCCCTGGAATCGAAGACGCCATACAATGTCAGGAATCGGGCTCACGAAACGCAAAGAAATCCACTAAACTTACATTCTGCGTTATCATCGGCTGCAAGGTCTTGTTGACGCGAACCGAGGGATGCTGAGTTTAAAAGGGTAAGAACTGTGGATAAAACGAGGCAAGAATATAGTAGCGGGTCACCAAGACCGAATTCCGGTACAGATGAGGACAGAACAATTCTCGGAAATTCCGAGAGTTGCTTCTTGCTTTCTAAGATCAATCGTGGGACTAAAGAAAAGGTTGGTATGATAGATTCGTGATTACTGAGGCCGTCATCCAAACAATCGGTCTGATAAAAGATTCTTGAGCTGGGAAGGACGGATTCATTCTAGACGTGGTTAGTATAAGGAACGCAGGATTAGCAGCAGACGGAATTTGCAGCGTGACTTCATATGTGACTAGGATAGCTAACACTTGTCACGCGGGCGATGACAGGCACGTGCCATGTCATCACAATTGAATTGAATCCCCACACCTTCCATTACAACAATATTAATTGCAGTCGGCACCGCGATTAGTCAATGTCGGAGTACTACTGACATGCATCTCTACTAGGAATTGGATACCTGCGGGGCTCTCCCCGCAAGGATAACGTTAAAGTTCATGGATCATGCACAGTGTCGAACCCCAATATTTATGCACCAAGGACTGCCTCGTTGCATTATTCCCATCACCTATAAGGTGGCTCCAGAGCTCGTGATTCTGGGATGGGATACTGGCCTGAACAGGGTCCCTTATTACTGGGCGCTTTCGGATCTGGTGGAATTCCCAGCCATATCGCGATCGGTTTGGCTTGCACTGGCCTGGGCGCTGTCGAACGTGATCCCTTGCTCCTGGACGCTCCGGATCTATAGAATCCCCGGCCACATGACAATAAGTTTGGCTTGATGCAAGCCTGCCTGCTGGGTGAGGATGTCTGTCTATTCTGGATCCAATCCGCATGGCAACGCACCTGGTCGTTGTATTCGCGGTTGGTCCCCTTACCACTCTCCATGTCCTATGAAACACACCACTTATGTTGTGTTCTGTGACAAACACTCGTAGATTTGGGCACAAGCCGATGCCGACATCAGTCAACAGCCAGGAGAGCGGTTAGTTCGGAGGTGGACATAGCAAATGGTGAGTCCGGATATAATTATTAGATCTACCCTGGATTCGAGAAACAAAAATAGACGCACACAGGATACTTACTACATCTATGGTGTTAAAGGGCCACCGGAACACATTCTGTGAAACGCTGGGTCGATGCCCCATCACTCATATCATCAAACGACGAATTCTCCCCGCTCCCACTTAATACCTCACCTGCGAGGGGAAGGGGTACCCGTATTCTGTCTATATTTTTTGTTTTACACGTAGGTATCCATTGTCCACCAGTATACCGGCTTGTACACACAAATAGTAACATAGGTGTCTTGAATTGCCTAGATGACGGGTCAAATCATGAGTCTTGCGCGGTCTTTACTATCATCTGGATGGACAAGACGTCCCTGCCATTTATGTTTCCAAGTACGAGGAAGCCACAGCACCTGTTTCAAGGACTATTCCGAGATGCACCTATTTCATTTCCTGTAACCTACTTCGTTCTGAAACCATAAATAGCTTTGCTGTCATGCGTGCATGACAGGATACAGTGTCACTCCCATCTTGACATGTCTCTACCAGACCACGGATTGAGGGTACACAGGACCCGGACAGTGAAACATAGGTTTAACTTAATTTAATGCCATATGGATTCTCAATAAACTCCTTGGCCAGACGTACCAACAACTCGTGCCGATGGTCGTGATCGGAGGGGGGGGAGGATTCAAGGAGCACCGCCCACCTCATGCTCCTGCTTGCTCGGGGTTCGAGGGGTATAAAAGGGCACCAGGACTCGTTAAAGTCATCTTGCTCCATACCAACGTAGCTGATATCAAGACATGTTTAATAATTCATACGACAAGCCGTTGACAATGTCAGCTCACGTACCAGCACCTACACAGGATCTGTCCTCTTACAGTTCGAGAGGCGTGAACGATGCAGCCGACATGCCTCCCTCCGGACTTGGGTCTCAGGTGAGGGCCTATTCGGCGGCGCAGACATATCATCCGTTCACCCCAGCCCCACGGGACACAGTACGACTTTTTCCAGCCGGATATTCAATACCGAGATTTTGCGCAAGCACCCCATGCTGTCACGGTACGTGTCAGATTCCAGCGTCCCACAATTTGGGTGGCTTGCTTAGAATTTTTCTTCGCAGAGTTCTTTTCGACACCCGATCCCTTTAGTCCCAGGAAATGCTGATTACACCAGCGGAATCTTCCCACCCCGCCGTGAACAGTTCCCACCCAATGCGGCCGCTGCTTCCAGCCATTTGGAACGTGGTCGCCAACCCGCAATGTCTTACGGGCCAACAGGGCCAATGAATGTCAGCCAAATATACACTAGTCTGACGGGTGATCGTTTCTCACGATTTAAATTTACCCCCCCAGCCAAATACCCAAGGCGAGCAGCCCTGGGGACCTGGAGCAAACTTCACCGGGTGTCCAGCAGCACCGACCGTATCCACCTATCCCCCAAATTTCCAGCCGCCGCAGGTATATGCTACGCCAAACGCACAGGGGATACTTTCCCCAACCTGGCAGCTCTCTCAGAGCTGGATCGATTACGAAGGTGGAGAAGACCTCCGCTTGATCATACTATTCAAGAAGAATCAGCCTACTTGAAATTTCGACGCGGAGAGGGTCACCGTGTATGGAGTGATATTACACTACCCACTTTCCGAATAGAAACGTCGAGTTGTACTGGTACCATTAGTTGAATTTAGGACGTTCATGAGTGGGACACTGTTCAATCGGTTTACTTGTTGAGTTGAGAGTCCATGTTGTGATTGGGTCGATCACGGTTGAGAGTACGCACCATGGAGGAGCGCGTTCTTCGATCCAGCTGTCCGAAACCAAGTTATTATCACAATCACTGCGTACTCATATGGGCGGGGGTTCACAGCTTCGAAGAATGTCTGTTCCGCTGGCAGCGCATCATGCTCAGGCACACCGAAGCGACGTCTAATTGGACCGAGGCACACACGTGATGACAGTTGACATAACTTCGCGCCCCAATATGAGCACATCCAACCATGGGAGACTATACCGTGCCCAGCTCTTCTCTCGAGCTCGTTGGCGCCGATCGCGATATTTTGCCAGTTTGGTTACGGGACCAAGCTCTTTTCTCCCCGTATCGAGCATAGGAAGCATAGGAACGTGAGAGTATTGAGGCCTTCGCTCGAACCTGCCCGAGATGGGGATATTTGAATCGCGATCAAAAGAATTTTATTTCCCCGGCCCACTGTGTTGGCGTCAATGGAAGCAGGAGGATGTAGGGGTGGCAGGGGACATGGATTCCTGCAATGAATGTAGAAAGTTCTTAAAGAAACGTGGCTATATCCCTAGCAAAGGCTGTGGTGGTGGCTGCGGATCGGGAAATGTGAATGTGGATGTTGGGGTGTGCTTTCTTTAGAAATTTTGAAGTGTTGGTGTCTTCTGGGGCTCCGACTATAGTCTCGTGAGCCTCTTGAGGCCAACGTTGCTCTTAGGCCTTAGCGCCCAGGTAGTGTGAAGGGTGAGGTTCGTTCCCCAACCAAAGAGTGGGACATGTCTTCCCAACGCTTGATTAGACCCCGATTGTACGGTCTTCCTTGCGTCATCTCCGCCCAGCAGACTTTACTCAGAGTACTCATAAAGTCAACCTGGATCGCCCTTTCGACTCACAAGTGAAGTGATCGTTCCCTTGAAGCTGTGACATCGGGTCACATCCCTTCACTACTCACCCTTTCTTTTCTCATCTAACACTCAGTAAGAACCCTCAATATGTGAAAGGCTGAAAGCCGTCACACGAATTTCTTTCGGGGCCAATCAGGACTGCCACAGAGAAGAGTGGGGCTGGTATCTGTTACTTGCTGCTATTAGCCTGGGTAGTTCATGTAGAAATTCCAAAGACCGTCGACTACCACGACCTTTTGTAATCAGAAGAGCCTGACGTTGCCTTCTCGTGGCAGAAAATCCAGCCCCAGGATGGCATGATGTAGTGCTCATATAAAAGACTACGTGCCTGATAATATGGCATGGGTTGAGTTGGGGAAAATACTGTAAAAGTTGTTAGGGAAATCTGGCTGTGAGATCGTATACCTCATTCACCAGAAGTAGCATGAGATGACCGCCCCAAGTCCGAGGATTCCTGTTCACGATAAGAAAAATTTGGTCAATGAATGTTTGTGCGGATAGGAACACAGCTCCCGGGATTCAGTTCCTTGGGGCTGCACAGGACACTAGACTGGCCTTCGTGGATGAAAAATATATGAGTACTACCTGCAACCATCCACCCGAGCCATTCTCCTAAGTTTGACAAAGCCTGTAATAACGACAGCAACAGATAATATCATGAATCCACCCCCTGCAGCCGACGGTGTTGGTTTGCCTTCAAGTTTCGGTATTTTTTGTTGCTGGGATGACGTTTGAGCCTTTTCTTTGGTGAACGGAATGATGCTGGTATGAACACAGGTTCAGTGACACCAGCATTGGGTGTATCCGTTAGACCTTGTTGGCCATCACCTTTCATCACCATTCCCCTTAATTAAGTGGCACTGTACGGCCAATTAGCTGTTGGGGTGATGAGGCAGCAAGGATAAGAACCGGCCTTGGTAAAGGAGTTGGCGGGAGACCAGGAAAGGGATGGGCATGGAGTCGGACTTCAAGTCTTTCCTTGCCCGTAATACAATCCAACAGCGTCCGAGACACAAAGCACGGATAACATCGAGAGTCCCTTAAGACCAAGTGAGAAGAACGTTTCCCAAGTTGAGCGAAATGTCCGCTGATGCCCATCCCGACTCAGGAAAAGACGCGAAAAGAGACCACTGGCAGGAGCAGCTGATAAAACGCCACATAACAGAACAACAAACCAAATGGGGTTCCACCGCTCATGTATCAAGGCATAATTGAAACAACGACCTGCGCCAGCCCTTTATCCATGACACGCTGCCCTACTGGCACTTCGGGGAGCCGAAGCAGTGATTCCAGTCGCGAGGGGGTCGTCAAAGTTTACATCGCACGTTTCCGAGATCGCTAGCCTAGCCCCAAGTGGCAAATCCAAAGGTGAAGAGCTAGATGTTTTCCGGGTCCTTGGGTTGCCGAAGGAAAGGTGCGAAACCATGCGTTGAATTGGTCGCTTTAGTCACAGCTACAGCTACCCTAAAGTGAGACCGCGCGGCCCGGGCATCGCCATTACCAACATGCACATATCCCGAGTCATAGCCCGTCGCTTCTCCTTCCCCGCAGTCCCGCTACTTCTCCTCTTGCGTATCAAATGGCCGTAGGAAAGAGTGCAATCAGTCCCGGCATCCCTGGACATGGAGATTCTGCACCGTCTGACTCATTGCCATTGATGCCTCATTTTTTCACCCCTCGGAATTCATTCCCAGATCCCGCACCACGCGAACATGCCCAGCCTCAAAAAAAAAAAAAAAAGGTTTCCTTTAGTTTGGAGAACTTAAGCTTTTGTGCCACGTTCTAAAGCCCGGCGAACTACAGTAGGACCTGTTTGGCATGAAGGAGAGAGGAGTTGCTCTAGTTATGAGTAGGTTTCCCTTGTCAAAATCTCCGTTATGGGGCACAATCCTTGGGCCACAAGAACATCCCGTCCCATCCGGCATCCCGCACGGAGTGATCAAAAAATTTCAAGGACAGGTTGTCGCAGGTGTATCTCAATTTTTTGATGCGTTGTATCGACCTTCCTCGCTGGTTTCACGTCCAAAAGAAGAAACCCACATTGCACCTAGTACACAGCCCGCAGCAGCCATGCATGTTTCAGCACGTTCGACTTATGATTTGCTAGTGAGTATCCGACTATCGGTATCGCCTCGCCCGTCCTCGTTACCATTCAATCCCCTATTATCCCTCTGATGCGGACTTGCTTACCACAGGGATGGACCAACACCGGGGCAATATCCCACGAACGCCTGACGTTACTCGAGTCCGAAGACCCAAATATCGCATGGTTGGTCATGGAAACTGCAGCGCCAAGGGCCTCTCAATATGCCACGAACGCGACGGCAGCGGTTTCAAGACCATCTCAGAGAAGATCCGCAAATTCATCTGGTGTCACCTCGAATACATCCTAGCCGTATTCACCGCGTCCTCCTCAGACTCCACAATTCCGGCGCTATGGTCTCTGCCAAGGAGCGATTCGTGGAAGTCTCTGAGGTCCTCATTCTCAGGCATGTGCAACTACGAAGGCCGCACCCGGACGACTCAATAAGCGCAAAGACTCGGGACTGGCCTTCCTGCTGTGAGGTCCTCATCGACGTCTGAGTCTTTCTTGGCACCGTTACATGTGTATTTGGATCAAGGGGTATTCGACTCTTGCCCGTCCTGTCGTCGACCTTACTCGCAAGGGGCAACCCTTCGTCTTACAAGAGCGCCACGAGGTGCTTTGATGTATGCCACCGTGCACCCACTTGTACCCGTTTCCATTGAATATCCTTCTAACTGAACGCTTCAGTTACCTAGCTACCACCGTACCTTCCTCACACCGTAACATCGCATGGTTTGTCTCGCAAGATTCCAGCAACAGCCAACACCGCCTTGCACCTTCCCGCAGCAATAAAGCAACGAAGGCCGACGACGAAATGTACTGAATCCACCAATATCTCAGCTTTCGACGACAAACCTCGGATATCGATGGCAGCGTAGTGGCCCGATTCCTTAACAAAGAAAAATGATTCGTACCGGCTACTGGACGGTTTTTGGGTAACAAGCATACCGCCGACATTAACTGTACGCCAATCCTCCCCGCTCAGCCGTCGTATGCGGTACTCACGATAATCTGGGACACGAGGGCTTCTACTCTCGCATCCAAGAATGCGCCCCTAAGCAGGCTATCAGTTATTGGGAGAAGTTCGAGCGGGATACCCAAACACACAGCCAAGAGGTGACTCTGTCCGAGGGGCGAATTGTAACTCTCACGGTAGACTCCGACGTGGCCCAGGCCCACTCTACCTTACTTCTCTATCTCCGCTATGCAGAGGCCCATGAAGAACGATTCCGTGATGCAATCCCGGCCAACGAGATGCTCCTCTTGGTGACAAGAACGGCACTCCGCATCTTCGGGAGGTCAAGCCCTAAATAGCAAGAGTCCTTTTCATGCAAAATGGAGACATGTTCCAAGCGACGGGATTGCTGGAGGGCTGTGGCGGAACGATCTGAGACAGAAATACTCGGCACGGAACGGAACCTGCTCAAGTCACAACCTGTGGAAGGATTCGGAACTTTGCCATTGGATTGAAGAACGCACGCGAAGCAAAGGAGCGGTGGTGAGCCAACAGTCGTCCTTGGTGAAACGTGAGGTCCGCCGACCTAGTGCTTCCCAGATTTCTTCATTGAGGTACTCATTAGCGTCAACAGCCGCCCGTCATCCCGGCCTTCTGCAACAGCATCTGCCGAGATCCTATCAAACTCAATGAAGCGTGTCCGGGTAGTTCGTTGCGTTACCCTTGACGACCCCTTCGTTGTCGACACCATCCCTCACCATGCTCTCAACTGCATAGCTTATCCTGCACACCCTGGGACGTCACGGCATTTCACGACATCTGGGCCACATCGAATAACACGGAGATCACCGATGAGTTGCATAAGCAGCTTGCCGACGGATTGCTGACACTCTGCTGACGCACTCCTACGTTGAAAACCAAGTCACTCCACCGCAAATGAAAGTACTTGCAACCGAGGGTGCTGTCGTTGTTCGGCGCTATCGACTCTCGACTCAGCTTCTGTGGACGTTGCGAAGAACGCTTCATTGTGCAAAGTCTCAAAGTCAAGCTCCCTATCATGGCGGTGAGGATCGCACTTCTTGGGGAGGATCTGACAGAGTATACGATGAAGCACCTGCCGAGCTCAAGCAAGCGAAGAAGATTTTGTGCACGTACGTGATCAAGGCTGATACGGTCAAGATGGCGTAAGACCCCTCGGTTCACATCTATCCGGAGCCACTCTGCTGTCACCCGTACTTCAGGAATGTGTCATGGCTCTAGGATAAAGGATTGCGATTACTGCCAGTATGCCCTGTATCGGTCCGTTCACATGAATTTTATGTTTACCCCGTGAGCCCCGTCAAACTGTTCGTATTGATAGATCTTCGAAACAATTGCAGTTTGGAATTCGTGGTGTCCGTGTCGGGGTCAGCCCCATACCTTCTCGATAGGGCTCCTTGGTCACTGCCACCCTTGCGAAGTATACCTAGACATCCTCTTGCCTATCCCAAACTACTCCCCATCATCACTGTGAGCAAACACGGAACACTATTACGTGCTTCCCCAGTGTCTAGAAGGGATTGGTCGACACTGACAACCTCACCTATTCCTAATGGCCGCGAACCTGATAGCCTTGTCGCGTCCGAAACCCCACTTCCTCTTACCCTAACACCCATCCCTCTGAAAGCTTTTCCCACAGGCTCGCCGCCTTCTTCTACATCAAGCTCTGCCAACTCCAATACATCCTCGCCCTGTCCCACTGCACCTCGTCATAGGCGCCGTGCTCGACGAGCTGGTCCTCGCGACATACGAAGTTGGCCAGTGCTTCGTCCATTGAATGGGGCACGAAGCAGGATCAGACTATCGCCGCGGTGAGTCATCCATGTCATTCGTACATGTGTTTATTCTTCCCCGGTTCTAAACGAGTGGATGATGCTCACGGGCATGGTCGTTCTTTTTTAGTCTTAGCCTTCTTTGTCTCAGGTTGCGCAAGGCACGAGTGGCGTTGGCTTTGGGTTCACATTTAATTCCATCTACCGATTACATCCGAAAATGCAGAAATGTATACTTGGGATCAGTTTGTGCCAACATGTAGTAATGTCAACTATGGCTAGGACCGCATCATGGTATTCATAAGATTTGGTGGTTCGCACGAAAGTTCATTGCGGAAGCTGCCCCACTGTTTTCTAGGGGCGATCACCTAAGACATCGAGATAAACATCAGGAAGACTAGGTTAGACCATGTGCTGCTTTTGTTTTTGTTTCTTTTTTTTTTTATTGAAATTTTTATCTTACGCCAGGAGGCGCGGTGGCCAAGCTAATGCAGTGCCCTGCAATTCTCCGTGAGCGCAACAGACGACACGGACGTGTAGGTTTGAGGAAACTGTCCCCTGCGCCAAGCGGGGTACCATTCACACCAGTGTCGCATGAGTATGCACCAGAATCCCTATCTCCTTGCTGGATGGGTGCGGGGATTGTGCGGGGTAGGTACCGCGGTTCATGCACTCTTCAGAATGGCACTTATTCCACATAGGGCAGCTCTGACCTGTCCTTGACCGTCTTTGGATGCCAATAATACAATAATAGGTATGGTGCTGTCCGCGCTGCCGCCCCGGGCGCAAAAGAGGTCATTTCAGAAGGCCATTTCTAGGGTTAGTGATAGTGGCACCACTGGCACACCTCCGCTCTTTCCCGATCCTAGGATGTATGAGGCGTCGCTGACGAATGAAGATGAGCCCAGCAATCACCATCCAGTCATCCCATGGACGGCGTTGATAAGTACTGAGTACTGCGGATGTCCAAATTTCGTTGCAATACCCTGCATCGTGGCCGGTCACTGACAGGCTTGGTCGCCCAGTTCCGGAATGTGGTGCCACCTTGGGGGTACGCACTGAGGCACACGGCGATGTACATCATTTAGCCGAGATTAAACGTTATACTGCACCTGATGCGCGTGATTCACCGTGGCTTCGTGGATTCATCATCGGCGGCGGAGCTGGCTCCTAAGGGACGTACTGTATCAGTAACCCCAGGAGTGACAGATCACCGGCAGGCAAGTCTTGGTTTGAGGCACTCTGAAGCGGGACGGATCGTCGTAAGCTTGCACTGAAAGAATTATCGTCAGTGTGAAATCACTCCCGGCCCACGAGGCGGTCTCGTTAGTTGAACTGTAAAACCCAACCAACTCCAAAGAAAAGTGTGCTCCACTATGTATATTGCAAAAAGAGATAAAGTACCCAGTAAGGTAGTTTAAAGGAGGTTTGCTTTTGATCCGCATGATGTTCTCGGCATCATCGGCATCATCGAAGCAGGCTTTTCACACGGTCAACACATGTACGAACACTTATGTACTTATGTCCTATTTGATAAAGTACAAGTATTAGGATGGCAACGTGCCCGTTCCATTGTCCAAATGCGATGGTTCCCGTTTCCATATTACCTCATGTCCTGGGATTCTGGTGCACCGGAGCTACAAGTAGTCCGAGCTTCTGCTGAGGCTGACTGTACATTATTTCTGCACCCTTCATTAAGCCGACCGGATTAAGATCGTGATCAGTCAGGGGCGGTGTTTCGCCTTGAGGGTTTGGCGCATTGCTGACGTTGCTACTGTAGTGTCTTGTCCGGGATTTCGGTGTGAGGGTTGACCCTGAGGCATAAATGACACCTGCCCTGCCTGAATTTGTCATGTCCATAAGACACGCGTTCCCATCTAGTTAAGTCTATCATTGTTTCTTCATCTGTGAACACGTTTCAACCAGCACATCTTGCCATGCGTCGAGTTCCGCGTAAATCACACCATCAGACAAAAACTATTAGGACAGCCTGCCTCGATGTCCTCTGCATCGCCGAGTCTTTCTTCCCCTTCAAGTTGGATTTTGCCACTGATCATTCCGGGATTATAATAATACGAACTACGCCGGATCGCGCCACCGTCAATTGCATATCCTTTCGCATTTCTAAATCCTGTCATAGGTCACGGTATGAACCAAGCTAAACGAAGCCGAAACCTCCGAGTCTATCATGCAAACTTGGCCCCATTCGACATTATGTCTGGGGCATGTCGCGAGGAGGTAGACGCTTGTCCTCACCTCGCTACCTCAGGCTATCGTCCCTGTTGTCTCCTTCTATCTTGATGCTCTTGGTTTTTTGGGGGGCAAGACTGGCCGCTAACGGCAAACATTTGCGCACAGTGATCAAAATCAACGACATCAGACCTGCTTTGTCTGGTGACTGGAGCGAATGCATTGCCAGTGCATCTCTACGAATTACAGGCTTATTTGATTAGGCGATTTCGGATCCCAGGAATTAAACCCATATTTGTGCGATTTAAACATGTTCGGGCACTCTTGGTGTTAATAATGACAAGGTTATCATTCACCCACGAGACAATCATGAGCGGTAAAATTACACCATTTCCTCATGTCCCTCACACATGTCGAAGAAACGGCAGCCGGGGGTGGGGCTGCGGCCCGAAGGACTGTGAACCCCACGGCACACCACTGCACCATGCCGCTGCTTATTGGACCCATGACTATAGATAGGGATCTGAGAGTGAGTCACCTCGTTTACGTCTTGTATTGATACCAGCCATTCTTGGAGTGGAGATTCTCTGTGTATATAGAGCGACCTTAACGGCTGCCTGGAAAGCCATCTTCCCATCAACGTATCTGACCTCGAGAGAAATGTTCAACGGCTCGTACGAGCAGCAATCGAACTACGTACAAACATTTGGACAGAATTCCTCCTCTACGGTACGAACACCTGGACAAGACCCCTCCTCTACTAGGACTAGTAGCTCGAGAAGGGTGAACACCGCAAACAACCCCCCTTCTGTACTTGGGTTGCAGGTGCGGGTCTACTATCTGGAGGTGCAGACACGTCTGATCATCTTCCGAAAATAACCCACATAGTACGACTCTTCGCAACCAGATCTTCAATACCAGGACTTTCAGTACCGGCTTGAAGATTTTCAATATCAGGGTTTTTCACAGACAACTGACTCCAGGTCGGATGTTTCAAGTATCCAAGTCGTATGTCTTCTAGACTTGGAGCCGTAGTTTAGAGGCGTTAAAATACTTAAAGCAGAGTTCCCTTCCCCGCACAACACCATTGTCCCCAGGGAATTACAGCCGTGAAGCACGTGGTGGCCATGCCGCAACTCCCTATTGGAAGCCGATGACTGTAAGAGTGACTCTCATATCGTGGCAGGTAATGGTGTCTCACCGTTCAACTTCAAATTGCAGTCGAATGTCCACAGTGGCCAGACCAGGGAAGCGGGGGCCACCTTTATTGAGCATCCAACCAGTGTAGTACCGTATCCTCCGAGTCTGAGTGTCCAGCCACCTTCTCCTGGGATATACGCTAGGCCAAACGCACAGGGGATACCCGCCCCGATCTGGCAGCTGTCTCAGAGCTGGGTCGACTACGAAGGCGGCGATGACCTCTACGTAGTCACATTATTCAAGAAGGTTTGATCGACGTAAGTTCAGTTCCTATGGCCGCGGGGTACTACAATTAGCATAGATGTCCCGTCATGATGTTGGTTTATCTGTGGATAGTTTTGTCAGATTGTTCAAAAAAGCTATTTGAGTGGCACATCAGGAAAAACCTCCCACATTACTGTAGCAGGTCCAGGCGAGAGGTAGCGCATTGATATAAGTAAAGCGAGATTATGGCCCGATAGCTATGAGGATCGGTGCACCCAAGATTCAAGGAGCTAGGTTCTCCTAAGTACGTGGAAGGGGAATACCACGCGTGTTAAATCGAAGACTATTGGTAAACATGTGGAAATACAGGATACTTGGATTCGACAACCACAACGTTATTTGCGCTAGAGCAACGCCAACTTTGGATCATCTACGCTCCGGATCGTGCGCGTGGGATCTAACGAGTTATTTAGCAAAAAATGGCCATCTGAATGGGAGTGTCAGGGTCAATGGTAAAACACTAGCTGAAAGGACAAACTAGGGGTATCGTTTTCTGCAGCCCGCCAATGTGCTTCTTCGAGGTCCTTGGCAACACCACTCGTCACGTGTCGCTTCACAAGCCTATCAGACGCGACGGTGGGGTCTAGCTCAACGAGCCATCTCTCGTCCAATAGCTTCCCTGCCCCGACCCAAGGGGTAATAGAGAGGAACGTATACAACCCTTCTATTATCACAATCCTGTGCTCTGATAGAATGGTGACAGCGTGAGGACGAGGGTCCTTGACGGCGTGATCGAAGGACGGGGCAGTGATTGCCGTGGTAGTTGCGCCGGGCGATACTGGCTCTCGCAATTTACGAATGAAAGATACATAGCCTTGGGCATCGAAAGTCCAATGGGACCCCCGCCGATCGTGAGCCAGCTTTGGGTCCGGCATGGCGTCGAGTTGGGCCCGTGTTAGATGCCAACCATCGAGGCCGACAAGAACGGCTCTTGCGCTCTCAAACGAGGTCGTCGTCGAGGAGGATGGAGCTGGGGTCGGCTCGGAAGCGGATTGACGGCGTGACTCATCGAGCAATTGGTTGGTTCTGTTTACGACGAGCACTGCCAAGGTGGATTTACCCGAGGCAGGTATCCCAGCAATCCCGACTAATAAGCGGCTGTCCGAAGGGATTCTGAGCGAAAAATGATTGTTAGGGTGTCCTTTTGTCGAGTAGAACAAGACGCTCACTGAGCGAGTCGTTCGATGGAGGCGAGTGCGAGGTCATTCGCGGTGGTGTCCATCCGTCCTCTGCGAGCGAGGCTATTTCGGCCCGGCCGCCGGTGAGCTAGTCAGATGTCAGGTGCCAGGCACAGGGGATAGGGTTAGAACCCGATGTGGAACTTGGTTTCCTATCCACAATGTGCCCGTCTTATTATTAACGAGAGCGCAGCTGCACAGCCAACTAGCTCATCGGACACCCAAGCGTCAAGCTATAAATACTTTGCCTCGCTGTGTCCCTGGGTTGTTTTGCACTCCATCTACAACTCTCAACGGTATGGATTCTCCAATCAACCTAGCACTCTCCGTCGACAGCAATATCCGACGGTATGTCAGCTTATCTCCTCTCCCTGATGTGCTGTAGCTCAAACAATCTCGATACCTTCTTCCAGTGCTGATCCAACGACCATTAAGAACAAGTTTCTTGTCGGATACCAAGGATGGTGCGCACCAATTTCACCTTATTTACCTATGTCCCACATCTTCTGGATTTCAGGTTCTATTGTCATGGGGATGGAGAACCAGTTGGGCCCGGTGAGAAGGCATCACCCAGCTCTTGTCGGCTCCCTTTGACCGAGACATCTTGTCGATCCAGGTCATCATGGCTGGATACACTGGTTCACGCACCCAGTCCCTAACGGCGGGAATCTAAATATTGACTACTGGCCCGACACTTCAGGGTATTCCAGAGAAGAACTCTTTGTTGCTCCAGGGTTCAAACACAGGGACGGTAGTCCAGCCCATCTGTTCTCTTCCCGTAACCCTAAGACAGTCCAAAAGTTCGTGTCATCTGGCACACCGAGTCACGTGCTCAACTGATCGCATCGCGTAGGCACTTCCATTGGATGGCCGAGAGTGGCGTGGATGGGGCATTTCTTCAGCGCTTCCTGGGTTTATGCGATATCGCGAGGGGGGGTAATGACGGAAATAGACGCATTCGTGACGAGATTGGTGACAACGTACAGCGAGCAGCTGAACGAGAGGGTCGCGTTTATGCCATCATGTGAGGATATCTCGCGACGCCTGCTTCCTGGACGCTCATCATTCCCTCTCGCCAGGTATGACGTTACTGACGTGCAGCCAGAGCGCATGCAAGAGATCATCGAAGCGGACTGGCATCACCTGCTGCAAGAAAAGCGTGCGCTGAATAGCCCTAATTATTTACGAGAGGATGGAAAGCCCGTGATCGCCATCTGGGGTACGCAGCGCTCTCAGCCCATCCTCTCAGCCCATTTGCTCAATTATGCCCTTTCTCCAAGGCCTCGGCTTCGATGGCCGCAATAACACACCTGAACAAGTCCGCGCCTTGACGTCCTTCTTCCGAAACTCTACGCCCGGGGGTGCATACCTCATGGCTGGCATCCCAGCGTACTGGCGTACGTCCGATTCCGACGCAGACAGAAATCCAGAATTTGTCGACACCTGGTTGGAATGTTTTGATGCCATCTCCCCTTGGACTGTTGGTCGATATAAGGACCAGACTAGCGCGGACGCCTTCGCAGAGGATCGCATTCAAGGGGACGTCATGTTCATCGCCAGATGGACTATGAACCACGGAAGGCGTGTGGATTACGTACCTGTGGTACATCCAGGTGGCTCCGTATGTCCCTCCCTCCCTGGCCGGAAAAATTGCTGACTGGATGTTAAGGGCTTCAATACGTCCAAAGGACAGTGGGTGCGGAATGATGCACCGCGCGAAGGTGGGCGATATCTATGGAGACAGATATATAACGCTCGAAAATGGGGGGCACGAACCATGTATGGCGCCATGTGGGATGAATACGACGAAGGAACGCAGTTTATGCCCGCCATTACGAAAGCCGCTGCCCTCCCCCAAGACCAGAGCCAAAGACACACTCTGATCGCGTATGACGTCGACGGGTACGATGTACCGCCAGATTGGTACATGCGGATTGCGGGCTATGGATCATCGCTGGTCAAAGACGAGCTTTTCATCGAGGATCGATTCCCGGAGAAGCTGTTCAGCAACTGGGAGACGAAATACGAGACCCGGC
>Ga0307510_10003871_pt1 | contig 17537 bp, 18 predicted proteins | sample 12_EM_MG_FD_207224 | JGI IMG/M metagenome (GOLD analysis project Ga0307510, IMG submission 207224) | Populus trichocarpa ectomycorrhiza microbial communities from riparian zone in the Pacific Northwest, United States - 12_EM | ecosystem: Host-associated > Plants > Roots > Unclassified | place...
AGCATGAGAAAAATCGGGGAGACGATTCTCGAGGTCAGCAACATCTCGCTCGCGTTCGGCGGCGTGAAGGCGCTGACCGACATCAGCTTCGACGTGAAGGAGCACGAGATCCGCGCCATCATCGGCCCGAACGGCGCGGGCAAGAGCTCGATGCTGAACTGCATCAACGGCGTCTACCAGCCGCAGAAGGGCACGATCGCGCTGCGCGGCCAGACCTTCAAGCACATGAACTCGCGCCAGGTGGCCGAGATGGGCGTGGCGCGCACCTTCCAGAACCTCGCGCTGTTCAAGGGCATGAGCGTGCTCGACAACATCATGACCGGCCGCAACCTGAAGATGAAGAGCAACCTCTTCATGCAGGCGTTGCGCGTCGGCCCGGCCGCGCGCGAAGAGACCGAGCAGCGGCTGTTCGTCGAACGCATCATCGACTTCCTCGAGATCCAGCCCTACCGCAAGACGCCGGTCGGGCGCATGCCCTACGGATTGCAGAAGCGCGTCGACCTCGGCCGCGCGCTCGCGATGGAGCCGCAGGTGTTGCTTCTTGACGAGCCGATGGCCGGCATGAACGTCGAGGAGAAGCAGGACATGAGCCGCTTCATCCTCGACGTGAACGACGAGTTCGGCACGACCATCGTGCTGATCGAACACGACATGGGCGTGGTGATGGACATCTCCGACCGCGTCGTCGTGCTCGACTACGGCCGCAAGATCGGCGACGGCACGCCGGACGACGTGCGCGCGAATCCGGACGTCATCAGCGCTTACCTTGGAACGAGCGCGAGCCCGGCGCCGGGCCGCCCCAAGGCGGGCGAGACCCCCTCGGGGGGTGGTTCGCCGTACCCGGCGAGCCGGGGGAAGACATAAGCATGGGCTTCTTCCTCGAAACACTTTTCGGCGGCCTGATGGTCGGCATGCTGTATTCGCTGATCGCGCTCGGCTTCGTGCTGATCTACAAGGCCAGCGGCGTCTTCAACTTCGCGCAGGGCGCGATGGTGCTGTTCGCCGCGATGGCGATGGCGCGCTTCTACGAGTGGATTCCCAAGTGGATCGGCTTCGACAACAAGATCCTCGCCAACGTGCTCGCGTTCGCCGCGGCCGCGCTGGTGATGGTGATGGTCGCGTGGGTGATCGAGCGGCTCGTGCTGCGCCACCTCGTGAACCAGGAGCACATCACGCTGCTGATGGCGACGCTGGGCATCACCTATTTCCTCGAAGGCTTCGGCCAGACGCTGTTCGGCTCGGGCATCTACAAGATCGATGTGGGCATGCCCAAGGACCCGGTGCTGATCCTCGAGAGCGCGTTCCAGGGCGGCGTGCTGATCAACAAGGAAGACCTGTATGCGGCCGTCGTCGCAGCGGTGCTGGTCGCGCTGCTCGCCCTCTTCTTCCAGAAGACCGCGACAGGCCGCGCGCTGCGCGCGGTGGCCGACGACCACCAGGCCGCGCAGTCGATCGGCATCCCGCTCGGGCGCATCTGGATCATCGTGTGGTCGGTCGCCGGCGTGGTCGCACTGGTCGCCGGCATCATCTGGGGCAGCAAGCTCGGCGTGCAGTTCTCGCTCTCGCTGGTCGCGCTGAAGGCCTTGCCGGTCGTGATCCTCGGCGGCCTCACCTCGGTGCCGGGCGCGATCATCGGCGGGCTCATCATCGGCGTCGGCGAGAAGCTCTCGGAGATCTACATCGGGCCGATGCTGGGCGGCGGCATCGAGATCTGGTTCGCATATGTGCTGGCGCTCTTCTTTCTTCTCGTGCGGCCGCAAGGCTTGTTCGGGGAGAAGATCATCGATCGGGTCTGAGCATGCTGTACCGCGAGAACGGCCAGTTCAAGTCGACCTACCGCAGCGACCAGCAGATCTTCCCGATCCTGCAGGACCGCATCGCGATCGCGCTGCTGCTGATCGCGGCCTTCGTGGTCATCCCGCTGATCGCATCACCTTATCTGCTGACCGCGATCTTCATTCCCTTCCTGATCCTGGCGCTCGCCGCGCTCGGGCTGAACATCCTCGTCGGCTACTGCGGCCAGATCTCGCTCGGCACCGGCGCGTTCATGGCGGTGGGCGCGTACGCGGCCTACAACCTGCAGACGCGCATCGACGGCATGCCGATGATCGTGTCGCTGCTGTTCGGCGGCATCGTCAGCACCGTCATCGGCGTGCTGTTCGGCGTGCCGTCGCTGCGCATCAAGGGGCTGTACCTGGCGGTCGCCACACTCGCCGCGCAGTTCTTCGTCGACTGGGCCTGCCTGCGGCTGGGGTGGGTCACGAACGGTTCGAGTTCGGGCTCGGTGAGCGTGGCCGGCCTGAACGTGTTCGGGCTGCCGATCGAATCGCCGGTGCAGAAGTACCTGTTCGCGCTGATCTTCCTCGCGGTGTTCGCGCTGCTCGCGAAGAACCTGGTGCGCGGCGCGATCGGCCGCGAGTGGATGGCGATCCGCGACATGGACGTGGCCGCGGCGGTGATCGGCATCCGCCCGGTCTACGCCAAGCTCACGGCCTTTGCGGTGAGCTCGTTCATCGTCGGCGTGGCCGGCGGTTTGTGGGGCTTCATCCACCTCGGCTCGTGGGAGCCCGCGGCGTTCAACATCGACCGCTCGTTCCAGCTGCTGTTCATGGTCATCATCGGCGGGCTCGGCTCCATCATGGGCAGCTTCTTCGGCGCGGCCTTCATCGTCGTGCTGCCCATCATCCTCGATGGCCTGCCGTACTGGTTCGGCATCCCGATCGACACCGCCACCGCGTCGCACCTGACCTTCATGATCTTCGGCGCGCTGATCGTGTTCTTCCTGATCGTCGAGCCGCATGGCATCGCGCGGCTGTGGTCCACCGCCAAGGAAAAGCTGCGGCTGTGGCCCTTCCCTCATTGAGCCCGACCGAAACCGAATTGAATCGCCGACGAGCGACACACCACCACCACCCCACCTGTTGGAGACAGACATGAAGCACTTGATGAAGTCTCTTGCGCTAGGCGCAACCCTCCTGGCCACGGCCACCGGCGCGTTCGCACAGGCCAAGGAGCAGTTCTTCCCGCTGCTGGCCTACCGCACCGGCGCCTACGCACCCAACGGCACGCCGTGGGCCAACGGCAAGCAGGATTACCTGAAGATGATCAACGCGCGCGACGGCGGCATCAACGGCGTGAAGATCACGTTCGAGGAATGCGAGACCGGCTACGCCACCGACAAGGGCGTGGAGTGCTACGAGCGCTTGAAAACACGGCCCGGCGTGACGCTGTTCGAACCGCAGGCCACCGGCATCACCTTCGCGCTGACCGACAAGGTGCCGACCGACAAGATCCCGCTGCTCACCGTCGGCTACGGCCTGGCGGCATCGCAAGATGGCGGCGTGTTCAAGTGGAACTTCCCGCTGATGGGCAGCTACTGGACCGCGGCCGACATGCTGATCCAGCAGATCGGCAAGAAGGAAGGCGGCCTCGACAAGCTCAAGGGCAAGAAGATCGCGCTCGTGTACCACGACAGCCCGTTCGGCAAGGAGCCGATCCCGCTGCTCGAGGAGCGCGCGAAGATGCACGGCTTCGAGCTGACGAAGATCCCGGTCACCGCGCCGGGCGTGGAGCAGAAGTCCGCGTGGCTGCAGGTGCGCCAGGCCAAGCCCGACTACGTGCTGCTGTGGGGCTGGGGCATCATGAACGCGACCGCGCTGAAGGAAGCGCAGGCCACCGGCTACCCGCGCGAGAAGATGTACGGCGTGTGGTGGGCCGGCGCGGAGCCCGACGTGAAGGATGTGGGTGAAGGCGCGAAGGGCTACAACGCGCTGAACCTGAACACCTCGGGCCAGACGCCGAAGGTGATCCAGGACATCCTGAAGTACGTGCACGACAAGGGCCAGGGCACCGGCCCGAAGGACGAGGTCGGCACGGTGCTGTACACGCGCGGCGTGATCATCCAGATGCTGGGCGTGGAGGCCGTGCGGCGCGCGCAGGAGCGCTTCGGCAAGGGCAAGGTCATGACCGGCGAGCAGGTGCGCTGGGGCCTGGAGAACCTCGCGCTCGACCAGAAGAAGCTCGACTCGCTCGGCTTCTCCGGCGTGATGCGCCCGCTCAGCACCTCGTGCCAGGACCACATGGGCTCGACCTGGGCGCGCGTGCACACCTGGGACGGCAGCAAGTGGAGCTTCACGTCGGATTGGCTGCAGGCCGACGAGCAGATCATCAAGCCGATGGTGAAGGCGGCCGCCGACAAGTACGCGACCGAGAAGAAGCTGACGCGCCGCACGCCGGCGGATTGCCAGTCATGACAGCGGAAGCGGGCCGGGCGCCGGGCCGCTCCCAAGCCGGCCCGCTCCCCCTCGGGGGGTCGCCTGGCGTACCCGCCGGGCGGGGCGCTCCATTACTCAACGTCAACGGCATCGAGGTGATCTACAACCATGTGATCCTCGTGCTGAAGGGCGTGTCGCTGCAGGTGCCTGAAGGCCGCATCGTCGCGTTGATGGGCGGCAACGGCGCCGGCAAGACGACGACGCTGCGCGCGGTCAGCAACCTGCTCGCTGGCGAGCGCGGTGCGGTCACCAAGGGCAGCATCGAGTTGCGCGGCGAACGCATCGAGGCGCTCACCACCTCCGACATGGTCGAGCGCGGCGTGATCCAGGTGATGGAAGGCCGGCACTGCTTCGCGCACCTCACGATCGAGGAGAACCTGATGACCGGCGCCTACACGCGCAAGGACGGCAAGGCCGCGATCGCGGGCACGCTGGACAAGGTCTACACCTACTTCCCGCGGCTCAAGGTGCGGCGCGGCTCGCAGGCCGCCTACACCTCTGGCGGCGAGCAGCAGATGTGCGCGATCGGCCGTGCGCTGATGGCCAATCCGAACATGGTGCTGCTCGACGAACCGTCGATGGGTCTCGCGCCGCAGATCGTCGAGGAGGTGTTCGAGATCGTGCGCGACCTCAACACCAAGGAAGGCGTGACCTTCCTGATCGCCGAGCAGAACACCAACATGGCGCTGCGCTATGCCGACTACGGCTACATCCTCGAGAACGGCCGCATCGTGATGGACGGCGCCGCGAGCGCGCTGCGCGAGAACGAGGACGTCAAGGAGTTCTACCTCGGCATGGGCGGCGCGAAGGACGGCACCGCCCGCAAGAGCTTCCGCGACGTCAAGAGCTATCGGCGCCGCAAGCGCTGGCTCGCCTGAAGGAGCAACACCCATGGCCCATGCCGACGAAGAAGCCCTGAAGCGGCTGCTGCCGCTGCTCCGCCAGCTGCGCGAGATCAAGGGGCTGCGCGAGATGAAGCCCGGCATCTTCTACCTGAAGGGCGCTGCTTTCCTGCACTTCCACGACGATGCGGGCGCGCTGTTCGCCGACCTGAAGCGCTCGCGCGGCGGCTTCGATCGCTACCCGGTGGACACGCCGGTCGGCCAGCGCAAACTGCTCGACGATGCGAAGCGCCGCGTCGATCGCGGGGACGACGAGTGAACGCCGCGCACGACCACACACACGAGCACGCGCACTACGACGCGCTCGAGACGCGCTCGCACGCGCAGCGCGAGGCCGCGCAGATGGCCGCGCTCGCGCTGCAGATCGCGCACGCCAAGGCGCATGCGCCGGCGTTCGCGCGCAGTCTCGCGCATGTCGACGCGGCCAGCGTGACGAGTCGCGCCGCGCTCGCGCAGCTGCCGGTGATCCGCAAGCACGAGCTGCTGGAACGTCAGAGCGCGGCCGACGCGGTCGATGTGTTCGGCGGCCACTCGGCGCTGAGCTGGGGCGCCTCGGTGGCATCGCCACAGCGCGCGCTGCGCGTGTTCGCCTCGCCCGGCCCGATCTACGAACCCGAGGGCGCGGCCGCCGACTACTGGCGCATGGCGCGCGCGCTCTTCGCCGCCGGGCTGCGTGCCGGCGATCTCGCGCACAACACCTTCAGCTACCACTTCACGCCGGCCGGCGCGATGATGGAAAGCGGCGCTTTCGCACTCGGCTGCACCGTGTTCCCCGGAGGCACCGGGCAAACCGAACAGCAGGTGCAGGCGATGGCGGCGCTGAAGCCCGCGGCCTACATCGGCACGCCGAGCTTTCTGAAGATCATCCTCGACAAGGCCGACGAGCTCGGCACCGCGCTGCCCTCGCTGACCAAGGCCTCGGTCGGCGGCGAGGCCTTTCCGCCGTCGCTGCGCGACTGGCTGCACGCGCGCGGCATCACCGCTTATCAGAGCTACGGCACGGCCGATCTCGGCCTCATCGCGTACGAGACCGCAGCGCGCGAAGGGCTGGTCGTCGACGAAGGCGTGATCGTCGAGATCGTGCGGCCGGGCACCGGCGATCCGGTCGCCGACGGCGAGGTCGGCGAGGTCGTCGTGACGACGCTGAACCCGGGCTATCCGCTGATCCGCTTCGGCACCGGCGACCTGTCGGCGGTGCTCGTCGGCAACTGCCCGACCGGCCGCACCAACACGCGCATCAAGGGCTGGCTGGGCCGCGCCGACCAGACCGCGAAGGTGCGCGGCATGTTCGTGCACCCGGCGCAGGTGGCCGAGATCGTGCGGCGGCACCGCGAGGTGCAGCGCGCGCGGCTGGTGGTGAGCGGCGAGATGGCGAACGACCGGATGACGCTGCATGTGGAGGTCGCGACCGCGTCCGCTTCACCGGGTTCTCCCGATGCGCTGGGCGCGCGCATCGCCGACAGCGTGCGCGAAATCACCAAGCTGCGCAGCGAAGTCGTGCTGTGCGCGCCGGGCTCGCTGCCCAACGACGGCAAGGTCATCGAGGACGCGCGCCGCTACACCTGAACCTGTTGGGGACTTTCGAGTCCAAGCCCGCATCGTTCGCGACAATCGCGCTCGTCTCTCGTCACCTGACCCGAAGGAAGCACTCATGAAGCGTCTGCTGATGGCCACCGTGGCCTGTGTCGTTGCCGTACCGGCCTTTGCCGAATACCCCGAGCGGCCGGTCACCATCGTCGTGCCGTTCGCGGCCGGCGGGCCGACCGACAAGGTCGCGCGCGATCTGGCGGAAGCGATGCGCAAGCCGCTGGGCGGCCAGACCATCATCATCGAGAACGTCGGCGGTGCTGGCGGCACGCTGGGCGCGACCAAGGTCGCGAAGGCCAGCAACGACGGCTACACGCTGCTGCTGCACCACATCGGCATGAGCACGTCGCCCGCGCTGTACCGCAAGATGAGCTACGACACGCTGGGCGACTTCGAGTACCTCGGCATGGTCAACGAGGTGCCGATGACGGTGATCGGCAAGCCCTCGATGCCGGCCAACACCTACCCCGAGCTGCTGAAGTGGCTGGACGCGAACAAGGGCAAGATCAACCTCGCCAACGCCGGCCTCGGTGCGGCCTCGCACCTGTGCGGGCTGCTGCTGCAGAGCTCGCTGAAGATCGAGATGCAGACCGTGCCGTACAAGGGCACCGGCCCGGCGATGACCGACCTGCTCGGCGGCCAGGTCGACCTGATGTGCGACCAGACCACCAACACCACGAGCCAGATCGAAGGCGGCAAGGTCAAGGCCTTCGCGGTGACGACGCCCAAGCGCCTGACCACACCCGCGCTGAAGAACCTGCCGACGCTGGACGAAGCCGGGCTCAAGGGCTTCAACGTGACGATCTGGCACGGCATGTACGCGCCCAAGGGCACGCCCAAGGCGGTCGCCGACAAGATCAACGCAGCGATGCGCGTCGCGCTGAAGGACCCCGAATTCGCGAAGCGTCAGGAGGCGCTCGGCGCGGTGATCGTGGCCGACGCGCGCGTGAGCGGCCCGGAGCACAAGAAGTTCGTCGAGGCCGAGATCAACAAGTGGGGCCCGATCATCAAGGCAGCCGGCCAGTACGCCGACTGATCTGATGGAGCTCCTCGGCGAACGGGTAAGTTCGCCGATCCCCCGAGGGGATGCGGGCCGGCGCTCGGCCCGGCCCGACCTGACGATCACTCCGAAGCGATGAACCCGCGGTAAGCCAACCCGCCGAGCACCGCGCCCACGATGGGCGCGACCCAGAACAGCCACAGCTGCTCGATCGCCCAGCCGCCGACGAACAGCGCCACACCGGTGCTGCGCGCCGGGTTCACCGAGGTGTTCGTGACCGGGATGCTGATCAGGTGGATCAGCGTCAGGCACAGCCCGATCGCGATCGGCGCGAAGCCGGCGGGCGCGCGCTTGTCGGTCGCGCCGAGGATCACGATCAGGAACATCATCGTCATGACCACCTCGCAGACGAGCGCGGCGAGCAGCGAATACTTGCCCGGCGAGTGCTCGCCATAGCCGTTCGACGCGAAGCCGGCCGACACATCGAAGCCGGCCTTGCCGCTCGCGATCAGGTAGAGCACCGCGGCCGCGACGATGCCGCCCAGCACCTGCGACACGATGTAGGGCAGCAGCTTGCGCGCCTCGATGCGCCCGCCCATCCACAGGCCGATCGAGACCGCCGGGTTCAGGTGGCACCCCGACACATGGCCGATCGCGAACGCCATCGTCAGCACCGTCAGGCCGAACGCGGCCGACACGCCCAGCAGGCCGATGCCCAGACCGGGAAACGCCGCGGCCAGCACCGCGCTGCCGCAACCGCCGAGCACGAGCCAGAACGTGCCGAAGAACTCTGCCGTGTATGCCTTCATGAAGCGCCCTCCAATGTTGTGAGTGCCCGCGCGAATGGCGCGAGTCGGCGCGGATTCTCGTCAGCGCGCGCGCGCCGCACCATCCCTTCTTTGTGAGCCCGCCCAACAGTCGTCGCGCCTGCGGCCGCGCCGCCACGGCGTGCGGCACGACCGCACACTCGCCGCGCGGTCGTCACCCGCGCAGCGTGATCGGGATCGTGACTGGCCCGTCGTTGACGAGGGCGATCTGCATGTCGGCGCCGAACTCGCCACTGGCCACGACCGGGTGCTGCGCGCGCGCCGTGGCGAGCAGCCGCTCGTAGAGTCGCCGGCCCAGCAACGGCTCGGCCGCCGCGGTGAAGCTCGGTCGGTTGCCGCCCGACACATCGGCCGCGAGCGTGAACTGGCTGACGATCATCAGCCCGCCCTGCACATCGACGACGCTGCGGTTCATCTTGCCGGCGTCGTCGGCAAAGATGCGCAGCTTCAGGAGCTTGGCGATGAGCTTGTCGGCGATGGCCTCGGTGTCGTTCGGCTCCGCGCACGCGAGCACCAGCAGGCCGGTGCCGATCGCGCCGATCGATGCACCCGCAACGCTCACCTCGGCGCGCACCACGCGCTGCACCACCGCGATCACGGCGCGACCTCCGGATCGTTGAAGTGGGTCTCGACGTTCGACGGCAGCAACTGGATGGAGGCGCGCAGCCCCGGCACCTCGCGCATCAGGGCCGCTTCGACATCGGTTCGCAGCGCTGCGGCGCGGCCAAGCGTCCAGTCGGCCGGCATGTGCATGTGCAGGTCGACGAAGCGGCGCTGTCCGGCGCGGCGCGTGACGAGGTGATCGAAGCGGATCGCCTGCTGCGCGAACTGCGCCAGCGTGCGATCGATCTGCGCGCGCACCTCGGGCTCGACCGCGCTGTCCATCAAGCCCTCGACCGAGCGCCACGCGAGGTGAGCGCCTTCGCGCAGGATGTTCAGCGCCACGCCGATCGCGATCAACGGGTCCAGCCACCACCAGCCGGTGAAGTGCACCGCGATCAGGCCGACCACGACGCCGGCGGTCGTCCACACATCCGAGTAGAGATGGCGCGCGTCGGCCTCGAGCACGATGGAGCGGTGCTCGCGCGACGCGGCCATCATGCGCCACGCCAGCAGCCAGTTCAGCGCCGCGCTCGAGAGCGCGAGCGCCAGGCCCCAGCCCAGCGATTGCAGCGGCTGCGGATTGGCGAAGCGGTGTGTCGCGGTCCAGATGATGCCGGCTGCGGCACCGGCGATCAGCAGGCCCTCGAAGCCGCTGGAGAAGTATTCGGCCTTGGTGTGGCCGAACGGGTGGTCGTCATCGGGCGGGCGCTGCGCGATCGTCACCATGCCGAGCGCGAACAGCGCCGACGCGAGGTTGACGAAGGACTCCATCGCATCCGACAGCAGGCCCACGGAATCGGTGATCCACCACGCGGCCGACTTCATCGCGATGGTCGCGACGGCCGCTGCGATCGACAGCTTGAGAAGGGTCTTGACCTGCACCGCGCGTGGGAAGGCGGCTCAGGCCGGATGCGCGTCGATGCGCTTGAGCTCTTCGCTCAGGAACTGCGCGGCGGGCATCATGCGGCCGTCGGCGAGCTTCACGTGGTAGGGCTCGCCGCTCATGCTGGACTTGCTCGCGATGCGCTCGATGAACTCGCGCGCGGTGCTCACGTCGCCGCCCATGGATTCGAGCTTGCCGCGCAGGAACTTCGCCGCTTCGGCGCAGGTGTATTCGCTGCCGTTGCGGATGAACTTCATGTCCTTCTGCGATTCGACGAAGCGGATCAGGCGCTCGATGCGGTTGAGCTCATGCGCCGGCGGTGCCGCGCGCGCGGACAGCGTCGCCGCCATCGTCATCGAACCCAACGCACTCACCAGAAAGCGTCTGCGAAACATGATGGATCACTCCAGCGTCACCCGCGCGAACTTGCGCTTGCCCACCTGCACCACGTAGGTCCCGGCGTTCAGCTTGAGGCCGCGGTCGGAGACAACCGCGCCGTCGACCCGCACACCGTTGCCGTCGACCAGGCGCAGGGCCTCGCCGGTCGACGCCGCGAGATTAGCCTGTTTCAGCACCGCGCCGATACCCAGGGGCGCCCCTGTCAACGAGACCGAATCGATCTGATCGGGCACGCCGCCGCGTGCGCGGTGGTTGAAGTCGACCTCGGCCGCCTCGGCCGCCGCGGCGTTGTGAAAGCGCGTGGTGATCTCCTTGGCGAGCAGCACCTTGGCGTCCTTCGGGTTGCGGCCGCCCTCGACCTCGCGCCGCAGCGCGGCGACCTCGGCCTCGGGGCGAAAGCTCAGCAAGGTGAAGTACTTCCACATCAGCGTGTCGTTGATCGACAGCAGCTTCGCGAACATGTCGTTCGGCGCTTCGGTGATCGCGATGTAGTTGCCCTTGCTCTTGGACATCTTCTCGACGCCGTCCAGCCCTTCGAGCAGCGGCATCGTGAGAATGCACTGCGGCTCCTGGCCGTATTCGCTTTGCAGCGCGCGGCCCACCAGCAGGTTGAACTTCTGATCGGTGCCGCCGAGTTCGAGATCGCTCTTGAGCGCGACCGAGTCGTAGCCCTGCATCAGCGGGTACAAAAACTCGTGCACGCTGATCGGCGTGCCGGCCTTGAAGCGGTCGTGGAAGTCGTTGCGCTCCATCATGCGCGCCACGGTGTAGCGCGAGGCGAGCTGGATCATGCCGCGCGCGCCCAGCGGGTCGCTCCATTCGGAGTTGTAGCGGACCTCGGTCTTGCCTTCGTCCAGCACCAGCTTGGCCTGGTTGAAATAGGTCTGCGCATTGGCCTCGATCTGCTCGCGCGTGAGCGGCGGGCGCGTGGTGTTGCGGCCGGACGGGTCGCCGATCATCGAGGTGAAGTCGCCGACCAGAAAGATCACCGTGTGACCCAGGTCCTGCAACTGCCGCATCTTGTTCAGAACCACGGTGTGGCCGAGGTGCAGATCGGGCGCGGTCGGGTCCAGCCCGAGCTTGATCCGGAGTGGCACGCCGGTTGCTTCTGAACGTGCCAACTTGGCCAGCCAATCGGCCTCTGGTAACAGTTCGTCGCAGCCGCGCAGCGAGATTTTCATCGCCTCGCGGACACGATCATTTACCGGGTAAAGAGGCTGGGCAGGAGCTTGAGCAGAAGGCAGGGACATACGGGTCTTTTCCGGGATTGGCCGCCGGGTGGGGTCGCTATACTGCGCGGCGGTTTGGGGCCCGCTCACGGTCAAGTTGAAGCGACCCAGACAGGGCCCGCAAGGCGCCACGGATTCTAGTGGAGGCCTCCGGGCCCAGGGATACACAAACAGAGAAGTGCAGGCCAAGTCGTCTGCACTCGCACTCAGAGCCCAGGGCTCCGCAATTCAAGTGAAATCGTTGGAATCTGCAGACCACGCGCTGGCCCGGGCCGCTGCGCACACCAAACGTTTCGTGCACGCACATCCGCGCAGCCTGTCGGCCGCGGTGATGCTGGCGCTGGCCGGTTTCGGCGTGACGGCCTTCGGCACCGCGCCGCTGACGCTGCTCGACGCATCGCTGCCGGCCCAGCGCCTGGTGACGGAAACCGTCACCCCGGACGGAATTCAGTCACAGCTGGACGCGCTGGCCGAACACGAACTGCAGCTCTACCGCAGCGACCTGACCCGCTCGACCGACACCGCCGACAGCCTGCTGACGCGCCTGAACGTCAGCGATCCGGCTGCCGCGCAATTCCTGCGCACCGATGCCACCGCGCGCCAGCTGCTGAGCGGCCGCGGCGGCAAGATGGTGCGCGTGCAAACCGATGAACTCGGCAAGCTCACCGAACTCGTCGCACGCTTCGCGCCGGCCAGCGCCGACCAACTCGCCACGCACTTCACGCGGCTGCGCATCGAGCGCGTCGCGGGGGTCTTCAGCAGCACGCTGAGCACCGCGCCGCTGGCCTCGCAGGTGCGCATGGGCAGCGGCACGATCCGCACCTCGCTGTTCGCCGCGACCGACGACGCGCGCATCCCCGACGCCATCGCGACCCAGCTCGCCGAGGTGTTCTCGACCGACGTCGACTTCCACCGCCAGCTGCGCAAGGGCGACACCTTCTCGGTCGTCTACGAAGCGCTCACGGCCGATGGCGAGCCCATCACCTGGGGTCCGAGCAACGCCGGCCGCGTGCTCGGCGCCGAGTTCGTCAACAACGGCCGCAGCTACTCGGCCGTGTGGTTCAAGGACGCGCAGAACAAGGGCGGCTATTACGGCCTCGACGGCAAGAGCAAGCGCCGCGCCTTCCTCGCCAGCCCGCTCGAGTTCTCGCGCGTGACCTCCGGCTTCGCGATGCGCATGCACCCGATCCTGAACAGCTGGAAGCAGCACAAGGGCGTGGACTACGGCGCGCCCACCGGCACGCCGATCCGCGCGGTCGGCGACGGCGTCGTCGAGTTCGCCGGCTGGCAGAACGGCTACGGCAACGTCGTTCAGATCAAGCACAGCAACTCGCGCTCGACGGTGTATGCGCACATGAGCCGCATCAACGTGACGCGCGGCGCGCATGTCGACCAGGGCCAGAACATCGGCGCAGTCGGATCGACCGGCTGGGCCACCGGACCGCACCTGCACTTCGAGGTGAAGGTGGGCGGCGTTCAGCAAGACCCGATGATCATGGCGCGTTCGGCCGAAACGCAGGAGCTCGCGGGCGCGTCGAAGGCGCAGTTCGCGCAGATGGCGCAGGGCCTGAAGAGCCAGCTCGACGTGGCCGACAGCATGGCGCGCGCTGTGGGCGGTTCCTACGCCGAATAACGCTGCGGTGTCGTCGCAACCACAGGCCCGCCATTGCGCGGGCCTTGTTCATGGTGGGCCTCGATGCCGCGGCACAATCGAACGATGAACGAGCACTACATCGGATTGATGTCCGGCACCTCGCTCGACGGTGTCGACGCGGTGCTGGCCGACTTCAGCGGCGGCCATGTGCGCGTGCTCGCGCATGCGCACCAGGGCTTCGAGCAAAGCCTCTCGGCCGAACTGCTCGCGCTGAACACGGCCGGCGCGAACGAACTCCATCGCGCCGCGCTCGCGGGCAACGCACTCGCGCGGGTGTATGCGGCGGCGGTCGACGAACTGCTGCGCACGAGCGGCATGGCAAGCACGCAGATCCGCGCGATCGGCGCGCACGGCCAGACGGTGCGGCACCGGCCGCGCGAGTTCGACGGCACCGGCTACACGGTCCAGCTGAACAGCCCATCACTGCTCGCGGAACTGACGCACATCGATGTGGTGGCCGACCTGCGCAGCCGAGATGTCGCCGCCGGCGGCCAGGGCGCGCCGCTGGTGCCAGCCTTCCACCGCGCCGTGTTCGCGCGACCCGACGAAACCCTCGCCGTGCTGAACCTGGGCGGCATCGCAAACGTCACGCTGCTGCACGCCGACGGCCGCACGATCGGCTTCGATTGCGGGCCTGGCAACATGCTGATGGACCTGTGGTGCGCGCGCCACCTCGGCCGGCCCTACGACGATGGCGGCGCATGGGGCGCGTCGGGCCACATCGACGCGACGCTGCTCGCGCAATGTCTGGCCGAGCCCTTCTTCGCGATGCCCGCGCCCAAGAGCACCGGCCGCGATCTGTTCCATGCCGAATGGCTGGACGCGCAGCTGCAGCGTCGCGCCGCCGCGCTGCGAGCGGAAGACGTGCAGGCCACGCTCGCCGAACTCACCGCCGCCAGCTGCGCACACGACGTGTCGCGCGCAGCGCCGTCGGCCACCGAGCTGCTGGTGTGCGGCGGCGGCGCGTTCAACAACCACGTGATGCGGCGCCTCGCATCGCTGCTGCCCAAGTTGCGCGTGCGGCGCACCGATGCGCGCGGCCTGCCGGCGATGCAGGTCGAGGCCTGCGCATTCGCGTGGCTCGCGCGTGCATTCTGCGAACGCCAGCCCGGCAACCTCGCGAGCGTGACCGGCGCGCGCGGCGGCCGCGTGCTGGGCGCGCTTTATCCGGCCTGAACATCCGGCCTGAACAACAGGACGCCGACACACACCATGCTGATCGCGATCGAACCCGGCGTGCGCCTCTTCGTCGACATCGAAGGCCCGTCGCTCGTGCCCGATGGCCCGACGCTGCGCGAGAAGCCGACGCTGGTGCTGCTGCACGGCGGGCCCGGCTACGACCACTCGGGTTTCAAGCCGGCGTTCTCGCGCCTGGCAGACGTGGCGCAGATCGTCTACTACGACCACCGCGGCCATGGCCGCAGCGACCGTCGGCCCGCATCGGAGTGGACGCTCGACACCTTCGCCGACGACATCGTGCGCCTGTGCGATGCGCTCGGCATCACGCGGCCCATCGTGCTCGGGCAGTCCTTCGGCGGCTTCGTTGCGCAGCGCTACATCGCGCGGCATCCGGGGCATGCGCGCAAGGTGGTGCTGTCCAGCACCTCGCCGCACCTCGGGCTGGAGCGCAAGCTGGCGATGTTCGAGAAGCTCGGTGGCGCGCAGGCGCGTGAAATCGCGCGCGCGTTCTGGAGCGCGCCGAGCGCCGCGACCTGGGCGCCGTACAACGTCGTCTGCAAGCCGCACTACAACACGGTGCAGCCGCCGAACGACGATGCCGGCCGGCGCATCGTGTTCAACGAAGACATCCTGTTCGCCTCCGCCGGCGGCGAGCAGCAGACGATGAACCTGCTGCCCGGCCTGGCGCGCGCGCAATGCCCTGTGCTCGTGATGGCCGGCGCGCTCGATCCGGTGTGCCCGCTGGACGACTCGCGCGACATCTTCGCGGCGCTGCCCGCGTCGCTGGCGCAACTCGCGGTGTTCGATCGCTCGGGTCATGGCGCGTGGCGCGACGAACCCGATGCCGCGTTCGCGCTGCTGCGCGAGTTCATCTGCGCCGAATGAAAGAGCCGCCCGGAGGCGGCCTATCCATGTAAAAAGCCGCCCGGAGGCGGCTTGTGTTCGACGCAGAAAGCGATCAGGCCGAGAAGCTCGAGCCGCAACCGCAGGTCGTCGTCGCGTTCGGATTCTTGATCACGAACTGGGCGCCTTGAAGGTCGTCCTTGTAGTCGATCTCGGCGCCGGCGAGGTACTGCAGGCTCATCGCGTCGATCAGCAGCGTCACGCCGTTCTTGCTCATCTGCGTGTCGTCGTCGTTGACGATCTCGTCGAAGGTGAAGCCGTACTGGAAGCCGGAGCAGCCGCCGCCCTGCACGAACACGCGCAGCTTCAGCTCGGGGTTGCCTTCTTCGTCGACCAGCTCCTTGACCTTGTTGGCGGCGCTGTCGGTGAAGATCAGCGGCACCGGCGGTTCATCGGATGCAACCGGGACCGGGGCGTGGACGTGTTCGGCGATGGCGCTCATGGGGAACTCCTGCGGCAGTGATGCCAATGCGGTGATTATCCGAGATTTGACGCGGCCAGCTTGAGACCGGGTCTTTCATCGGCTTTCAAGGGCTTCAATTCACCATCAATGGTGGCGCCCTGGTGCATTTCAAGCACCTCGTAGCGCACATCGCCCACGATCGCCGCCTTGGGCTGCAGTTCGAGCAGTTCGGTCGAATAGACGGGGCCGCTGACGAAGCCATTGATGATGACGTGGCCGCCGCGGACCTTGCCCGTCACGCGCGCGTTCTCGCTGATCACGAGGATGCTCGGGCCGTCGCCAACCGCGACCACGTCGCCCTGCACTTCGCCGTCGATGCGCAGGCCGTCGGTATAGCGGAGCTCGCCATGCACGACCATGCCCTCGCCCACCAAGGAGCGGATGGGAGGCTGCTTCTTCTTGCCGAACATGGGCTTCTCCAACGAAATGAGGCAGCCTCTCGCGGCTGTCAAGGCTTGACGGTCAGGGTGGTTCTCACCGCGCCGTTCAAGTCCATCACCCTGACCGAAACAGCTTTTACCACGGCCTGCTCGGGGTGATCGATCACCCCTTCGAGCCGCAGGTACTGGCGAAGTTGCAAGGATTGTGCCCCGCCCGGGCGCGCAAAGCTCCAGGGTTTGCCGTCCAGCGTGCCGGTCAGCGTGACATCGTAACGACCGCTGAATTCGGGAAGGCGCTTGCCGCCGGCCTGCATCACCAGCATCTGGAAGCGCAGCTGCCCGGGGGCGCGCGCTTCGGCCTGCAATCCGCGAATCATGATGCCGTCAGTACCGCCGGCGGGCAGCAGCCGCTCGAAGAACCCGAGGTCGGCCTTCAGCGCCATGTTGTCGGCCTCGACCAGCTTGAGCTGCTGCGCGAGCTTGTCCTGAACGGTCTTCTCGGCAATGAGCAGGCTTTGCGCGGTGTTGGCCACCGACAAGGCCTTCTCGCGCTCGGCGCGCAGGTCGGCGACCTCGACGCGGAGCTGCTTCAGCTCGTCGACCGAATGCCCGTCGACGCCGGCGATGGTCTTGCCGAACTCGAAGGCCCACAGCGCGATCGCGGCGGAAAAACCGAACATCAGCGCGATCACCGCCCAGCGCAGCGGCCATGGCAGGTGGCTGCGCACGATCATGCGCGGCGCGCTGATCGACATCCTGCGGCGCAGCAACTTCCAGCGCATGCTCTCGTCCTCTCAAAAGAGGGGCGAGTATAGGTCGCGCCGGCCCATGAAAAAGGCGCCCGAAGGCGCCTTGCAGATCGATCGCGTAAAGCTGCGGATCAGCGCTTGCTGAACTGCTTGCGACGGCGCGCGCCGTGCAGACCGACCTTCTTGCGTTCGACTTCACGCGCATCGCGCGTCACGAAGCCCGCGTGCTTGAGCGGCGGCTTCAGCGTTTCGTCGTAGTCGATCAGTGCACGGGTGATGCCGTGGCGCACCGCGCCGGCCTGGCCCGATTCACCACCGCCACGCACATTGACCTTCACGTCGAAGGCGGCGTCGTTCGAGGTCAGCACCAGCGGCTGGCGCACGACCATGATGGACGTCTGACGGCCGAAATACTCGTCGACGGTCTTGCCGTTGACGATGATCTGGCCGGTGCCCTTCTTGATGAAGACGCGTGCCACCGACGATTTGCGGCGGCCGGTTCCGT
>Ga0307510_10003872_pt1 | contig 17536 bp, 19 predicted proteins | sample 12_EM_MG_FD_207224 | JGI IMG/M metagenome (GOLD analysis project Ga0307510, IMG submission 207224) | Populus trichocarpa ectomycorrhiza microbial communities from riparian zone in the Pacific Northwest, United States - 12_EM | ecosystem: Host-associated > Plants > Roots > Unclassified | place...
CGTTCCCACGATCTGCCACGTGTTGATCAATGGGTTAGACGCGCGTCCAAAGCGCGTCTTGTCATGTGACATTGTTGATGACCAGTTCCTTGATAGGTCATGTGTTATCTTCCCAGGGTCACGGGGTTGTAGGTTCCCAGGGTCATGTGTTAATAAGTCACGTGATGTACGAGTGGCGAAGGGGTCACATGATGAGTCATGTGTAGGGTCATGTGATATGTTCCCACGGTCACGTGGTCTTGGAGTTACGGGTTTGTAGCTGAGACTGGGGGGCACGAGTACCGCTTGTGACAGCGATGCGAAGAGGATGGATGGCTACAGTAAGGCATTGTAGGAGTTGATATGTGTGTTCTCGCTTTGCTTTGCTGATCTCCTTCAATACGCGCTTGTAGGTCTCATCCAATGTCTCAGGTAATTCGTCAAGCATTTGTCGGATGCTTGGTGGAAGAGAGTGCCGAAGGGCTTCCAATTGGCAATATACCCAGCGAAACCTATTTGGAGCAGTGAGCATGATGACCATACGGTGGTGGTAAAAGTTCTCACATCCCATCAGCTCTTTCAGAGAGCATATCAATTACCAACTTTTTGTTTTCATCCCACCATCTTCGCATCTTTGGATCAGAGCGAATAACCAAGGTAACATATTTGACGATATCCTTCTTTTGTCCACTTTGGTTATGAAGAGACACTTGGCAAGATGTTAAAGGCTCAAGGGTAGTTCAAATATTGACCTCAGGGTGACTGGTAATGCATATATGAAGATTTGGGGACAAAAGTTCGACGAGCTCCTTTAGGAGGTCGAGGGCCTGCTCCCGTGGAGATGGCATGCCAGACGTGTCGGGGCATTCGTCCAGTGCATCTAGGATAAGGTAGACTGGAGGATAACCAGGGAGTGTGACCATCTCCTTCAGGCACTTCATCAATTTGTCTTCACTAGGCTTTTGCACACCACTGTCGTGTTCGAGATAGAGACGAGAAAGTATATCGCAACAAGGATCAGATCGAGCGGAAAGCTGGATGACAAGAGAGGGAAGTAGGTCACAGCGCTTCTGCTTGCTGGTGTCCCTAATGTCACGGTCAGACCACCGTGTCAGATCGGGTCTGGGCATCTTGGAGTTTGGGGATCTCGGGCAAGATTACAAAGATGGATTTTGAAGAGGGGTCATTCCCAAAGGGGAAATCAGTCACGTGAGGTGTCACGTGACAAGGGGGGTGACGAGCGATGATTACACAAGTCAGATGTGACTTGGAATCAAGCGAGACACTAGCACATGATCTTGAGACGTAGAGAGTCGAAGGCAATTAGCAGCAAAGCTGACTAATGCAAGATGGTTCGTTCAGAGGGAAGCCGCACGCGTTCAATAGTGAGAAGAGACTAATCAATAGTCTGATTGCACGAATAGAACAAGCTTAAGAAAGCCGTTCTATGCTATCAAGTACAGGTTATATACAACATAGACGGAAGCTGTCGGAAGGCAAGAGAACGTCGGAGAACAGAGTAGAAACATGTGGAAGTGGATGGAAACATATAGAAGTCTCTAGAAAATGCGAGACCAGTCCATTGATAACTTAGTAAGCATCAGGTAAAGCGGCCTGGAGTCACAGACAGAAACAGAAAGGAGAAACGAAATAGGAAAGAGAAAGTTAGGTAAGTGGGGCAGTCCGTGACATTACCCCCTTGTTAACGTCCATTAGACGTCAACGCAATCGTTCATGGCCGCGCAGTAACCCTGTTCGAAGTGAGGATGAGTAGGATAAACCTTACAGTCTCCATACTCTTGACACATGCTGTGTGGATCTTTACAATCTACTCCCATATGTCCACAGCGGGAGCAGTGGCGGCATAGGCCAATGCAATAGCAGTCGTCGATGGTGTGGCCGACCTTGCCATACCACATACACTCCTTGGGGTGACGAGCATGCTCCTCGGCAACCCGATTGTGAATGGAAGCGCGGATCTTCTTGACCCATGCGGTCGAGTAGGACAAGGCGATATGGAGGGAAGAGTCAATATGGTGCTGAAGGCGTCCCTGGGCATTGGCTCCAGTGAGGCGGGCCAAGCTGCGATAGAGGGCCTGCCTCTCTACTTCCAATGACTCGCGGAGTTGTCCCATACATCTGGCAAGGTGGTCGCAAGCCTTTTTGTAAGAACAAAAGTGCTGGATCTCTCCGGCCAGTGTGGGGTTGTCCTCATAAAGGACAGCCCAATTGACACCCCAAGTTAGCTCCAAATCGGGGTGAAAGAACAACTCGTTCCGCGGCAATAGTGGGGAGGCACAAGATGTCTGAGGGACGGCGTAAAGAGGGCGGGAGTGGACGGTGCAATAACGTCTGTTAGTAGCTAAAAGTTCAGGGAAGGGGTTCCTGAGGTCATAGCGAATGAATGGGGCGATGACGTCTTCATCACCCAGTGGGATGACAAAGAGGTGACAAGTCCCTTTGGCGTTGAAGTTGTCCTGCCAACCAGGACCAGGGTGAGTGCTGGGCTAAGGGTCGGTAGGGGATGGCATTTGGTTCTCCTTGTCCGCTTCCATCAGCTCCTTAATTTTTGCATCTTGGTCAGAGACCTGTCAGTATAGGACCATTGCCAATTCTTCGTAATCCGTCGTATCCCCTAGTGGATGAGACACCTGACGGATGGGCGTTATGTCATCAAGGGGAATTCGAGGGGACGAACGATGGAGTATCGTAGGCAACTCGATGGACGGGGACAGAGAGGTGGACGGTGGTTCGGAGGGAAAGTCTGGGTCGTTGTACTCAGCTAGTTCGGACCCAGGGTAGAGTCTGGCTGGAGACCCCGGAAGGAAAGGTGGGGAAGGAGCAGGTGGAACGAAAGATGGGGTTAAGGCGCGAGGAGGGGGAACGTCGATGGGCAAGAGGGAGCGGTTGTTGGGGAACTGGCGGTGAAGTTCTTCGACCTCGACCCCGAGTATGGTCAAGACGTGTTCCAGCATCATCTGGTGGGGCCACGCTGCTTCAGAATCTGTAGGACTGTCTGGAGGGGGAGAAGTGACTACGTAGGGAGTGTTGCCTGCCGATTCTTGACTAGGCGATGGCAAGCAGGATGGAACGAAGATGGCGGAGTTGATGTCGGACATATCTTCGATTTGCTGATTGAAGATTGTGGTAAGGTTGTCGGTGAAGGTTGAACTGTTGTGGCGAAGACTGAACAGATTTTGTTGAAAGCATTCATTGTAGCCGTAGAAGATTGTAAAAGGAGAAGCCAGTGTGAAGAAGCGATGGAGAGATGAGAATGGATTGGGGGTTTCAGTGATTGTCTTTATACTGTTGGTCGTCCAGCTGTAGCAGAGTTGGTCAGATAGAAATCTGCTAGTGAATCGGGGGCGTTCAGGTCTTTGTGATCAACCCATTGGTCGTCAGAGTGAGGGTACCCTTTCCAGTGTACGAGGTATTGGAGTTTACGTTTCTTACCAAAACGCCGCGCTTCTAGAATATTCTCAATTTTGTACTCTTCTTCGCTATCGATGATCGGTGGAGGGCGTGTATAGGGCGTGCCATATTGTTCCGTCTCCTTATATGGAAGGAGGAGATCTGTATGAAAAACGTTGTGAATTTTCATCGATGCAGGAAGGTCGAGCCGCATTGCAACAGGGCTTATCTTCTGTAACACTTTGAAGGGTCTATATCGTTTTGGGGAGAGTTTGCGATTACCGGCAATAGAGAGATTGTGACCCTCTAGCCAGACTTGGTCGCCTTCTTTAATCTCTGTTAGTTTCTTGTTATCCTTGCGACTCTGTACGTTTTGCAGAAGCTTCTGAGCCAATTGTCTAGATTCATCCAGGAGGCGAAGGCGTGTTTCCGCAGCAGGTACAGGCCCTTCTAGATGTTTCAGAATCACCTGTGGTTTGATCCCAATCAGAAGTTCATGAGGGGACTTGCGCGCTACATCATGTTTCCAGGAGTTATGCGCAAATTCCGCAACAGGGAGAAGTTGACTCCAAGCGGAGGGTTTTCCTGAGGTCCAGGGCCGTAAGTATTGTTCAATCCATGCATTCATATGCTCTGTCTGTCCGTCAGTACAGGGATGAAAGGCCATAGATAGATTTTGTTGAATTCCTAATGCCTTGCACATTTCTTTTGCAAATGCAGAGGTAAATCTGGGATCGCGGTCCGATATGATCTGTTTGGGAAGTCTGAACCACGGCACGAGGTGTTTCAGATACTCAAGAGCTACCCCTGTCCCATCGATCATTTTGGTGCATGGAATGAATTTAGCTGCTTTGGAACATCCTTGATCTACAATCATGAGGATGGAGTCGAAGCCTTGTGATTTGGGGAGGTCCGTGATTAGATCCATCGATACGTATTGGAAAGGCCCTTCTTCGACAGGTGTATCAAAACGTTGTAGGGGTGCCTTTGATCGGTGTATGTTGGTTTTGGATTCTTGGCAACGTGCACACCCTTTCACGTATTGTTCTACAAATTCTTGGAATCTAGGGCCTTTGTATTGTTTGTGGACCAGTTCCCAGGTATTTGAGATGCCTGGGTGTCCAGCAGCAGGAGAGTTGTGGAGGGTTTGTAGGATGTTGCATCGTAGGTTGGGATCGTCTTCAAGAAAAACTTTGTGTACCTCAACAGGATTTGTCGGAGTGAAGAGGTGATCAGGGAGTAGAATATGAGGTTCATTGGAATCCACCCCCTTGTTAAGGTCTTTTCTTTGCAACAACAAATCAGCCATGGTGTTTGTTGACCCAGGAATGTGTTCAAGGGTGTAGTCGAAGTCCTGTAGGAATTCGATCCAGCATGCTTGGCGACCAGTGATCTTCTGCAGGTTGCGAAAGTATTGAAGGTCTTTGTGGTCCGTGCAAACGCAAATAGCGTGTGTAGCACCTAGAAATAGGGGATGACCACATTTGAAACCAAAAATCACTGCTGCAAGTTCCTTGTCATGAGCATCGTAATTCTTCTCAGCTGGTAAAAGACTTCTAGAGTGAAATGCGATAGGATGGACACCATCCTCAAACTCCTGAGCAATGATGACACCCAAGGCATAACCAGATGCATCCGTTTCCATAATGAACTGTTTGGACCAGTTGGGCATGCGAAGGACCGGGTAACTGCCACAAACTTGTTTAAGACATAGGAAGGCATCATTGCACTCCTTTGTCCAAATAAATTGTTCGTTTTTGCAGGTAAGATCGTTAAGGGGATGCGCAATGTCAGAGAAATTCTTAATAAATGCCCAATAGAAGTTGCAGAACCCCAAGAAGCTTCGCACATCTTTGACTGTTAGAGGAGTGGGCCATTCAGAGATACCTTGAACTTTGATGGGATCCATCTTGACCGACCCATTACCGATGAGGACACCGAGGTATTCAACTTCGCGTTGGTGAAACCTACATTTTTCAGGTTTGAGGAAGAGGTCGAACTTCTCCAGTTTGTCTAGGATATGGTTGACATGAAGTTTGTGGAGAACTTCGTCATCCTCGGTAGCAATGATCATGTCGTCCATATAGATGCGAAGCCATCCTTGTGCGACTTCTTCCTGGAAGATGTCATCCATCATTGTTTGAAAAGTGGCCAGGGAGTTGGTTAGACCAAAGAACATGACTGTTGGCTCGAAGAGTCCTTCGCTGGTCTTAAAGGCGGCCTTATACTCATCGCCTTCTTTAATGTGAATATTATTGTATCCCCAGCGGATGTTGAACTTGGAGAAGAGGCGTTTTTCCGCAAGGTCATAGATCAGTTCAGAGATTAATGGAAGTGGGTATTTGTTGGGGATTGTCCACTTGTTCAAGTTCCTATAGTCTTGTACTGGTCAGAACTTGCCATCTTTCTTGCAGATCAGGAAGAAGCCACTTGTATAAGGGGATTTTGAACGACGAATTTGTTGAAGGCGGAGATTCTGGGAGAGGAATTCTTGTTGTTCCTCCTTTTCTTTGGGGGATAACGGATAGACTTGACAGTTAATGGAGGTGGGAGCATCTTCTTTAAGTTCTATGGCATGATCCCAAGGGCGTCGATCAGGAAAGCGTTCAGAGGCTTTTTCTGAGAAGACCTTGCCATGTCGGTGATATCGTTCTGGGACTATCTCTTGCCAAGTACGCTTTTTCTTGTCTGTAGCTGCTTCAGCGAGTTGTTGTGCTACTGTTGTTTTAGCAACACGAGTTTGAAGCCAAATCTCGTCGCCTTCTTCCCACCCTGGGATGTATCATACCCAAGCCGGGGTCGAATCTCATCGTTTAGTTCCTTTTTGAGGAGGTCTCCAAGTGTTGGCATTGATAGAGGAGATCGTCGTGAATCCTTCTATCCGCCCACCGCTCCAGTTGACATTGGGATTAGAGGCTTCGAAGAAGGGATACCCCAGGATGAAGTCGTCTCATCCGATATTCGCAATAAAAAAGGCGTGAGAGGCTTTCTTGCTGTTGTTATTGACTAGAAGGTCGACAGCTTGTAGAATTTCGCCTGATTTATTGGGAGTACCATCGACGTTTTGTACTTTCTGAGGTTTGACAAGTGTCCTCATTGTAAGTTTGAGACGTTCTACCGCTTGTGGATGAATGAAACATTCTGTAGCACCACAATCAAGTAGTGCTTTTTGATCGACTCGTTTTGTTTTGGTTCGTAGCTGAAAGGGGACTTGAATTGCATGATTTCGAGCTATATACATAGAACCAGAACTATTCAGAACTGCCTGAGTAAGAGCCATAGTACTCAGGCGCCAAGAAAATCCATATCTTCTCCCAAGGAGCGCATTTCATCCATGAACGCTCCACAATCTTCCTCGGTTAATTGTGCTACTCGCGCAGCAAGAGACGGGGTAGGAGCGAAAGAAGAATTGTCGCTGGAAGTGGTTGATTGACTGTCTTCTATTTGGACAGTGCGTGCTTGTGCTAGTTTACTGGGACAGTCTTGCACAAGATGACCTTGTTTTCCACATTGAAAGCATCGACCAGTACAGCGATATTCCTCTTTTTCTTTGTCGGTGGTGGCCTTTCGAACCACGGAGACATCCATTGCATCGTCGTTTTGAGGGGAAGGTGTGGTCGAGGGGGCTGTATGCGATTTCCTTGACCGCGCCAATTCTGGTTATTGGGATTGGATTTTCCCCCAGGTTGTCGCCAGACCCAACCAGTATTTTGTTTCTGTTGAGAGTTCTGTCCAGCGCTTCGAGTAGGATTGCGAGTTCCATACTCAGAGTGTAGTGCCTTCTTCTTCAGGTAGATTACCTGTTGTCGCTGAGCTGCTGCCTTCCATTGTTCATAGGTGTCAGGGTTTTCCATAGCTAGACAGGCGTCGGCAAGTTGATGTGGAAGTCCTTGAGCGAAGGTGCGTAAGTTCGAGGGGTCGTCTGGGTTGAGCTCTGTGCGGTTTCCAAGAGTCTCAAACAAGGCTAAGTACTCATTGAGGTTATCGCCAGTCATTCTTAGCTTCCCAAGCTGATCCTGGGCACATTCTCATTCTGCATAATTGGTAAACAATATCTTGAATTTTTCTTCCATCATTTTCCAGGGATTGGAGAATCAATCGATGAGGCTAGGATCAGCTTCTATTTCTTCAAGCCAGTTAAAGGCCATGTCTACCCATCCATTGACTTTTTCTCCGTCAAGAAGTGACATGAAGTAGATGCACTTGGAGATGGGGTCCTTGGCAATGTCCACTTTGCGATTCATCAACATGAATCTATTGAATTGATTTAAGAATCGCCTGGTCTTGGATCGATCTCCTTCAAATTTGTCTGGGTGAATCCCTTCTAGATGACGTCCTTTGTCGTTCGTCCTTTCAGGTTTGTCTAAAAGGTTTTCGAGACCAAATGGGTCATCCCCAGTACCTCGGGGATGACATGGAGGAGGCCTGGAAGGTTGTCTAGCCGTTTGAGAAGAACACATTCTCCAAGATCCAAACCCAGCGAAGGACTTTCGTTCAGGTTGGTCCTCCAGGTCGGGTGAAGAAGACCGACTTGTGTTACTAGCCGGTACTTCTCTGTCGTCTGGGTTAGTCTTGTGGAAGACGTCCCTGTTGTGTGGAGTGACCATCGTTGTATCCAATGGGGCCAGTCAAACTGAGGATGTTGCCCAGGAAGGAGCTCTAGTGATGGGAAGACTGGTAAGTTTCAATCGTGCATAATTGATTCCCTTCATTGGGCAGTCTTTTAGTTGAAGGCTAGGTCGTGCCAGTCGGAAACATTCATATGTATTTCCTGCTCGAAGTCGGATCTCAAACCAGACTCCATAAACGTTTGACAGGGCAAGGAGAGCTCCTTTGTAACAGGCATAGTAAGCAGTGAAGGGGGCTTTCTTAGAGACTTCTTTCCCATCTTTCCGAACAATGATGTCCTGCCCTCCAACTAAGTGGCGGACTTGTTCGGAGAATTCAGATGGAACTGTGTCTTTGGTTTCAGGTTTGGTTTCAAATGGAAGGTCCAATACTGCTAGTGATTCCTCAGTTGGTTGATCGATTGCGTGTACACACCAGTCAGTGGGGATGCCTAGTCCTTCAGGGGTTTTCTGTTTTTCTTTCGATCTAGAGGGAGTCGACGTCATCGTTGATTCATAGAAAGGGAAGCTCATTCTAATGTCACGGTCAGACCACTGTGTCAGATTGGGTCTGGGGATCTCGGAGTTCGGGGATCTCGGGCGAGATTATGAAGATGGATTTTGAAGAGGGGTTGTTCCCAAAGGGGAAATCAGTCACATGAGGTGTCACGTGACAAGGGGGGTGACGAGCGATGATTACACAAGTCAGACGTGACTTGGAATCAAGCAAGACACTAGCATGTGATCTCAAGATGTAGAGAGTCGAAGGCAATTAGCAGCAAAGCTGACTAATGCAAGATGGTTCGTTCAGAGGGAAGCTGCACACGTTCAATAGTGAGAAGAGACTAATCAATAGTCTGATTGCACAAATAGAATGAGCTTAAGAAAGCTGTTCTATGCTATCGAGTACAGGTTATATACAACATAGACAGAAGCTGTTGGAAGGCAAGAGAATGTTGGAGAACAGAGTAGAAACATATGGAAGTGGATGGAAACGTATGGAAGTCTCTAGAAAACGCGAGACCAGTCCATCGATAACTTAGTAAGCATCAGGTAAAGCGGCCCAGAGTCACAGACAGAAACGGAAAGGAGAAACGAAATAGGAAAGAGAAAGTTAGGTAAGCGGGGCAGTGCGTGACACCTAAAGTCGCAGTAAAAGAAGGCCATTATAGCCAGTCCACTGTCACGTAGGGAGATGATGTCCTCAATAATCGTGGAGCTGGCCTTGATGTAAGTGCTTCAAAGACCTACATTGTTCGAGAATGACAAACCAGAGTACACTTTTGCCAGAGCCCGCTACAAGTCACGGTGGTCGGTAGGAGTAGGTGGAAATGGTAAAGGGAACGTACGCTTTCCATGAACCCACAATAAGGAACCTGCTGATTTCCATTCCTTAAAGATACTACCTTCAAAAAACCAATCTGCTGTTCCCTTATGATGAGTACCACATGCAATGTTGTGATTCATAGATGGATCTGGTGGAGAGAGCCATCTATGAAGGTCCTGTCGCAATTGGCTCCCTGGAAGGAAGAACGAGCCTGAACATCTAGCATCAATGTGGCTACAGGATCACGAACGTTTGACTTGGTCTACAACTGCCCTTGTCTCTCTCCCATCTACAGTATCAGGATTCGTCAGTTGTTTTGACAAACTAAATACAGTTTGCATACCATCAATGACCCTGTCATTAACTGCTTTTACTCTGTCATCAATGTTGGCCACCCTAGTGTCGACAACCCTCACTGCATCACCGATGTCAAGTACCTTATCCACAACTCCCTTTACTCTGTCATCGACAGCATGCGTTGCCCTCAGATTTTGTGCAATAGCCATTCGCGCCTCCTCATGTGTCAATTTGTCCAGTTTCTTCAACCTATCTTCCATGTTGGTCCTTCCAGCTAATCTCTTCAGATATTTCTCTGAAGAACATCCGGTTAATCACATCGTATTTGTACAGATATCACTCACTTGTCCGGCCTTGCTTGATCTCCTTTGTCGCAATCCCAAGAATAGAAAGGATCTCCACCATGATTGTTAAGGCCTATTGAACCTTAAGGCACGATGTGCGCAAAGGTGAAATATGCAGCAGTGACAAAGTTATAAGGGTCATAATTCCCTTAGTAACTTGAAGTGCTTTGGAAGGTGATAAAAGTGAGAAGGTCGCTAAGACCAATGTCTGGGTGATGATAAAGAGGAACAGGAAATGTCTTTAAGGATTTAAAGACAATTTCAAAGAAATAAAAGAGAAAAATGGTTTGTCAAGCAACAAGGACTTTGAATGCAATAGATTGCAAACTAAGTCAGGCTTAAGGCCCAACTCTAGGATATAAGTCCAGCTTATATACAAAAGGGCAGCTACCTGACTAAGTGTACAAATAGAGAGAACAATGGAGTCATGAACAATGGTGGTCACGGACTACCATAAGAAGAGAACAATGGAAAACGTACAAGAGAAGGGAACAATGGAGTTCCTGACAAAGTGGCTCTGTTGTACAGGTAAGCGGTCATGTGAGTCAAGGTCATGTGATCGTATAAGTACATAACGGACAAGAAAGAAAGAAAAAATGTGGGCCAAGTGCCCAGGAGCGTAACAATGATTTTTACCATCATATCCATCATTTTGGGTGTCGGTGGAACCTCCGTGTAGACTTTGAGATGCAGGAAAAAGTTTTCAATCCGTTTGAATATGTCAATGAGAGTTTCTTGGCTTGAACGAATATCCCTAGCAGCCTGAGGCAAGTAGGCATTAAAATCGCTTGTCCGATATGAAAGAATAGAATACACACTGAAAGGAGGATGCCAAAACTGGTAAAGATCACCTTTGCAGGAGAAAATACCTGAAGAAAAAAAGTATAAGAGTAGAGATATCAGCCGAGTTCATGTCTTGAAACATACCAGGCTGACACCTTCTCCAATAGTCTCAGAGAAGGCATAGAGAATGTTGACGGTCAGGTCAAGCCATTTTGTCAACCTATCATCGGTGGCTCAAGATTGATTGAGTTGTTGTACTTGCTGTTGAAGCACGACGAGAATGGAGCCGGGAGACTGGCAGGCCTGGAGCTGGGCTGCGAGTGGATGGGCAAGAAGGTCATGCTTTGTTTTGTTACGATCCTGGGCCCTACCACCAATTTTCTCTTATTTTCCACCATTTTTATTCTGTGCTCTTGGTCACTTGTTCCCCACTCGTTCCCTCACACGCCACTCAGACCGCCACCGAATCACCTGACAAGTCACCTGATGGATCACCTGACCATTCCACAGTCAGATATCACATGCCATCACTCCGCAGTCCGCAGCACTCCACAGTATCACTATTTAACCCTTTATGGATTGCCAGGTCATTGCCACGTCATGATGAACTGCCAGCTCATGATGAACCTTACTATACATGACTCCATTATTCTGTGACTCCTGTGACCCGTTACTTCTCACTTGTATATAAGCACTTGTACTTTTAGCAGTTAGGCCCTAAGCCTAACTTGGTTTTCAATCCAAGACTTGTAGCTTCCACCTAGGACTCTCAGAGTCAAACAGCCCGAACCCTCAGTCACTTCAAACCTCCCTTTGAAGCTCTCCCCCTTCTCTACTTCTATCAGAACACTCAAGAGTCGCCCTTATCATTGGGGACTTACTTATTATACTGTGTAGCCAACCGGTACTGTGCTACTCATGTGATCATTGCCTCAGGAGGACAACCCACTGAGCAATCCCAGTCGTCGCCAAACCAACCCACGCACGTCGCGTCTTTAAGGCCCTTGGACCTTAACACAAGTTAGGCTTTTCTATGAACTCTTGAAACACAGAGTTGTTACCACTGTGGCGACCAACCAGACATACACACTCAGCAACAAGTTTACACAAATCTTCAGGAGACAACAGGATGATCTCCCAGAACACGTTAAAATCAACATATACTTCGATGATCAAGGACCAGGACATCCCAATACCAGATACTACCTTGATACCCCAAGAAGACAGCACGTGCCTATCAAATTCATCGAGGCCAACAGAACCTACCATTGGGTTAGACTCCATTTCAGACAAAACCAGTGGGAAACCAATCAAGCAGGCATATACAGCGGCCCAGACATCGGCTGGTGGATCATATCAGACCCTCAGCATTCCAACCACATCATTTACCAACAAGAGGCCAGCATCCCTCTCACTATCGCAGCAGTTACCACAGCACTTCAGCAGCTTCCTACTTGCCCCAACACCCCAGATCATCCAACCGCTATGGAAGGACAACAGGAAGAAATTAACATCGCTACTGGCCAAGCCTAGCAGGAAGCACAGAGGATCAATGTTATCATGAATACCTCTAACAGCGCTCTCAAAGGAAACCCTCCACCCATATTTGATGGAGACAGAAACAAGGCCCGCAAATTCCTACTCAGCTGGAACTTGTGGTCGGCAATCAATCAGAACAATGACACTATGAAGAAACCCTTCTCCAGGATTGTTACTATGCTTAGCTATATGGACAGAACCCGTGTAGACGCCTGGAAGGAAGAACAACTCAACAAACTCAAAGAAGAAGAGGATGAAGGCATCCAACAAACAGACGAAACCCTCTGGGAAAACTTCACAGAAAGATTCAAGAACGCTTTCAAGAATCAGAATCGCCGATCTGAGGCTTACCAGGAGTTATGCAAACTCAAGCAAGGAGACAGTCTTGACGACTTCTTCGCCAAATTCAAGCAACTTGCTCATGAAGCAGAAGTTCCTCTAGATGACAAGGGAACCATCGAAACCCTCAAACACGCTATGACTCAAGGACTCACCAGCGCCATCATTAATTCCCCTACCTTCGACCCCACCGCTAAAGACCCCTGGACCTTCAAACAATGGGAAGAACAGGCCTGCAAATCCCATCTCAAATGGAAGGCAGCAGCCGAGTTCACCCAGAGACGTCAGGGACTCTTTCAAGCATTCAAACTGTCCCCTAGGCAAGTCAATAACCCAGGAAGAGGCAGTTACGGAAGGAACAATAACTGGAGGAACAAGAACGACTGACGCACCACCTCTCAAGGAGGATATCATATGGACGTCGATGCTACAGTCACCTCAAACATCAACGCTACTGCTGGCAGAGGACAACAGCACTCTGAAGCCAAGAAAGCGGAACTCATGAGAAGCAATTCGTGCTTCTACTGCGAAATCAAGGGACACCGAGCCAAGGATTGTCGCAAGAAACAAGCTGACTGCAGTAATTTCAGCGGTCGCTCTAACAACACTAGGGAATCCACTAGGGTTCATGCCGCACCCATTATGCCAGACCTTGACAACCTTGACAGTCTTGCCGAATATATGAAGGAGAACATGGACTCCTTCGATGAAGAAACTAAGCTGGACTTCATTGGAAAGCTTATGCCAAAGGATTTTCCCAAGGCCCAAAACTAGCTGCCTTAGTTAGGGCTTTCCGACTCAATAGTGTGTTTGTAAACAAATCAAATTCAATACAACTTAAAGTTCCAATCACACACTATCGAGGGATGGCAGAAGAAACAATCTTGCTCGACACTGGGGCAACAGAAAACTTTATCGACCAGACTACTATCGACAAACTTCGCTTAGGAACCAAAAGACTCCCTTACTCACGAGCAGTATACAATGTCGATGGAACTATGAACCAAGCTGGAACTATCACTAGGGCTTGCGACCTACTCGTCACTCAGGGAAACAAGAAGGAACAAACAAGATTCTATGTCATGAATCTAGGTCGCGATTGAATGCTCTTTGGCTACCCCTGGTTCAAGAAATTCAACCCAGACATCAATTGGGAGAAAAGCGAACTCAAGGGACCAAAAGTCCAAATCAAAACCCTACTCCACGGCACCCTTCAACATGCAAAGACATGGCTCAAACAGAAGAACCAAGAAAACAAAGACCTCATTCCGGAGGCACAGACATGCACTCTATGGTTGGGAGTTACACCTTCAGAAATGAGGGAAGGCCCGGTAGAGATCAGTTGCACCCACACAGCAGTCGAAATGGCCCATAAGTACGCATCGGAACATGGGAAGGAGGAAGTCACCCTCCCGGAAGAATTCAAACGTCATATGGCACTATTTTCGGACGAAGAGGCAAACAAGTTCCTGCCAGCTCGCAGAGATGGAGACCACAAAATCGTACTCATGGACACTGCCCCTACTCACTTCAACTGCAAAGTCTACCTGCTCTCAAGAGATGAGCAGGAAGTGGAGAACAAATTCATCAACGAAAATCTGGAAAAAGGCTACATCGCACCATCGGACTCCCCCTACGGCTTCTCTACCTTCATGGTCCCTAAGAAAGACTCAAAGGAAAAGAGATATATCATCGACTATCACCCCCTCAACACAGTCACCCGGAAGGACGTCACCCCACTCCCAAATCTCAAACAGTGTATTGAAAACTTGCAAGGAATGGAACTATTCAGCAAGTTCGACATCCGCTGGGGTTACAATAATATCTGCATACGGGAAGGTGATCAATGGAAGGCTGCATTCAAAACACGTCGGGGACTATTCGAACCCAAAGTCATGTTCTTTGGGATAAGTAACTCACCAGCCAGCTTCCAACGGTTCATGAACGGTATTCTTGAGGAACTATACAAACACTTCGAGAAGAAAGGCATACACAACATACGGCGCATCCTCCAGAACTACATGGATGACTGTGGTATAGGCACCCTCCTCAAGGACTTCAAATTACACGTCGAAATCATTCACTTCCTATTTGACTTACTTGCACATCATGGCCTACACCTCAAACTGTCAAAATCCGTCTTCATGCTGCCACAAATGGACTTTTTAGGCATCCGGATTTCAAAGGAAGAAGCAACTGTTGACCCAGCTAAAGTCGCTGGACTTAGGGACTACCCACACGTACTCAAAGACAAATGACAAGTTCGCGGATTCCTAGGAGTTGCCAGGTACCACCGCATGTTCTGCCCCAACTTCAGTATCATCGCTGTACCTCTTACAGCACTTACCGGAAAAGACGTACCATTTGAATGGGGGCCCAAGCAAATCGAGGCCCAAGACAAACTTATCACCTTAATCACCAGTGCACCCATCCTAGCCAGACCCGACCCAGACAGACAGTTCGAACTCGAAACCGACGCTTCACAAGTTGGTACAGGAGCAATACTCTATCAACGGGACCCCCCTATTACCAAATCAGACAGCACTCAGAAACCAGGACCACAATGACTGGTGGGATTCCATTCCCAAAAATTCATGCAAACTGAGCAAAACTACCCCATTTATGACCGTGAATTCCTTGGAGTCATGAGAGGACTTTGCTGCTGGTCTCACTTGCTCAAAGGAACAACCATCCCCGTCTTAGTGTATACTGACCATGCAAACCTTAGGTACTACAGAGAGCCCTGCAAAATTGGACCACGCGTTGCTGGTTACTTACCAGAACGCAAGCAATATAACATCTTACTGGAGTACAAACCTGGGGCTACCAATCGAGCAGATGCACTATCTAGGCAACCCAACTATGAAGGACCAAACGAAATCAACGAAGATGTCACTGTATGGCCAGACCAATATTTCTGTGATCAGCACACTTCAATCTGCATATTCAACATGGACAGCATAGGAGACAATTTGGACTCAAGAATCAAGCTAGCGCAATATCAACACCAGAAGACACTCAAACAATGGGCGCCAACTCACAACCTATCCTTACTGGACGGCACTCACTGGTACCACAGAACGGCACTTGTTGTCGTGGCAGACAATGACCTTAGGAGGGGAGTAACATCCCTTTTTCACGACCACAAAACCGCTGGACACGCCGGAATTACCAAAACCCTCCAACTCATAGCACCCTACTACTGGTGGCCTGGAATGAAAATCTTTGTAACTGAATACATCAAAGGCTGCACTACTTGCCAAATGACTAAAGTCAACACTCATCCTGCTCATCCCCCTATGTTCCCCATCACCCCAACTGAAAATGCTCGACCTTTTGAGACTGTCGCCATGGACTTTATCACCAAGCTACCCTTATCAGGAGGATACGACACTATCCTCACGATCACCAACACAGATTGCTCAAAAGCATCTGTCTTTATCCCCTGTAATGAAGCAATTGACTCTGAAGGAGTCGCTCTACTCTACCTGAATAATGTCATCCCTCACTACAGCATACCTCACAAGATAATCTCAGACCGTGACGTCCGCTTTGTATCCAAGTTCTCAACAGAACTATGCCACATCCTAAACATCCGCCAAAACATCAGCACAGCCTATTACCCTCAGACAGACAGAGCTAGCAAACGAATGAACCAAACCCTTGAACAGTACCTTCAGGTATTCTGTGGCACTCAGCAAAACAACTGGCATGCTTGGTTACCTCTCGCTCAGTATACCAAGAACTCCTGGCCCTCCGCTATGACCAAGAAAACGCCATTCGACCTGCTCATCGGCTACACCCCACAAATACATCAACCCACCAGAAAGACAGACATCCCATCCCTTGAACAACGACTCTCAGCTATTGATGAAGCCAGGAAAGCCGCCCAAGAGGCACAATGTAAAGTGCAAGAATCCTGGATCAAAGAACGTCCACACCATTCACCATTCCCTGTCAAATCCAAAGTCTGGTTAGAAGGAACAAACTTACGACTCCCAAGTAACATCACACCCAAGTTATCACCAAGGAGATACCGACCTTTCGAGGTAGTCTCCCAAATATCCAAAGTCGCATACAAAATCAAATTACCCCCTACCTGGAAGATTCACGACATCTTCCACACCTCCCTGCTCACGCCATATAAAGAAACCAATCAACACAGACCCAATTTCCTAGAACCACCACCTGACATCCTAGAAGGTGAACCAGAATGGGAAGTTGAGCAGATACTCAAAGAATGACTATTCAGTCGATGGAAGAAGAAGCAATACCTTGTGCACTGGAAAGGATACTTGCCAGCTCATGATTCCTGGGTTAACTCTGAGGATCTCCACACTCCGGATCTACTAGCGGACTTTGAAAGTCAACCAAGCAGTATAAGAACCCTTGGAATCTCAGACGACACTCTTTATTCCCAACTCCCATGTCTTCCGTCCACCACGAACTCCCCAGCTCAGGATTTGCCACCTCTACCATCTTCACCTTGGGCACTGATGATGGAATCATCCTCATCTGCATGCATACCGATGACAATCAACTCCACTTCTTTGGAACCTTTGTTCGACAAGGACACTTCGACATTGGCTACCACTGGACCACTTGGCGACCTAGAGAAAACTTCGATGCCATCAACATTGACCATGAAGCAATCGTGGTCCCAGTTAATAACGAAGATCCTGTCCTCAGGACCCACGTCAATTTCGAAAGATTTCCATTCGCTCCCCATCCCCCTCGATATCAACCCCGACCTGCAACCCCTTTCAACATTGTCATCCCCACTTAGTGTTGCTGGCAGCTAAGCCGGACCTTTTCGAAAATTGGTGATAACAAATTAAATAAAATAGCTAAAATTATGAAAATAAAGATGTGAATGGATTAGGTCAAGAGCCGGGGGGTCACCTAAGACG
>Ga0307510_10003873_pt1 | contig 17530 bp, 14 predicted proteins | sample 12_EM_MG_FD_207224 | JGI IMG/M metagenome (GOLD analysis project Ga0307510, IMG submission 207224) | Populus trichocarpa ectomycorrhiza microbial communities from riparian zone in the Pacific Northwest, United States - 12_EM | ecosystem: Host-associated > Plants > Roots > Unclassified | place...
TGGTCGTTTTCATTTTTCTTGGTTTTATTTTTGGGGAGCCAATCCAAGAGTTTGGGTCTCTCTCCTGTACCTCTTTATTATTTGTTTCCTTAGGTGTCTGCGGGATAATTTTCTTAGGTGCTGGGCAGGAGGAATTTGTCCTATGGATTCGGGGTGTTTGATTTTGTCTACAAAGAGCTGAAGCGGGTAGTTGTTGGAATTGAGGTTTTCTTTACCCAACATCTCACCTTGCATGTGAGATCTTTTACCTTAACAAGTAATACATGGTATAAAAGAAAAGAAAAGAAAAGCTAACCAACTGATAGGATCTTCACGCAACCATCCAAGTACTTTTCTATACTTAAGTCGCAATATCATTATCTCTTGTCTCTCTACCTACTTCCCTCGTTTACGACAACCTACGACCTAACAACACGGAGACTATTGTCATAGTCTTATAGATGGGTTGCCCAACCTAGCACTATTGTGATCGTTCTACAAGTACGACGATCCTCACTTCCTACTCTCTGACAAGATATTATACCTCAAGAAAAGCAACCCTGTTGCGTACTCTCTGAAGAGATAGTCCTTCCCTACTTCTTGCTGCAGCAACAAGTGACTCGCTTACGCAGGAGATGACTGTCATTGCCTGTTGCATACCTGCTCAATAATAGGATTATTAGAGCTGAACTTCTTTCCACATTTTGTAATCTCAAACTGAAAAGATTCTCTACATTTTGCGCTGAGATTGGGGTCGATTAGTAGTCATTGATAGGACGTCAGAAATGTATAATGTCTCTAGTTTGGGAAACCTTCAATTTCTTGAAGAACCAAGCCCCATTTGATTTTTTTCTGTATCCTGCCATGAGACAGCTGCAATATCCGCTTTGGCTTCTATAGGAGCAAGCAGGGCAAATTGATCCAGTATCTGAAGATGTTTCTCACCTTGATGGCGCCCACCACTAGTACCGGCATTATGGGATAATTGTGCGTAGTATTTGTAACAATATATGATGGTGTTAAGTGTATATATCACCTGCATCAAGATAACTAATACCATGATAATTGGCTTAAACGCAGATATTACACAGAAGCCTGCAAATGGGAAAGAGAAAATTCAAAGTTAGAGGAGGGATACTAGCTAACTTAATTTCTTGTTTACTGTAGAGGTGAGAGAGGCATACATAGATTTTGAAAAAGTGTTGTGTTGAAATGCTTGCTGATGAAACTGTATCTCATCTACCTTATGCAATGTACTGTATCATCAGATGTCTTGTTTGTCGTCAGTAAAACTATCTCTGTAGATAATCAAATAGGTAATTGGAGAGCTAAAGATGTTCCTTCCAATCACTAATCCCTACACTGCAACACTATACCCTGCACTTTCTGTTTCTCTCGTACGTCTAAGATAAGATAAAGACAACAGAGGACATAGTATCTTATCTTTTGACAAAAATAAGTGGATGGCTGGCCACTACAGACAACCCAAATTGCGCATTGTAATAAATACTAGTATGTAAGGTAAGCGTAAAAGGGGAAAGCGGAATATGTTGATCTAATATAGGTGGTTTTGTTACAGGATTTGCAACGAGAGTTTGGAAGATATGTAGATGGAATAACATGATGGATAGAGGAGAATATTCAATAACAAAATTTTTCAGCTATCAGATTTCTATGTTATTATGGTAGTGTACAGAGGATGAAGAGTTTGGGGAAACCTAAAAGTTATGTATGATGATCCAAGAAGGATCAGGATGCAGAATTTGTCTTTTACCTATCCACAGATGTTTACAGTTGGTTGGATTTTTGGTCAAATCAATAATTAAGCCACAGCTTCTGAATAAACCCAGCATGGGCAATAAATTGTAGTCTCTGGGTCCTTCCTTGAAAGTGTCGGGGTTGTAAATATATTGTCTCATAATATCTGCTACTTTCACCCCTCCCTGATTTCCCCTTTGATATAATTATAATATTGTTATTATTAAAGAGATAGTCTTCGAGCATCCTACAACATGGGAATACTGTTCAATGGCTATTGAACTACGACTATCTTCATCTAGATGATGTTGGTGTCATCCGAGCCCTAAGTGAACAAATACTGACGATCGCAGACTACCATACTCTGGAATAAAACTATATAAACCTGCTGAACAAGTTACGCATAGCTGGGAATATCAGGTGGATCTCTATGCTTAATCATAATAAAGTTAAAAGAATATTGTAGATTATTACAATAGTAGGCATTACAGTTCACCAAAACTGGCTCCTAACACAAAAATGCTGAATAGTTGATTTTGTATAGTAAACAAACAAGCCGTAGGTAGTATAGCTTCTACAATTCACTCAGGCAAACCACGTGAAAGGTTCTCATTTAAATTTAGGCATTTTAGCTTGGGCCCACTTAAGTTGACTATAACACTCTCTACCTGCTCACATATCATATCATAAATAATTATTGAATACACCAAACAAAGCCCCTGAGGAAAGTGAAAGTAGGGCACTCTCTAAGTATATTTGATGACAGCAGGAAGAATCCCTTGAAACCTTTCTACTTTACTATTAGTTAAAATATCTTTTTAACAATATTATAATACCTGTTTCAATTTGAATCTTGCCACTTTTGTTCCTGTTGAGAATAAATCTGCTAATTGGAGACTTACTCTGACATTCAGAACCCAAGAACACCTAGCTCTAAAAGATGCCCCATAGTGTTATACAAGTGCTGCTCATGCATATAACAGTTACCTGATAAGAAATCCTTTACTCACATATCAAACCAAAGGTTTCTTATCAGACCCATATGACTCGTTTATATACTGGCTCCACATATACAACCGCCCAGCTTCACCTTGTAACTTCCACTCCCTTCCTGTATTCCTACACATTACCACCACTACCATACCTTAGCCCTTTTTTCTTCTTCCACAATCATAACTACAACCACCAGTCCTACTACCACTACCACCACTCTTTTTCTTTCCCCACACCTTTTCTTTTCTTTTTTTTCTTCTATATACAACACACTACAACTACTACTACCACTTCTACTACCACTACACCTCAACCTTTTTTTCTTTCTTCTTCCCCTACCACTACAATGACCTCCACTACAACCACTACGCTTTTTCTTGCTTCACATCATTCTTTTTTTTCTCATTCAACAACCACAATTACAACTACTACTACTACCAGCTTCACCATACTTCTGCTTGCTCCACAGCTATATCAACCTCTTTTTAACTTTCTTCTCCCACAACCACAACCACAACCACAACCCCACTTTTCCTTGCTCTACATAATGGTTCTTCTTCATAGCAACCTCTCATTTCTCTACATTGACCTTTATCTTTCCCTTGAAATCAAGCTTACCTCCAGGAGATTTAATAGGAACAATTAATCATGACTATTATAGGGAGGTTCACACATCCCAAGTCACGTCTCCTTTTGCTGCAGCTTCTATGTCGAGTACTACTTTTACTTTATCATAATGCCACTGAATGTTTTACTGAATTCAAAAGGAAAAGCAATCGATCAGGATAGTAACATTCTTCCTCTCCTCCTATTATCAACTCCTTCAAATTCTTGATATTCTCAAAAGTTTTATCTGTCACATACCTAGCTTTTAAAGCCATGATTTCTCTAACAAGTCATAATGTACAGACACTATGCCAGATAAAATTAAATAATTACCCTCTAAAGAGGCTGGAGTTAGTATCCCAGGAATCATATACCGCAAAGAAGTCTATGAGGAATGTTGAGAATACCAGCTCATGGGAAGAGCAATTGAATGAGATGATTATGATTATATAAATTGGAAATAATTGGGGAACTCGGTATAGTTCCTGGTATGAGATCTATTTTCCAGCACTATGAATACTAGAGTTGTAGTGAATGAATTTTTAGAATTGATTTCCAAACCCCAGATCTAAGTTTTCTGCTTCCTCCTCTCCTATCTTCAATTACTACCTGTACCTCACACCTCCTTCTATTAAATCCTACATCAAGTTTATCCTTCCCATTTTCTGTTCCTCTACTACAAGACTTATACAAACTTCACAATTTTTTACCCACTATAGACAATTGTCTGAAAAGGATTCTCACCCCAAATACCACCAAATCTCTCAAGAAAAACAGTTTGGATCTAGTAAAGTTATTAATCCAAAGCAAGATGTCGTGATCACTCATTTCATAACCTTTATCACATGCAAAGTTTTATCTAAGGCCTTGTTTCACCTGTCTTACATGACATCCTTGCCTACAATTCTCTTGATACTGGCGTCATATTACCAGAGTTTGGACTTGCCAAAAGCTCTCCAGCAGAATTGGAAGTGATATTCAACATTTTATACTTTCAACATGACCACCCTGGTTATTATATTCATATCTCAGGCAACCTCCTTTCCCAGATCACAAAATTTGCTAAGGATTCTGTTACAGCTGGACAGTGAGTCAATGGAAAGATATTTGAATCAGCAACTAGGATGTGGCTGGAAATAAGAAGTTATTTATCATGCTTCATTTTTCCAATAGACGGGTTTTTAGGAAAGAATTTATGAACTTAATCCTATCAGGAGAGGGTGTAATGAGATAGTGATTGTTGAGATTGAAAATAATTTGTGGTCTTGGCATGGTTCCTGGTATGATATACATTCTACGCGATAATAATGACTACAGCTATGGTGAATAAAATTCTTGAATTTATTCCGAACTCAAAATCTAAATTATTCACTACTTCTGTGAAAAGGTCTACCAGGAAACCCAGCAATTTGAGTTTATTTGAGAAGGAAGGAATGAGATAATTATAATGATGGGGATTTGGGATGATTTGGGAACAAGGCATGATATCAGGTATAAGATTTGTGCTACTGCACAATGATAACAACAGTTGTTGCTAATAAATCTTTAGAATTTATTTCAAATCTGCAAATCTAAATCCGCATCTCTCTCTGGGAAGAATTGTATCAAAAAACAGGGATTAACAGTCAATGGAAAAGAGGAAAGCCATTTTATAATTATAATCATTGTATTGGAAATGATTTGAGAACTTGGTGTGGTTCCTGGTATGAGATATATTCTACTCTATATTGATAACTACAGTTATAGCTTTTAAATACTTATTCATTCCATATTGCAGATCTAAGTTATAGTCTCCACCAAGCAAGTAGAAGTCTACTAAAAACTCAATAGATGACAATCTAGAGAAAAGAACAGAATAAGAAGACAATTATAGGAACCTGAAATTAGTTGATGACTCAGTGTAGTTCATAGTATGTGATATATTCAATTTTGATAATAACAATTACCATTATAGCTAATAAACTCTTAGAATTTATTTCCAAACGCCACATCTGAGTTATTAACTCCCTCTTCTGAGTTTTAGAGTACTTCCTGAAAATATACCAAGTCCCCAAGAAAAAATGAAACGCTGACCTAGCATTTCCCCACCCTGGAAGTGTCCATCTGAGAGCAACTCTACTGCAACACCAGCATCTTTTCCTGTCTGGCCCAGCTGCCTAGTACTGTCTGCCTATTCTACACTGATCTTAAAGGGAACTAGCATCAGTACTCAGGCTTTTGCATCTTTCATCTTACTATGTTAATGAACACTGTAACATTTCCTTAACGGTTCTCGGTACACTGAGGGCATCTAAGAAACCGCCCCGGGGAGTGCACTGGAAATCCTAGCTAAAGAGTGGCCTAGGTGGATTGATCAAGCAGAGGCTCTGAAAGGTTGTTAGATAAAACCTTTTACTTTATCGCTAAGGTCTTGAAGTGTTTGGCGGCTTCACACTATTGTGGCAAACTGCAGAGGTAACTTTCTAACCAAGAATATTGAAATCTCTGTCTGTTGAAGTCTGCCCTTTCTAAGTCCGAAAGATGCAGCCTTTAAATACATGGCCAGCTTTTCCTAAAGCCTTACTCCTACAAGCACAGCTCGTATCTTAAAACAACTATGGTATCAAATCGATACCATAAAAAAATACATAAAACATTCAAGGTATCAAATGATCCCTTGAAACAAAACTTCAATCAACAGGAGTATGAAATGATACTTTCCAAAATATAAGCAGAGAGAGTCACAACCTTGTATCCCGAAACCAAACATAAAACAAACTAGGTATTAAACGATACCTGCTGCATACATAAGAAGGCTACAGCCACAAGGCTCGTATCCTGAAAACAAACTAATCCTAAAGGAAATCCATCAGTAACCATAGTACCTGTACCGGTTACAAAGACCGTCAATACCATGGCAAGTGTTCCTAACTCAGTGGAAAGTAAAGCTGTGAGTAAGAATGGGACAGACAATCCTGTATAGTCGGGCTTTTTGGTGTTACTAGAAGTGACAAGGTCCTAGCGAGTGAGGACTAGATAGCCCATAAGGGAGTATTGTGCTAGCGCTTGGACCTCAAGTTCAAGGTGAGTTGAGATGATACACCTGCGAACAGTGGATAAGATCACTGCTGCAGGTCCCAGTCGTCGGTGACTTTCCACTCCTATCCCTCAGCATTGCTGGTCCTCTTCTACTATTTCCTGCCATCCTCTGCCATTATCTGCAGTCTCCTGCTGGCCATATCTCCTGCTCGGACCTAACATGTCTCACCCTGAAGTACCCGCCATCTTGCTCCCAGCCAGCTGTCCTGCCACCAAGTACGCAATACGGACTATACATATCATCCTCTATCCTGTTCCTGGCCATTGGAAGTCCCCTTCCAGGGCTATACGAAGAAGGACTGTGACAGGCGCTGCTGCTGTTCGCTCCGCAGAAGAGTGAGAGTCCCCAATCATGCAATGCTCTTTATATGCATTCAGAGGATATCGAACTCACCAACCTTCTTTAATGAACAGAACACCTCAGCCTGAGGAGCGCGCATACTTCCAACCCGCTATGCAAGATTAAGTGTATATAAAGCCAAACGAAACTTCCCACCAATAAGATTCTGGCATGCTGACAATCTCACTCAACCCAGGACCGTATATGGCGACCTTGCATATGCGAAATCGTGGTATGGATTCCAATATATGCATGGCTCATCCTCTGTCTATGCAACATGGTGTCAGCAAATAAAGGCCTATATGGTAGCTCGCCCCCAGGACCCTAACGTATTAACGTGAATAAGAGAGCGGTGTCCTATGTAGTTAAGAATTCCATACCTTGGAGAAAGGGTGGAAAGTAAAGGAAAAATACGGTGTGAAAAAGCAAAAAATACCAGACCTTACCAAAGGGGGCAACTACAATGACATAGTACACCACTCTCTTATTTGAGTTAATACGGTAGTCGCCTAACAGAATCGCAAGTGGATTGAATTATATTGTATACTCGCCACCTTTCACCAGTCACGCAGCGTATTGAGTTCATCAAATACCATAACCACGCAGGCGACGTTTGGGAACACGTCTGGCATCTGAAGATCATGTCCAAGATTTGGTCAAGAAACTGCATATATCCAGGAAGCGTCAAAGGAGTGAGTAGGATGGTTGTGGCGATGTTGCCGAACCTTGAAGTAAGTGTTATCAATCTTTATTCCCCTAGCCCTGCACTAGCAGGTGTTGCTACTGGCTTATTCCAATTGGGATTCCCAGTATTCCCGGCGTGTACAGAGATACCATATCTTTCGTCGAATGGGAGTGCCAGCTCCCTAACATCCGTTCCTCGGTCATCCCGGGTGTATAAGCAACTCAGATCAGGCAATCGCCTCGGCTGTACAGGATGCACCGAGCATCTCGGTTGTGCTCCGTTTGGTAAGAGCACAAGACATCTAAGAGGAAATCAGCCCCTCGTATCTGATGGTCGCAAGTGGTCAGGGAGCTACCAGACTACGTCAGGATCCCGCAGAGTCTCTCCTACTATGCGAGCTCATATTCGCCACTAGAGATGACGATATTTGTGAGTCGTTCCTCGCAAACAATGGCCACCATCCCCTGGACCTCCTGGTGCTAGAGTCATATTCTGAAGATAGAGAGACCCCTGATGAGACCAAAGAGGCTCCCAATAAGAAGGAACCGTTTTTTGACCGCGAGGTCTGGGATGACACACCTGGTGCAGAATATGCGAGGCGGGAGATGCAGGAGGTGGAGGGGTGGATTGAGGAGGATGAATGCCTAAAGGCCGACCCGGAGGGAGGAACTCCGGGCCAGTCCGGAGCGGGCGCTATCATTGGCGCCGACCGTGACGTATGTATCGAAACACATGAGGAACACAGGTCATGACAGGATATCTAATTGCGGAGGTAGGACAAGTCACCAGGAGTCCTGGGCCACTTAAAACACAGGGGAAACATTCTATTTCTGGTGGCGGAACTGGCGAGATCTAATCGATTTCCGCTGGGATCAAGGGTGTCGGCATTTTGGATATCAGCACCTTTGGTATCTGAAATGCTCCAAAGACTCTGGGAATTTGGACAGGTAAACCCCTGGCCAACCAAATTCATTCCACATCCCAGGCTTGTACGTGTGAGACCTCACGGGCAAGAATGCGGTGGGAACAAACCACCTGCCGGACCTATGAATGCCGATGAATACTCGGTCTCACGTCTGGTTGCTCCAGTCGGCAACCTCAACGTCTCGCCTCCTGGGTGAACGATTCTGGATCTCTCTACCCCTCAACTGCGGCCATCGACAACCAATGTCGACCTGACACAGCTACCAGCATCCGTGACTCCTCAGGCACCCGGATCCTCAGCTCTAAGTCCTGAGCACCACCACGAAAACTGCTCATCCACCCCCAAAATATGCCGTTCTGGAAGACGTCACCCAAGTGGCAAATAATTTGGGATTTCCTAGATCGGAGTTTAACTCTGTTTTCATTTTTACCCCAAATACCCAAATACCTTACTGGATCCTATATCTAGTTTTCTTTTTAGAGTCCTGTATTTTCTGTTTGTCAATCGTAGCTACTCTGTGTCAGGACTCGAGTAATGATACCATTGCGCGCCCTTGCGTCAGCCTCTCGCATCCTTACATCCCCTTATGCTAATGTCTGATACCTTTTTCCGCATTGGGCATACCTCTCATTCTCTGTCCCTAACTAGGCTGGCATTAGCCAACCGAACTAGAGGATGCTTGACGTGCAAACTGAGATCTAGAGATTTAATGGTGTTGATTCACTACATGATTCGACGTGTGGAGATGAGTTTCAATATATCTAATCCACTTAGAGCATGGCGGGTATCTTGCTAGAATTAGTGTCGCTAATCGATACTCCTTGTGGCCAGTTTTTGCTTAGTCTCCAGCTACATGAGCGGCGCCTTCTACCTTACTGCCACCTTGTATTATGTCGAACCTTTTCATACCAGAGTCCAGACGAACATCATACCTGAGCTCATGCTGAGTTCAAACCTAAAGTTCAACAAGTCGAATACCCCATTTTGCAGTTAAATAGATTCTTTCAATACCAAGTGACAGTATGTGATCTGCCCGCCCCACCCCACATCACATAGCGTATAAGACCTGACGCGTTCCATTGAAACACAATAAACTCCTAGTTTTTACAACACGCAGGATTCATCGCAATTTTCAACGTCCTAATTCCTATCCTGTACGATCAAAGCCTTTTTTCACAATCGTCCAGTCTTATCCGATGTCTAGACAACCTTAAGGCAATGCACTGAGCCGGCTCGCTCTACCAGTAGGCAATAGGTACGGGCATAGATGTGACGCTGTACCTGGGGGGAGGGGATCAGGATCAGGAACACAGCGGACAGCATAGGGGATCTCCCATAGTAGACGAACCATGTCTGCCGAATCAGGCCGCTCCCACCGTACACAGTCATCAGGTCGGAGTTCTTCTCAACTCCACATCACAAGACGTCTTTTATCACGACATGTGAAGCGTCCTAGAAGGAGTAGATTAGAGACCACGGAGTATACCGAACCTGACCAACAACCACAAATAGTGACGGTTCGGGTGAGTGATGATAGCTCGCTGACTACCTGGCCTCCCCCAGATCTGATCAAACTGAATTGGACATAGTATCAGACGCAGAAGACAATGATTTTCCATAGGTCGACACTGCACCAGAGACTCGTCACCGCATACGCACAATGGAAATATGACAAGTAAAGAGCCTTGTTTCGATGGTGCAAGTTTTCATGACCTCCAGATCACAGGGGGCAGCGCCAGTCTGGCCTACCCCAGCTGCTCTATGAGATATAATCCAAGGTAGTGCATACACTCCACCAACGTTAACATCTTCCCGCGTACTACCATATTCATGGCCGCTGGCCACCCATAGTGCCACTATCTGTCCTGTCAGAACCTCGAATCCTCCAGCGGATCCAAGTACAAGACGACATGAGCATAACTTCCCAGGTACTGAATCACCGCGAAATCTTGCCTGATGAGCCGAGGCTGCTGTAATCATGCGGGCCAAGACTTTGATTCTCCGGTACACGCTGTTTGTTAATCCTATTCCAGCACCTGCAACTTTGATTTCCGAGTTCCACCGATCTTGGCTGAAGGTACTCGATGACATATCCGACGCAGGAAATATTGCAGCATCGGAGCCTCGCTTAAAATTAGTAAGTCGACGCTGATACTTAAACTTTACAGAGGCCACCTGCGGTGCTTACTAAATGTAACTGATACACGCAAGACCCTCTTCAGTAAGATCCCAGTTTGTTTTCCACGTAAAGAATCGAATTGGAAATTTGTATGATCTCCCAGAAGCTCCTACAGTGATTGCCCGTAGAGTGTGTTTTTCTTTCCTCATAATATGTTTCATATGTATATTTCTATTGATAATATCATATATTTCTCTACTTGGTATGAGTTCCCAGCTTCACCTGTACACGGTGGACCTTACTACAGCCAAGACATAATTGCGCATATTTCCTTAATATTCCATGATATCAATTAAGGGATTTCTTATGAGTTTTGTTATCTGGTGTTCAGGATATCACAGTTGTTTATGCATTACTTTAAGTATCTTTCTTGGTCATAGCATGCATGATTATTCCTAATTATTCCCTCATACGTCTATGGATTTACGCATACATTATTGGGATTTTCTAAGCAGGTTTACAGGGTCAAACATGGTTTGCACTTATGTTTCTTACTATGATATTCTTTATATTGATTTGTTGTATGGAGAGCGCGCTTTCTGCATGAATACTGAGGTTACCGCCCATCTCGCTTAGACGAATAAGAACCAGAATACTTACCAATCTGCTCTCCTACTACACAACTCCTCTGCACTTAGCGTGCTACGCAGCCCCCTCGCACTTGCATAGTATTATCTACATAGCAGTATAGTAAATTGTGCACCATAGCCATATTTTGAACAGAATCGACTAGTACATGTACAGGGATAGATTTATGTGCTCGCCAAGGGGGTATGAGGGAAGTGTGGACCGGGTAGTGAGCCTGGCAACAACTAATGTGTATGAACAGGATACAGCAAATGACGAATCAATTCCTCGCGCCCCAGATTCACGAGGCAATATGGGGAAAGTACTTCAAGGGCAAGAAAATATTAGGGATTTCCGAACGCAATTTTCTTGGTCATATCAATGGCATCATGCTTTGCTTAACCTATTGCACACCGTGCTATACTCTGCAAGCATGGCAGATGGGGGTACATCTTAAAACATGTAAGTTCAAGCCGGACGCCGAAGGAGGTAAGCCTGTCACTGAACCCGATGTCCTCTCATTCGGTTCAGATGCTAACATGACATTGAACTCGGAAGACCGTTTTGGCCGCAAGTGGCAGATGTTGGCCTGTTGCCCAGACTAGGTATAGAGTATGATACTCCTCAACATTCGCAAGACCATCAAAGCCAAGATGGAGCAGGAGCACGGAGTCCGGGACGATGGCCGTGAAGGGTTTACTGACGATTGGGCTGCAATCGCTCCACAGGTACAGAGTGAGATTTCGAGTCCGGCCCCTACCCATGCAACTCTACTGATTCAGAGTCAAACTACCCGGACCCTGGGAATAGAGCCCCGCTCACCCGCTCCTAATAACCAAAGCAATTCACACAAAACTGGCACCTCTTTCGATGTCCGTCAGGTGGTGACCTGACTCACCCGCGCACCCTCGGCTTTCCAGATTCCAAGTCAAACTCCCAGAATGATGGGAATCGAGGCCCTGACGGCCCCCCTTATCACAAATCCAATTCACAAGAAACTGTCTTGTTTTTCGATTGCAGCAAGACAGCAACTCGACTCCAGTGCTTCCTCGATTCCGATCCACAAACCCCAGATAGCTTACAGGATGTGGCCGTAGGGCTAACTTTGGACCATACCCTGACTCTTACTAGTTTGCGACAACTCGCACTTACCATTAATGATCTCAAGTCGGAAGAGGAGGGTGCTGTGCATAGCCAGCCATGGGATAAGTAGCATGGGCAAGGTTGGAGTAATGCGGTGTGCAGTTACGAGATGGTGAAAGTGTAGCAGAGCTGTAATAGATATTTGGATCTGGTCGTCACTCTCAGATGTGGGAAGGGTACCATGAGGAGCTTAGTATTAATATAAGGACATCAAGCCAAGTCAAGCATTCAGAGTAGAATTAGTGAAGCCAAGCAATCAGGATACGGTGAAACTCATGGTGACAGCGTTAGGCAAAGCCTCTAAGCGTAGGGCCAGGATAGCATCAGACTTCACGATGCGTCAGAGATCACAAGGCAAAGTCTGATATAGTCACGATTGGATCAGAACGCGGCATGTATAGGGGGTAAGAGCAGGATGAACAGACCAGAGGTCACGAAGGGAGAAGTCACGATTGTGGGTTCTCGACGAGGGAGGAACAAGCAGCAAGAATCGTGGCGAGACGTGGTAAGATCCACGAAGCCTTGACATTGGGAAAGAAGGAACCGGTATCTGGCTACCAGGGTCTTAGATCAGGCATTGTCAGGCCAGGAGAGTGGTAGATCAGGCGATGTCAGGACGCGAGAGTGCTAAATCAGGCGGCGTCATGACCGAGTGGCTGAGCACCAAATACAGTCAGGACACTCGGGACATAGGGGTCTGTGTCCTGATGGTCTCAGGACCGAAGGCGCCCAGTAACCCAAAGTCAGGACGCAACGTGTATCCGAAGTTGCATCCTAATTTGCGATTAGTGTTCTGACGTTGCATCTTGATTTGCAATTAGCCTTCCAGCGTCAGGTGCGTCAGACGCACGGAACCCCCGAAAGGCAAAGTATTCTTTTTGCTGATGTGCATTAGATTTTGTGAGCAGACCCCAAATCTTAAAATATGTGTCTTTTGTATATATTACTTTATTTCGGTAACAGAAATTTGTGACATTTACTCATTTGCTGCTTCAAGTTTACTGACACTGAATTAATAGCAGCCCTAGTAGGTGTAATCTATCACACAACTACATACTATACCTAACCTTACTATCTGTATGCTACAAAGAGATAGAGAAACTGGTGTCGATACTCGGATCGGCCCCTGGGATGTTAGTCTTCTGATACATATAGAATTAAGAGCTGCTATACTAATACCCTGCTATCATAGATCACTGAGCGAAAGTGATTGACCTTCCCTGGAGCAGGCTATACTGATTCCTGTCTTCCTGTTCAGAATGCTTAGTTGTATATTCACAGTGTTTTAGAATTTGCTGTTCAGTCTTGGTGACCCACACTGTAATGATCGTTTTGGCTGCAATTTTCGGCGCATCACCGATCATCACTTGTATAGCATCTATTTACAAAACTGTGAGACAACACGATAGAATAGAGCGTAGTCCAGTCACCTAAGCTACACTCACCAAGCGCTGTTTTCTTCACAAGTAAAAAACAGAAAAACAACCAATATAAGGCTCCCTGGTACACTGTGAATTGCCTGCCCGATCTAGAGGTATTCGGAAATGGTACCATTTGTACTGAGATCTTCTTTCCTATCGTAAGAATACGACACCCAAAATCTATTAATAAATCCAGGGTTAGGGTTGGCGATATTTCCAAATACCTTTGCATTTGGCAAGCAGTCGTTTTCCCATCTAGCATATTGGAGAATTGATGGGGGGACGCCCAACGTTGGGTGACCTTGGGAGTTCACAATGAACCCCCCATTAGCCATAAAACTCTTTGGTATAAATCCTCTCGCGATATTATTCCTATCTACAAGGCTGTTATTCCGGTTACCTCCTAAAGGTTCCCCCATGGATTCATTCGAAGAGCAAAGTCTTGTCTTTCTGCCACCTGACGAACAGGGAATCCCCAACTTGGTTGTATAGATCATTGTGTCATGCTTCTGTATAGGTATCGCCCATTTCTCACACTCAGAATTAAGGCAAATTGAATTCAGGGACGTGTTGATGTGAGGCACTCTGCGGAGGTTTCAATGTGCTGCCTTTCTGGTACAACAGCATGCATGTGAATGTTAGCCATGATGTCTGTTACCGGATAGCACACGTAGTGGATGGGTGTGATCTCATTGCGGTTCTGGAGCAAGGGGAGGTGGGTTGACCGCGAAGGCGTAATGATAGGAGGGCATTATTAGGTAGTACTTAGAGATGGTCAAAAAGGGGAAGAAGCCTTCAGTTGCAAAACAAGGATAGAGGCCCTAATTGTCAGGAGGAAGTTGAAGAAATGCGAGTGTTACAGGATACCATTAGCCTGAGGCAGTTGCAGTGTAGTTACTGGTGTATTCTACTGTATTTATGAGTCTTATTAAAAATCTAATCATATAATACAAAATTTATACCGGAGGAGAAATCAGGGCTGTAGTTTGTAGAAGAGTTCCTTAAGAGACACATGTAAATGCATAGGTTCAACTACACACTGGCAATTTGATAAGAATCTAAGTGTCACATAAATCATCAAGTATCATTCAAGATACTTATTTCTTCTCCCAGAATTTCTGGTTTCCCCAAAGGAAAGCATATTTCCAGAGTGGCACCCTGTTTTCCAATGGTTATGACCTACCAGATCATGCTGATCCTATTTGCTCCGCTATATAATGATAAAGTTATCCGAGTAGCATAGATACAGAAGTACATTGAAATAAGGTATAGCATGCCAAAGGGTTGCGTAATTGACCTGGTACGAGAACCCTCTTCGGCAAGAATCACCTGGCCAACAAGGATTGACAAATATATATACAGTAAAACTCTTGCAATTTTGTAAGCACCGATACAAAATCAAAGCTTGTATCTTCAGATACCTTTTCCCAGAAACCAGTACTACTGATATTAATTCCATATATTTGACACATGATTCGAAACGGATATATTAATCTAATTTATCGTCACTTACCCCTACCTGAACTTATTTTATGTAGGAATCAATTCCCAATAAAAATTATGATCTATTACCTTGATTGTCATTTGTTGGCCATAGCCTGAAATAGAGTAAAGAGATATGACAGCAATATCGACTTGCTTGTCTAAATAATCTGTGGATTGTTGTAGGTTGACAACCATTTGAAGAATTAACAGAGGTGCTATAGTCACTGAACATGTTGTTATTTTTAGAAATGTGTTCAGAAGCCTCATGAATCTAAAACCTCAAGGCAGAAGCCCATTCTGGGAGTTCTATCAAGCTAATAATGGAGTGTGTAAAAGTTCGTCTACTGTTTGGTATTGCATCAAAGTATGCATATTCAGGACTCAAGAAATATCCTCCAAACCAATCGTTCGAACATTACATTCATGTTCTAATAGATGCAAGGTTTTAAGAGGATTTTAGCAACTTAAATTCACAGGGACCTCTACGAACTGGAATATCGGCCCAGCTCAAGTGAATAATTTTACACTAACCTTTGTACATGAAAACTATGGCAGCCATTAAGAAAAGTGGGAATTGTGAAAGGAAAAATGGAAGAAGGGAATAAAGGAGTAGGAAGATAAGCGGAGAAAAGAAAGTTTAGATGAAAAGGAGCAGAGATGGTATCATACGATACTTGCACTGATTATATTGAAGGTTGGTTGAGTAAAGTGATAAAAAAAAGATGAATAACAAAGAAGCGGCTAGGATAGCCTATCACAGAAGCTTACTGTCATTAGTACAAATTCTATTTTTGTCAACAACAAGGTTTAGGTACAGCAAATTTAGGGTTTGAATGCGGAGATAGAGCAATTGATTGTGTATAGTAAATATAAAACATTGAACAACAGACTATAAAGAGAACAATAGCTCATAACATTGAAAGAGTGGATAAGAAAACAAACAGGAAGTGAGAGTTGTGATCAAAACAATAGCAGAGGGCATTGGTATTTTTATCTACCGAACTCTCCTTGTATTTCTCGCACGACCTTCCGCATCTTCCTTCTTCATTCAAATTCACCTGCATCTTCTCATGCATTCTAATGGATAAATTAGTTTGTAGTTACACTGGTATAACACAGTTTGATGATGGATAAAATGGTTTGTGCTTACACTAGTGTAACACAGTTTGATGATGGATGTAGAAAGCTGCTGATAATATGTATCAGTTTCCAATAGTGGGGAGGTGTTGAGCTTGAAGACTTTCAATACTATTATTCTGGCATAAGCTAGTACAGTCAGTTATTGATGTTTCATATAAAACATGTTTTACATATAAACTTACTATCACACACACTAACCTAGTACTGAAACAAAGACTTTTACCTGGGCTAGTAGTATCATTTGCACCGGGATACGAAACGCCATACAGGAAAGATATTATGGAGGGAAAAGAGAAGCTGGTATCAATTCAGAAAACCAAACAGTACCAAACGTCGGAAATGATTGCTCACACAGAAGGTTGTTTTAAGAAATCATTGATAATAATAAAAGAACTGAAGAGAAAGAAGTTGATAACTATTGATAAAACACAAGACTGGAGCAATCTAGACCCATGTCCTTATCAATATCCCTATTGCCTACAGTACTTCCCTTTTAAATACACAATCCCAACTGGCCCTTCGTAATCCGCCTCTGCTGCGATAGTGAACCCCGTGGATCTTACTAGCTAGCTTTACAAACCCCCTGGGCTTATAATATAAAGAAAAACAATAAAAATAATTGTACCCCAATTGTGAGAAAGTATATTTCATCTCATTTTATCATACTTTTGCCATTGAGGACCCATAACAAATCTATATGCAAAATTTTTTCTGTTTTTAGTATCTGCTCTTTCATTCTATTTCTTGCCATTAACAATCCCTTCATACCATTTCATTACCCTATTCCGGTTACTATACTTGAATTGTAGGCATTCCGCAAGCTCATACTATGCCAATTCAAGATTAATACAAAGTATAATAGTCACTTCTTTCTATACTCCCATCCTTCTTCATAACAATTAGAAGAGGAAAAAAGACAAACAGGAACAACCTTGCTCACCTTATTAAATAATCGCTACAAATATGTAGTAGGAAAAAGAGTACCCAATACTTGTCACAGAAATTAATCCAAAAAGATTTGAAAAGACAAGATACAATTTGATAAAACAATAGATATATTTGTAGCCCAACAGGACTATTGCAATAGGGCCTCACCCGCACAGGTTCATGAGACTTATATCACGAGCACTCTGACTCTCAATTGGAAAGTGATTCTCTGGTCCAACGTTCAGTTTGTTAATACTCGTGTGTATCTGGTGCACTTGCTTCTGGATCATCCCCTGGATTAGAC
>Ga0307510_10003874_pt1 | contig 17530 bp, 7 predicted proteins | sample 12_EM_MG_FD_207224 | JGI IMG/M metagenome (GOLD analysis project Ga0307510, IMG submission 207224) | Populus trichocarpa ectomycorrhiza microbial communities from riparian zone in the Pacific Northwest, United States - 12_EM | ecosystem: Host-associated > Plants > Roots > Unclassified | place...
TTTCCAAACTAGAGGCCTCTTTTACCTCTAATTGTATCTTTTCTTTCTTTTCTTCTACTTGCTTTTCTTAGAACATTTGTTTAATTTTATGTTTTTTTTTAAAAAAAATATTTTTATTTTTATTTTTTTCTTTACTTTAAATTAAAATTTTTTGATGATTTTTAAATCGTTAGTTGAGTTGATGTTCAAAATTAAATTTTAAAAAATATTATTTTAATGTATTTATAAAGAAAAACAAACGCTACCACAATATCGAATGGACTCTTGATGCATTGTAGATTACAGTCAGCAACACTTTTATTATTTGAAAAAGAAAAAGTTTATTCCATTTAGATTTCATAGCAATTAACAAAATTTAGGTGTTATTAGGTTTTGAATTTCAATTGCAAGTAAAAGGAGGAATATTACCCTCACTTTCACGACATTTAAGCACGGTATCATTTTGCTCTTTTTTTTTCTCTCTTTTTTTTTTATAGAAATTACACTTTATATATATATATATAATTTTTAAAATTGTTTGGTACCATGTATGACATAGCAATATAGTATAAAAACTCAAGATTAAGGATCTGTTTGTCTCTTCCATACTTAAGGAAAGCACTCCATTTAGCTGATGATCAAATGAAGCTACCAGCAAAATATGGATTTCGCAAGAACGGGAAGGGAGGAGGGTTCCCTTAGCATTTAGCCAAAATTCATTAAATAGAACCACAAGAGTTCATTTTCCCACAATTTAGCCACTAATTCAAGGGTGAACTGGTCCAAATGCCTGGGTACTAGCACACATTGAGCAGTAATGAAATTGATCTTGTAAAATCAACATTTAAATAATGCTTCACAAATTCATAAATGGACTAGTTGACTGTTAGACAAACACATATCAAGTCTCAATTCCACATCCAAATTCTAAGTGAGAAATAAACTACATCCCCTTTATATGCTTCCCTTTTTCGACCTTCCCAGATTAGCTCATGAAAAGCAAATTATGGCTTAATCCTATATGTTGTCCTTTGCTTTTGACATTTTGTTACTACGGTTTGTCTACTATTTAAGTAGGATGAGCATGGTAGATGAAGAAATAGAAAAAAGTTGATCAGAAGGATGAAATATATGATGACCCTGCACGTTATTGTAATTGACTCGCAGCTAGTAGCAAAACAGGAGCCTGAAAATACAGTCCTTGAAGCGGCATTGATTTATGCAACATTCATGATACAATATTATATTATTGGACAATATACAGTAGATAACCCTTACCTTCCAGCAAATAGTGCTATGCTATCTCCCAATGACCTTGTGATCGTGTATGGTGAAGCCTTACTAAAGCCACTGCTCACTGTTGCCAAAGCGACTAAGCGCACAGTTGCATAGTAACCATTCACTTTTAATACAGAATAAGAGGAGCTTTTACTGAGGTTGCGGGCGAGTCTGGACGACAAAGATATCTTTTCCAACCACACATCCTTCCACATCTTGTGGGCAGCCGAACTTCCTTTCGAGGAAAAAGCCAATTGAACAGAGACGCTGACCCAGCTGGTGACGGAATATTGGATCAATTGTTAGTGGTTTCTTGCTGTAGTCTACAGTCAAACGATTTACATCACCATCAGCAGGACCCGCACCAGATACCAGCATCTCCTCACTGAAATTTGCAAATGCAAGTGTTCTCACATGCCCATCAAACTTCCCACATGAAAGACGCCATGGAGTACCCCTGGTGCCAGAAGCTAGGGTCTCACCCAGTCCAGGGGCAATCTCTGCCTCAACAGAATTCTGATCACGGTCAGTTGGGCTGAGTGTGTGAAGAACAAATGAGAGCTCTGGCGAAAGCATTTCTTGCACCAGAACTGCCATTGCAGCATTTTTCTGAGGCACACCAGCAGCTCGACGACTTAGAACTGCTCTCCGTGTGTACAAGGAAGCCCATACTTGGCTAACAGCATTTGCGAATACAATTGGATTTGATGGGCTAACATTAGGGATTGATTCGTAAAGTCCAGCAGCTGACATTCCAGCCAAGTCCTCGACATTGGCACTTGAACGTACAATCAGTCTTGCATTGTCTGGAAACATTCGACCTATTCCATCGACGATGTCTTTTGGGAGCTGCAAGGAAGAGATCAGTTCCTGAAGTTTAAAGCATAGTTTGTCAAGTTCGCCCCCATCCAGCTTAGCTGTCTCTATCTCTTCTAGAAATGACATGAATGTTTCCATAGATTTGCTATGCTCAAGTGCCAATTCCATAGAACCAAAAGGTATAACCACGCCCTTAGGAACTTGAAACGAAGCTGGCACCCCTTGGTCACTAGAAACTGCCATTTGAAAAGCAAATTCACAAGTAAGTCAGCTTCAATACAGCAGACGGGCAAAGCTTCAATAGACATGCAACAAAGGAGGCCATCCAATAACTATTTCAAGTCCTCTAATTCATGAGCATGTTCCAATTTTTAATCCATCTTATACTCTCCAGTGTTGCTCACTCATAATCCAAAAGTCAATGTTGTATCCAAATATTCCTTTTTTTTGTGGATCCAGTTGATGCAGAAAGAGTAAAAAATGCATTCTAGGACTTTTTAATTCGAAAAAGAAAAGAAAAGGAACAAGTATACATATTCAATTTTTCCTTAGATTTGTTATTGTGTTTTGGTTCTTAGGGAGAAACTCCAATTCGTATTAGAGTGATTCCTAGAGCCATTCGTTTTGATTCTATAGTAATGTTGTTAACCCCAACAAAAGACAGAACTTCCCTAGGCGATTTGAGATTTCTGACATTCTAAGATCCCAGAGCCTAATGCAGCTGTAAAAAACATATGTGAATGTCATGGTTAATAATGAAAATAAAGAAGCCAATGATGTCCACAAATTAAAATCAATAAAAAAAACGATGGTAATTAATTGTACACCCCTTCAAAGAAACTTAGCAAAAGGTGAAACATAGATTTCATTTTTAGAAGGTAAACCATCTTAACATCCAACCCATATTACCCTTTCTTGAAACTGCAGCCAAAGAAGCTAAGCGACCACAAGCAGCAGCCTTTGCGCCTGATGTTTGTGCATCTGCATCTGCATCTGCGAGTAGAATAACACCTCCAGCGGAAACACCCTTAATAAAATTAAACTTTTGTCAATTTTGATAAACCACGTCTACTATGATCAAAGGGTGGTTGAGTGTTACAATGATGTATGGGTAATAGGTAAGTTACTGTACCTGACTGGAGTGAGTTTTAACAGCAGACCAGGATGGATTGTGAGATCCAGGAAGTTCAACTGTAGATGAATCATTGCGTGAAAGATCTTCTGCAACAATATCATTTGACGAAGAGAGAGTTAGATTTACACCAGTCAAGGAAGCTTCCAACCTGCAAACCACAGACATTGAAAATCAAACACACAACCAAATGCTGCATGTGTGATCCTAATCATCAATTTCAAAAACATAATGAAGACACAAGAATTGATTTTGGATCAGAGGTGTCCAGACAAATAACCTCACATATTTTCCAGTAAGCTTTTGCATAGCAGCAACTTCATCATCATCTTCACATGTCACAAAGACAACCCTCTCCTGCAGAAAACCAATTCAATTGAGTTCACCTTTATTCATTAATATTTCAACAATATGTAATTACTTGAGATATTTAGAATTTTGAGAAGGAACTTGCTTGCCGGGCCCTGACACCAAGATGGGATAAGTGAGGCAGCTCTTGCAGAAGTACAACTCCCACTATGTTACTACCAGCAGCTGTTACCTGCAAGGTATACTTATATAATAACTCTGAAAGTTCATGTGTACTATGCTGCATATAACGAATGTTCAATGGCAAACAAGACAAAAATATATCAAGATGAGAGACATTTAAACCTCTTCATCTCCATCAGCTTTGTTCACAACAAGAACAATAGGTCCCTCTACAGTCGATGGCAATGATCCAGGCACAATGCTCTCAACCTACATCACAGCAAATGAATGTCATACTGACCAATGATTTTGTAAAGATGTAATACATAAATGTGGGTGTAGATATTCAACATCAATGAGAGCATCTAATAGTAGAAGCTCATTGCAATTGAAGTATCTGACCCTGATCTGAGAGACCATATACAATTTCATGCATTTCTTGGGAACTATGATGTTTACCAACTTTAAGACCACCGGGAATCCATGAAATCCAAGGGCCATGGTAATTCCAATTGGCCAACAAGAAAGGACACATTAAAGTTTATTTTCAAAGGATAAAAATGAACAACACCTATTCCAATTAGCCCCTGCATTAAAGAATCCTTGCACAAACATAGAAGGGGTATGGCCTCAAAGGAATCGTTCTTTGAGCACGGATATGAAAACTGATCCAGTTATCTCAGGCAGCTGCATAATTGATTAGGCTGAAATTTACTTGGTTGGAACCACAATTTCAACCAACTTAATGAATTTCAGTTAATTGTCCTTTATAACAAAAAAGAAGATTTTATTTGAAAGGAAAAACAAGTAACAACAAGGAGAATGATGCATTCTCCACCCTGGAAAAAAAAAATAAATAAATAACTAAAGGGAAAGGCATATCAGAAGGCCAAGAATATCACCACATCCCCCAAAAGAGCCGTGCAGGGTACAAGTAAAAAGGTCAGGAAACTATCATATACCACAAAAGTTATCTCATTCGTCCAAGATACTTGAAATTCTGAAGTGCTTTCCATCCACAAGCACCATAAACTGGTAGCTCTGGCTTCAATCAGCAGTACACAAAATCATTGTACATGGTCATTCTGGGCTTTTATCTAACTTGTCATTCAGATGAGTATATCATAGGCTAATGCCTCAGAACTACCTTATTCACTTTTCTCCTTCTCCTCTTTTATTTCTTCTTCCAGGAAAATGGAAGAATAGTGACACAAAAAACTAAGGTCTACATGCAACGTGGCTCTATATTGAGCACAGAACAAGACCACTTATCAGCTGGCTAAACTTCATCACAGCATCTCTTAAAAATAAATTTTTAATTTTAAGCAAGAATGATAAAGTTAGAAATCTGCACATAATTACTAATGTTATTATATAATTTCATTCCCTTCTAGTTAAAGGAAATTGAAGCTAAAACTGATCGAGGGTACCTGTACTAATGTGCCGATAGCTGATCCAGGAACAAGAATATCCCAGCCATGAGAACCAAGGGTACTTCTAACTGCTTTCAAAAGCAGGGTACAAAGTTTTGAAACCTGAAAAATTACCCTACACATGAAATTTTCCAGTTAGAATGTTACAGTATTTCTATTAGCAGGAAGATATTCAAAAGATTTTGCAATCAGTAGCACAGAGGATCACCATAGATTGTGTAAGCCTTTCAAGATCATATTTTTTATGATTACAAACACTGTCTACATACCCGGCACGAATCTCAGCTTCAGTGTACGTCCTTACACTGTTTTCAGGAATCCCAAGTGCTTTTCCTAGTATCTGCAAGGGTCAGGGTACAATTTTAGCCACAATTCAAAGTCTATTTATAACTCTAATGCTTTTCCAGTAGTTCACAGATAGAAACCACGAAATAATTTTTAGCATTGTGGAGATATGATTTATTAAGATTGTTTTCAGTAAATCTAACTCTGCAAATTGTCACAAAGAGTTCACGAGCCCCAGCAGGTAAAAAGAAAAACCCATTCCAATTTATTTACTCATATTTTCGTTTTGAGATGTGTCAAAGTAATTCATTCACCTTCTAAGAAATTTAAAAGGTAGTAATTGATTTTCCAACATTATCCCTATTCATTTGCACTAACAAAAATACCAATTCTCAAAATATGAAGTTTAATATGTTTTCCAATGCAAGGGTAATTTTGAAAATGTGTATTTACATCAAAGTGATACATGATATTTCATTGAATATTTGAAAGAAAAAACTGAAAAATAAAATGGGATGAAGAGAGATAGAGGTGTCAATCCACTAAGAAACCAGGAATATCAAACATCTGATATAAAAGTGGTTCTAACAAGAAAAAAAAATATAACAAAGAAAGAAAGAAAAGGAGAAAATTTAAACTTATACCTGCACTCTTTGTGGAAATATTTGAAGAAGTGCTTCAGAATAGTCCTCGGTGAGCCTTCTTGCTCTATCAAGAGTTGCTTTGAGCCTTAGCGCCCAAATTATCTTGCCATCTTCACTTCCTTTATAGTAATAGAAGGAACCAAGAAAATGAAATTAACTAGCACGTTCACTGGACATGAAACTTTTCCAGCACTGGAAGAAGCAAATTGACAAGTACCTTCCTTTTCAAAGAGACCTTTCTCTTGCCAAGCAAGGAGCTCAGTTCCAATAGCTGCACATTCTTCTGGTCTCCAACCAGATAAACCGAGCTGACGAACACCAACAATCAGGGCACCAAGAGGGTCATTCCAAGAGCTTATATTCTTTGACTCCACATTGTCTGCAAGCCATTTAGCCCCTCCCGCAGCTTCAAGCGCATTGAGAAACCTATGTGAACCAATAACATCCAACACGTGCATGAATTCCAAACAGAGAGAAAATCAAATTTTGATAAGATAAATCAACAGAAAATGGAAGAAAGTTAAGTATATCTATTCATCAGTAAATTAGGTCATTTGAACCACGACCAGTGTTTTCTTTTGCAGCTCAAAGTGTATCACATGCTTGAGTATAATCACTTAAAAACAGCTCTTTTCTCTCGATAAGACATCATAATGTCACATCATAAAATATTATGGTCATGCTGATTGCAGGCTTGATTTACAAACAGCTTTTTCCTTGTGTCGTTGGTATCAAGAAAAAAACTCTGGCCTTGCTGGGTCTCCCAAGGCATAACAGAATTATTTTCTGCAGATTCTTCAAGGCAATTTGTTGTAGATTATGAAATCCTTTTTTGCAGCGCCAAAAGGTGTGAAATGCCAGTTAATGTATGAGTTGGAGGGTGTCAAACAGGCCAAACATTTTTTGAAAAAGCAATTTATCAAAATATTCCAGTTATATGTGAGAAAACTGACAAAAAGATTTCTGACATCATGTCCAGGAAGAAGCAAAAGGCATGTTAAGTAAACTAAGATAGAGTATTGTACCTGCTCAGAAGAACAAACAAATAGTCCTCAAGACCAATCTCACATAGGCGCCACTGTAAAGAATCCCAACCATCCCCAGACACGCATGCAAAGGAGACAGCAAAAAATATAAAAAGGAATCATCAAGAGTAGAACCATCAAACTCCAGCTACTAATTGCTAATTTGGAGCTCTTTCTAAATGATTGCTAAGCGTGAGCTCACCTTTTGACGCATAGCTATTGCAGCATCAGGAGCATCATTCCTAAGACCACTTTCAAGACCTTTTACAATTATATCTCTCAGAGCATTCAGGGACCGCATGATTTTGATCAGTTCAAAAATATTGTGGGATTCTTCTGAAGCATCTAAATTCTGAAAATACAAACACATCTCTCAGAAATTTTCGTGCAAAATTAGAATTAGTAAAATTAACCAACATGGTTGAATTAAAACTAGCAGTGCCTTAAACCATTGCATGACTAAGCACCAAGGTTGAATTTATGGAAGTACAAAACATTTCATCATCAGAGACTTAAATTCAAAACATTAAAGATCCCATGACTAAGGCTCAATGAATGTACAAACTACAAGCATAAAGACAGATTTGGTTATTACTGAAACATACTTCGTATCATGTTGCAAGTTCATACAAGTCATGACAATACAGGAGAACCAAAATTAAAAGGACACTATTTACCTTTTTGCAATCCAAAAACAATGTAAGAGCTGAAGAGCCCCTTTCATCCAAGGATTCTATAATTGATACAAGTTGTTCAGCAAGACTGCACAGCCCAAAATTTAAAAAGAATGTTGAATCAACAAAAACTGAAACTAGTAAAGAAGATGATCCATTCAAAACTAGTAGATGCTTTGAATTCAATTGACTAAAAATGACAAAAAATAAAATGTTCTTTCTGATTACAGTCTTTTAGATAAATTTATAATGCTGAATGTGGAACCACCCCAAGTTCCAAGAAAAACCTCAAGGAACATTCAATTACAAATGGTTTATCACATGCAGAGAAGTTCTCCTCGAAAGTCATACTACATTTTATAAAAATGATCCATGATAAATAATATGAAAATGAACAAGAGGACAGAAAAAAAAAAGAGTTGATATAAACTGCTGAGCAAAAACAAAGTTCTTTCTCCCTTATTTTCCTCCTCTTGATTTGTAGCTAAGAACCTAGGACCTATCAACAATGTTAGGATCATCAGAGGTTTAAGATGTCATAAGCAGACCTTCCTGCATTGAAGAAATCTTTGAGTTCATGATGGAATATTTTGAATTGCTCGACAAATGCTTCACTATATTCCCCAGGGTTCTTCGTAATTCTTGCAAGCATTGCTTCAGTAGCAACTAAATCTTCTGGGCCAGCATTGCGATGAAGTTTGTTTTGTATAGTATGTTTGATTTCTTGCTGAATTAGAACAAAAAATAAATAAATAAACCAACACCAGTTATCTGATCACAGCAAAGATTACTTACCAAATGCACTGTGATATATTATATAACCTTAAGGTCATGAGGAATGTCGCCCCGATGAGCAATATCTCTAATCCGAGTAAGAGGAACAGATGCTGTGAATTCTGCCTTGAAAGATGGCAAACAAGGATGGATTTTTCGAATAACAAGCACTTCCTGTACATCAAATTCAAAACTTGTAACCTAAGAGAGGTAAGAACTTTTTGACAGGTCAAACAAGACACACGAAATACACCACCAAATGCCCTGTGAGATATCAGAGAGAAATGTAGAACATGAAATACAGCACAAAATACCATTATCATATAAGATGAAAGTTCAGATAAAGTTCACATTTGAACTTAAAAGATTTGATGGTAATTTTATCATAGAGTATATGGAATGAGACAAAACACAAGTTCAAGCATAACCCAGTTTGCACCAGCCCTGCCTATCCTCCCTTCCACCCTACTATCCATCTCTTTTGCTTGATAGTGCTTGATAGTTCATGGTGTCTTCAGTTTCAGCAAAATTACCAATGCTAGCAACAGAAATATACATCATTATCGTAATCAGATATTAGGGGAAACTTCAACTATCTATTTTTCTACTGAGGCACGAGTAGGCATTGAGAGATGGACAAACCAATTGCAGTGTGATCAAAAGCACTCTGAAAACTTATTCAGGACAGCTGATAATGGATGTCAGGACTACTAAATTTAGGCAGAAATTATACAATTTATTTGCCTGGCACACCTCTGGTTTCTACTTGGATTGGGATGAGGATTTTGTTTTTGTGTTCCCATAGAGGTATGGGTTTCCGAGTTTGTAATTGCTTTGGTGCCTATAAGAAGTGCCACTCTTAGATATTTGAAAAACAGGGTACATCAACTGATCAACTAAAGTTGAGTTTCAGAATATGATTCTCTTTTCATGTTTTGCCTCTTTTCTTGGTTCTACATCAATTGTCTTAAAGAGATAAAGAAAATGCTACTCTGTTGTTGATATTTAACTATACTTTATACTAAACAAAAGGCAATCAGATTGATGCATACCTTGTGAGGTAAGGGGAAAAAAACAGATAAAATGCTGTCAAATTTTGATACATCCCAACCATATCAGAAAAAAAATGTCAGCCAACCTGTGGTGAAGTATCTTTCCTCGAAGAGATTCGTTCTAATTCCCGGAATATAAGCCTGGAAATTTCAGCATGCCGATTTGGCCGGTGATGACCTCCATCTTCAAAGCATGGAATTTGCCCTGTGTTTATCCACTGCATAAGAGAAAGATCTAAGGATTCCATAAAAGAAAACAAACTGCCAAAGAGTCTCTGCAGTTACACGGAAATACCTTCAAATAGATAGCAGAGTATACTAAAACCTCCAACCTGTCCTCACTCTGAAGACTTCCAACTAGTAGCTCACGTACAACTTCAAGCTGTTAATGAAATTGATACAATGTTAAAAGAAATCAAAGAATCTTTGACTTAGTTCATAACTTACAGCCTTATACAAAGGAACAATATTTTTTTCTACTTTTACATACAGGCACACATGTACGACTAATTGGGTGACGGAGAGACATGGTACCCATAAAGCGAGCCTAAAGTAGCCATTAATCCACATTACCGTGATCTATTCAGATTTGATGAAAAAAGGAAACATCTAAAAGAGCAAACTACGAAGACAAGAAAAAATTACACATTGAAGATCCAATGCTGTTATGCCCTAATAGAAGGGCATGTACAATAAGGATGAGTCATGGACCATAGTGTCCATTTTTAAAACTTGTATGGGATTATTCATACCAAGGTGCATGATTGAACTAAAACCACCCTCTCCATCCCATACATTGCTTTAAAATTAGGGTTGTTGAATACGGTGAATTAGGGACTTACAAATTTTAAACAGATAGTAAATTATGAAAATTGAAAGCAATCAGGATAAAATTACTAGCCTCACACTAGTAGATTCAAGAAACCATCCTTGATAACAACCTGAGCATCACAACTAGGGTATAAGGAACCACCTTAAAGAAAGCATCACACCTAACATAATAAGAAAAATGCTGCACTTTAATCAAAATAATTCTCTTCTGGAATTGAAATGCTAAAAAGCTTATTTATGATGCTGGAGTTATTCCTACTCCTAATGGAACTCAAATTCTTGAATAAATATAGCATCTGAATAGGAAAAATAAAAACTAGACACTGCTACTGAAACTCCCAGCAACCTGTAAAATACAGAATTTCCCTTGATGCTAATAACTAGGATCCAGCCTCTGCTGGAACTCCGAAAAACCAACTCCCAAAAGAATCATCTAGGCTTTTATCCACAGAATTAAGGCTTGGGGCTCGAATATTCGTCTTCTTCTATTCCTCCTTTAAATATTTTCCCAAAGTCAGAAGCTAAATCCATAAGCTGCACCATACATCATATACTAACATTCTTATTTTGAATAGCATGGATGGTATGCGTGGATGGATATTTTGCATCAGGAATACCACAAACACAGGTCACTATTACAATCTACATTATTTACATGATGTCCAGCATAATAATACCAACCGATGGAGACAGAAGATTTATTTGTGCACTCATGATGTTTTCTTACTCACGGCAGGACAAGACAAACATTCTTAAATATATATTCTGTTTTCTCCATCTCCATCTGTATCTCACTTTCCTTGTAATCTCCAGAATTCTGTCTGCTCAGACAGTCAGATTAGAGGTATATAATATTTTATCACAAATCTCTTCCTCAAGCCTATTTTCTACTCTTACAAACTATTCTATCAAACTAAAAGTTATCAGTAACAAAAATAGTTCAATTCCTCATAGATTAGAGACAAGAGTATTGCTCATATATGCATCCATTCTAAAATGACAGGTACAGTAGTGCTAAAAACTTTTCATGAAATCCAAAAGTGACGACACGTTTTTTAACACCATTACCTTTCTCCACCAATTTCTTGCATTCAAGTCACCTTGAACTAACTTCAACGCAAACCCCTGAAGACCTGAAGTGTCCCATCTTCTTTCAGCTTCTCTGTTCCGATGCTCATTTGACCGCATGAAAGATATGGCCTTCCCTTGCCACTGCCCAACAAAAGGACTTGTCTCCACCTCCAAAAGAACACCAGCACTAGCCGAACCATTCTCACCTGCATCCTCCACTTCCTCTCCGTTATGTTCCAACTCCAAAGGCAACAAATTGACAGCCTCCCCAGTTGCATCCCATTTACAAACAACCGCAAAACTCCCTCCTCTGGGCAGCCTCAAAGCCCGGTTATCCCCACTTTCCCACACAAAACTTCTGTCCTTGCTCACAATAACAAACTTAAACTCAACAATGCCACCCCCTTTCATCTCCAAATCACAAACCCATCCATTCTCCGTCCAATTCATCGGAACCCTCTTCTTCCACGAACCCAGTTCTTTAGTCGACCCCAAAATCACAATTTGCTCCCCAAATTCAACTTGGTGATCCACCCTTACATTTAGCCTCACCTTTCCACGTTCCAACCTTGACCTGCTTTTCCTCATTGCCTTCTCTTGTTCTCTGCCAGATTTACAACATGGAAAATACCAAGAATCTTTAGCCCACCAATCAAACACAAGCCAGAGTAAAAGAAAAGGAAAGAAAAAAAACTACCTGGATTGAGTAGAGGAAACACCGCAAACAATTCTTCTGCGAATGGGAATCGAAATCCTTGGATTGAAGAATGGCGTGGAAGTGCCTCCCGCTGGAGCAACTTTATGGAGAGATTGGAATTGGTTTCTTGTTGGAGTAAGATAGATAAAATCTGAGCGAAGCAATGCACGCAGCGAATCCATTTCCTTATTTCTTCTTCCAAATGAATTACTCTTTGTGGTTCGGAAAAGGAATTCGAATTACGGAGTACTTACTTGTGGTTCGGAAAAGAGTCTTGTTAATAAACAGAGTCTTGTTAGTGAGTGAAGTTGAAGGTTTTGAATGGATTCCTTGCTCGCTCTGCATGATAATACTGATATTCTTATTCTCATTCGATTTTTTTTCTTAAGCCAAAATATTTTCTTTTCTTCTTTTTTTTTCCAAAAAATCTTTAATTTCAAAATCTATTCAAAAGCTATAAAATTAATCTATTAAAATAAATAAAATTAATTAATTAGTTACTGATAAATTCTTAAATCAGTTCTAAGTTAGTGATTATTTTTTACATGATGCATGGCAATCATGTATTAATTTATGTCTGGTATTATATTAATTTTTGTAATTATAATTTTAAAAAATACATTAAAAAATACATTTTTAGTTATGATTTAAAAAAATCTACATTTGATTAAAATTAGATAGATTTTTATATGTAAAATAAATAAAAAATATATTTTCACAAGCAATTTATTTTAATTTTTATAAAATTAAAATTTAAAAAATAATTATATAGGAGCCAGTCCAAAAAAAAAAAACACAATATATTTTATTAACAAAACATTTTTTTTATGACTGGGCAAAATAGCAAATGCACCCTAAATATTAGTTTTGAATTTATTATTTCATAAGTATAAAAAACATATTACAAGCGCGTTTTCTAATTAGCAAAGAAAATAAATATATTTGATATAAATTTTTAAATCAGTTCTCTGAAGTTTGCAACTATTTTTTTCATAGTTTTCAGGTCCGGGTCCGGTCTTGTGGCCGGTCTGATCTAAGATTCGGGTTCTGGATTTTAACTAGGTTGTTTGGGTCAATTAAAAAATCAAAACGATATTGTTTTAGTAAAAAAATAAAAGTCAACGAGTTACAACCGGATCATTGGGTCAACCTGCCTGGTCAATCGGGTCACACTAGGTTTTTCATTTTTTTATTTTTTTTTCAACCCGGCCCGGTTTCGTTCCTGGTCGGCCGGGTCTCGGGTCGACCCGTCTGGCTGGACCGGATTTCAAAACTATAATTTTTGTTTATGTGCATGACAATCATGTAATAATTAGGTATTGGTTTATAATTTATTAGTTTATTATTCTATTCAGAGAATGATCTTGATATATAATTTCATTTGTTTAAGGAAATAAGCTGCGCTCATTTTCTAAGGAGAAATATAGTTTGGCTCAGAATATCTAGGTTTCAAAATTTGCATTGGGTCAGATTTTTAGTTAAATTTAACATGTTGAACTGGTAAAATATGTTTTGTCGGATCCAGTTTTTAATAATATAATTAACTTTGTCGGATCCAGTTTAAATTTGACCGGTTTAATGTTTTATATATATATATATATATATATATATATAAAACGTTACTATTTTTAATAAAAATAATTAATCTTGATTGACATTTTAAATTTGACAGGTTTAATGTTTTATAAAAAAAAACGTTATTATTTTTAATAAAAATAATTAATCTTGATTGACATTTTAAATTTGACCGGTTTAATGTTTTATTAAAAAAAATGTTATTATTTTTAATAAAAATAATTAATCTAAATTGACAAAATGATATATAATTTAATTCAATTATCCAATTACCCTATTTTGTTTTTCCAACTTTAGATCTTACAACTTTAATTAGAATGATTCAATAGTAGAATATCTCAGGTAATATAAATAATTTTTGAACTGATCCTAGGTTTAATTTTTTTTTTTTTAGTATTATAAGTAAATTTAAAAGATATAAAGAATTCATTATTTAAAATACATTGTGAATCTTCTCACAAGATACTATTAATGCATGGTTTATAATGTTTATTTTTTTCCCTTTTTTTTTCAACTTAGCCTTTATTAGGCCAAATTATAGGGCAATTTAAGTTAATTTGTTAGGGGAGGGTGAGATTGAAAAACAAGAAACCAAAATGAAAAAAAATAAATAGAGAAAATAAGTGGCATATTTAAACTTTGGGATGAAATACCTTTTTTGCCCTTAAAAAACCAAAAATACATTCTATCAAGGATAATTTAGTAATTTTACAATGATCCATTTGATATTTTAAAATTAGAAGGAGGCAATTATGCCTTTTCATTTTATAATACACAATGAAAAGATATTTATGTTTTTAGATTCAAAATTTTTAAGAGTTTACTTTTAGGGATGTTTTTTGTTTTTTGTTTTATTATTTTTAATAATATTTTAAAATTAAAAGGAGATAATTATGTCTTTTTATTTTATAATATAGTGTGAAAAGATCTTTATATTCTTGGATTCAAAAATTTTTAAAGCTTACTTTCAGAGATGTTTTTGTTTTTTAATGAACAATCAAATGACTTTAGAAGTTGATTTTCCATGCCTTAATTCAAATGCATTTTTGTATTTGCACCAAGGTATTTTTGTAATTATTAGATTGGTTTAGGGGAAATCATGTAATTTAATATATATAAAAATTATTATTATTTTTAAAAAATAGATGCATGAGTCACTACGTGATAGCCCCATGCCTTTCTAGTGACATATAAGGGTTAATCTGGTGGTCAAATTGCATTTCATAGTGGCGTTTTAATCATCTTGACATCGCCTCATCGAGAAGGTAATGCGTGTCGCCAAATGCCATCTATATTACCTTTTTTTTTTCTCCATTCTTCCTCAAAATTAACACTTGACATTTAAAATTCTTGGGTAATCCTTTTAGTTGAGGATATTGAGTATCAATCATCCTTTTTTTGATTTGTAAGCTTTATCGTTAGCTTTTTTGTGAGTTTTTTTTTTTGTTTTCAATTTCATCATTCAATCTAAATTTTTTACATATTTTTTTTCAAAAATGTTCCGGATTCTTTTTTTTTTCTTGCATCTTTTGTAAACTTTTAATTATTTTCAATTTCATCTTTAATCAAGATTTTTAATTTGTTATTTTTATAGAAAGAATTTGGTCCTCGTTTTTTTTGAGTGGTTTCTTCTTTTAATTCTTCTTTTCAATTTAGCCGTTAAAATCCAAAATTGCTTTGAACAAATTTTTTTCTTTAAATTTGATCATTATTTTTTTAATTGTTATTTTTTTAATCATTTTTTTGTGATTGGATTTTTTTTTAATTTCACCATTTGATATTTAATTTATTAAAATTTGATCCTCATTTTTTGGTAGTTTCTTATTTTAATTCTTTTATAGAATTAATTTTTCTTTTCAATTAAGCCGTTCAATTCAAAATTGCTTTGAACATATTTTTTTTCAAATTTGATCTTTATTCTTTTAATTGTTATTTTTTTAATCATTTTTTATGATTGTATTTTTTTTTAATTTCATCATTTGACATTTAAGTTTCTAGTTTTATAAGCTAACACAAGTTCACATTGTTTTTTTTTACTTATTTTCTTTTTCGATCTCATTACTCAATTTTGATTTCTTAAAAAAATAGGATTCATGTTTTTCTTTTTATATGGTTATTGTCTTGGGGTAAATTTTCGCTCCACAAATAAACCCGTGCGGCAGCCTAGTCCCCCACTAGACTCAGCCTTCCCTCACCAATTACACTCGTGTTTGCCTAGTAACTAAGTGTTTTCCTCACCCGAAAGGTTTCCCCACTTTTCCAAGTTAAAAGACAAGCGGAATACATGAGTAGAATAAGATAATCAAAGTGCACAACAAGCTTTACATGAACTCTTTCTCAATCTTTATTGATCTCGTAAACAAAGGGAACTATACACAAATCCGTATGTGTGCTATGCATAAAGATTGCATGCTACACCAAGCCTATCTCGTGTTCTACATGCTCTTGCATGCCCCTGCATGTTGCTCATGCCACACACATGCTCTGAACATGCCTCTACATGCTCCTACAACCAAGAGTTGCAACACCTATTTATAGACAAGTATTTACAAGGCACAACTCCCATTCCTACTTTTAAGGAAGTAGTGAGACACTATCTCACCCATGAACATAATGGCCCCATTATCTACCAAGTAGTGGGTAGTTCCCCCCCATGATCTCCCATGATCTTAGTGGTTTGAGAGCACTTCCAGCTATGCCCCATGTTCTCCAGCACATCTCCCATGATCCCATGATCTTGGATGCCCATAACTGCCACTAACCCATGTTCTGCATGCCCATATGGCATTCCCAACTATCAGCTTTTGTTGGGTCTCTCATATGCCTTGGACAGTCCTTCGTCCAAGTTTCAGATTGTGCCAAGTTGAACCAATGACTTGCACAAGCTGTTGCGCGCTGCCGAATTCTCATCTGCGTGCAAGTTGCCAATTTCTGTGCTGCCGAATTCTACGACAGCCTCTGTTCTCGTCAGCCTATCCCCCTGACGAGTTTTCCTGCCTGGCTTGGACATTTTATTGCCCAGCCCATGTTCGTCAACAATCTGTGCTGTCGATTTCCTTTGACGAACCTATAGCTGCACAAATCTGCGTTGCCGATTTATCCCACTAATGGCATGGCTGCCAGCACCCTTAGACACTGTTTTGGATAGCCTGCCGAAGTATGCACCTCGTGCACATTTGACATTGTTACAGTTATCCTAATCTCATTACTTGATTCATGTGTTTAGTAGGTTAACTAAGGTGAGTTCGTATATTTTTTTGGCTTTTAATTACTAATTTACTTTTGCATTATCTTGTGTGATTGATTTTTTTTTAATTATCCTTCAATATTTGATTTGTTAAAAATTGATCTTTGTAGTTTTTTCATATTAGGTTCTTCTGATCAAATGGCCCGGGACAAAGGTTGACATCGATTTTTTTTACTTTTTTTTTCATTTCATGATTTGACATTGTTTTTTTTTTAAATTGGGTTTCGTGATTTTTTTTATTAAATTATCTTGATCTCAACACTGGGTTTGGTAGGGTGGGACAAGGGTAGAGGCTTTTTGTTTGTTTGTTTATAATTGCTATTTTTTTTTTATATATATATATATTTTTTTTTTAATTTTATCTTTTAATAATTAATTAACTAAAATCATAATTAGATTTGTTTTTAAATTTAATGTTTTTAATCAAATAACTCAAATCACATATTTAATGAATTAATTAAGGTTGTCACCGTTTTTTTTTTTTTTTTTTATCATTCCATATTGATTTTTCTCATTTTATTATTATTTAAAACGCCATTATGT
>Ga0307510_10003875_pt1 | contig 17529 bp, 16 predicted proteins | sample 12_EM_MG_FD_207224 | JGI IMG/M metagenome (GOLD analysis project Ga0307510, IMG submission 207224) | Populus trichocarpa ectomycorrhiza microbial communities from riparian zone in the Pacific Northwest, United States - 12_EM | ecosystem: Host-associated > Plants > Roots > Unclassified | place...
GGCGTGGGGGCCCGTGGCTTCTACGGTTCAGCTCGCGTCGCATGCCTCCGCGGAGGCGACATTATTGTCGCAAATGATGGACTGGCGGGGCATTGTCTCCGCCGGCCGGTCGTGCCTCTGGTCGACCGCAGTTCATAGCCGCGCCATGTGCCGAGGAGCCTGTATGAAGCATCGTTTGCTGGTCGCCACATTCCTGCTCAGCGGCTTTGCTGCCGGGCTACCAGCGCTGGCGCAATCGACGCCCGATGGCCCTTCGCGCACATTCGCCCCGCGAGACGTCTTCGCCCTGACCCAGGCAAGCGATGTGCAGATCAGCCCGGACGGCAAGCGCATTGCCTATACCCGCGCCACCGGCGACATCATGATCGACGGCGATCGGAGCGAAATCTGGCTGGTCGATGTCGCGACGGGCAAGCAACAGCCGCTCGGCGTTGCCGGCAGCTCCCGCCCGCGCTGGTCGCCGGATGGCAGCCGGATCGCCTTTGCTGCGCGCGGGGTGAGCGACAAGCCGCAGATCTTCGTTCACTGGATGGCATCGGGCGCAAATGCGGCGATCACCGCGTTGCCCGAGAGTCCGTCCGACATCGCCTGGTCGCCTGACCAGACGCGCATCGCTTTCAGCATGTTCGTGCCCGGCAATGGCGCGACACTCGGCACCACGCCCGCGAAGCCCGAAGGCGCGCGCTGGGCGGACCCGGTCAGGATCATCGGCCGCATCCACTATCGGCAGGATGGCGCCGGCTACCTGCGCGCCGGGTACAACCATCTGTTCGTCGTCGCGGCGGACGGCGGGGCGGCGCGCCAGTTGACCTTCGGCGCGTTCGATGACGGCGGCGACGTCGCCTGGAGCGCCGACGGGCGCCGCCTGCTGATCTCCACCAATCGCGGCAAGGACTGGGAGCGCGACCCCAACAACAGCGACGTGTTCAGCATCGACGCCGCATCGGGCGAGCTTCACCAGCTCACGACGCGCCAGGGACCCGACGAGCAACCGGTGGTGTCGCCCGACGGCCGGTCGATCGCCTATGTCGGTTTCGACGACAAGCTGCTCGGCTACCAGAACCATCAGCTCAGCGTCATGAATGCGGATGGTTCAGGCGCGCACGTGATTGCGGCAAATCTCGACCGCGACCTCGGCGATCCGCAATGGGCGGCCGACGGCCGCTCGCTGTTCGTCAAATATGCCGACCATGGCGTAACCCGGGTCGCACGCGTCACGCTCGACGGCCGCGTAACGCAGGTCGCGGACAGCCTGGCCGGCGGCGAGCTCGACCGGCCCTATGCCGGCGGCGGCTATTCTGTGGCGCGTGACGGTACAGTGGCGTTCGCCGCCGGCAGCCCGCAGCACCCGCCCGAGGTCGCCATCGCCCGCGGCGGGGCATCGCGGCGCCTGACCGACCTCAACGGCGACCTGTTCGCCGGCAAGACGCTGGCCGGGGTCGAGCGCCTCGCGGTCACCTCATCCGCCGGCGGCCTGCCAATCGACGCGTGGATGGTTACCCCGCCCCATTACGATCCTGCCCGGAAATATCCGTTGATCCTGGAAATCCATGGCGGCCCCTTCGCCAGCTATGGCCCGGTCTGGTCGACCGACGATCAGCTCTACGCCGCCGCGGGTTACGTCGTGGTCTATGCCAATCCGCGCGGGTCGACCTCCTATGGCGAGGAATTCGCCAACCGCATCCACCACGACTATCCCAGTCAGGACTATGACGACCTGATGAGCGTGGTCGACGCGGCAATCGCCACCGGCCATGTCGATGCGGACAATCTGTTCGTCACTGGCGGCTCGGGCGGCGGGCTGCTGACGGCGTGGATCGTCGGCAAGACCGACCGCTTCAAGGCGGCGGTGACGCAGAAGCCGGTGATCAACTGGACCAGCGAAGTGCTGACCACCGATGGCTATACCACGATGGCGCGCTACTGGTTCGGCAAGATGCCATGGGAGGATCAGGCGCAATATTGGCGGCGCTCACCGCTCAGCCTGGTCGGCAATGTGACCACGCCGACCGCGGTGATGGTCGGCGAGGAGGATCACCGCACGCCACCCGGCGAGGCCGAGCAATATTACGCCGCGCTGCAGATTCGCGGCGTCCCGACCACGCTGATCCGCGTGCCGGGCGCCGGCCATGGCGGCCTTGCCGACCGGCCGTCGCAGCTGATCGGCGAAAATGCCGCGATCCTCGCCTGGTTCGGTCGTTATCGCGGCGCGACGAAATGATCGGCAAGGTCGTCGCGCTTGCCGCCACGGCGGCAAGCCTCGCCGTCGCCGATCCGGCAACGCAGCGCTGGTGGGATCTCACCACCCAGCTGTCGAGCGACGCCATGCAGGGCCGCGACACCGGCTCGCCCGGTTATGAACGGGCTGCTCGGCTGGTCGCCTCACGCTTCGCCGCCGCGGGGCTGAAACCGCTGGGCGACGCGGGCACCTGGCAACAATCGGTACCGATGGAGCAAGTCTCCATCACGGCCGCGACGATCACGGTCGACGGCCGCCGCCTTACGTTCCTGCACGACATCATGACCAACCCGGCACCGGGCATGGCGCCGTCGCTGAACGCGCCGCTGACCTATCGCGGCTATTGCGGCGCCGACACGATGGACGGGATCGCCGGCAAGATCGTCATCTGCCACGGCACCCGCCGCACCGGTCTTCCCGGGGATGCCGACAGGCTTGCCGCGGCGAAGGCGGGTCATGCCGCCGGCATGATCACGATCGCCGATCCGGGTTTCTCGGTCGAGCCGCCGCGCTGGCCCTTCGCCTATGCCCGCAGCGTGTGGATCGCCGGATCGCCGCCACCGGTCGATCCGCTGCCGCGCTTCACGCTCAATGCCGATGCGCTCGGCACGCTCATCGCCGGCAGCGGTCGGGATGCCGCCGCACTGATTGCGACGGGTAGTAGTGGCGCCCCGCTGCCGCGTTTCGACGTGCCCGGTCATTTCGCCGCGCGGTTCACGCTGGCAACGCGCACGCTCCGTTCGCCGAACGTCATCGGCCTGCTGCCCGGTACCGACCCGTCGCTGGCCGACCAGGCGATCGTGCTGTCGGCGCATCTCGATGGCTATGGCCCGGGTGAGCCCGTCGCCGGGGACGGGCTATACAATGGGACGCTCGACGACGCCGCCTATGTCGCGCTGCTGGTGCGATTGGCCGAGACGCGGCACGGACGCGGCTTTCGCCGCCCGGTGATCTTCGCTGCCTTTACCGGCGAGGAGAAAGGGCTGCTCGGCGCGCGCTGGTTCGTCGCGCACCCGACCGTCCCGCTCTCGCGCATCGCCGCCGACATCAATCTCGACCAGTTGCGCCCGATCTTTCCGCTCGACCTGCTCACGGTTCACGCGCTGGATGATACGAGCCTGGGCGACGATGTGCGTACCGTGACCGCGAGCATGGGCATCGCCGTGCAACGCGACCCCGAGCCAGAACGCAACCTGCTGCGCCGCGCCGACCAATGGCCCTTCATGCAGGCGGGCGTGCCGGCGACGGCATTCGTGTTCGGATATCGCCCGGGCAGCGAGAGCGAGCGGATCTACCGCCGCTGGTACAAGACCGGCTATCACCGCCCGCAGGACGATCCGCACCAGCCGATCGACTGGAAGGCAGCGGCCGACTTCAATCGCTTCTTCTTCGCACTTGTCGCGCGCGTGGCCGACCAGGATGCGGTGCCGGCGTGGAAGACCGGCAGCAGCCTGAGGCCGCCGGCACGTCCCTGAACCGCACTGCCGTCAATGCGTGCCGCAATAGCCCGGCAGATAGGTCGCCTGTTCGCCATGCGCGGCGTGGAGCGCCTTCATCACCGCCTTGTCGAAATCCTTCTCGACCAGCTTGGCCGCGACGCGCGGGCGCAGGAAATCGGCCCAGAGAAACTCGGCATAGGGCGTCTCGACCTTGGCATAGCCGCCGGCGCGGCGCATCTCGCCGGCGAGCGAGCGATAGGGATCGTCGTCCAGCTTGCCGATCGAATGCGGCAGATCCTTATAGCCGCGACGCTTGCCCGTGGCGTCATAGGGGTGGAGCCAGTTGCGATTGTCCATGAAGGTCAGGAAACGTTTCCTGGGCAGATGATCGAGCCGCGCGACGATCGAGATCAGCACATGTTCGACACCCTCGTCGTGCAGCGCGCGGGCGAGATGATGGTTGTCGATCAGCCAGGGCGTCCCGCCCGGGCCGATCACCGCCGGGATCATGTGGCGGCCGAGAAATTCAGGCCCGTCGCGCTCGACGCATTCGCGCCACGCGCGGCGTTTGCGGGCGACCTCGCGATAGCCGACCGTCATCTGGGTCGGGCGCAGCTTCGCGATCGGCACGGGATGGAGCGCTGGCTGGATGTTCTGGTCGATCGCCATATCAATCCTCCTGCCGCGCCACCGCGTCGGCGACGCTGAACGTAGCGCCCCTGGCCAGCGCGTCCATGCCCGCGGCCGCGAGCACGTCGCGCACCGCATCATGCGCGCGCGCCAGCACGACGCGGCGGCCGTTCGCCGCCATGGTCGCGCAGAATTCTCCCAGCGCCTCGACCGCGCTGCTGTCGAGGTCGCTGCTCTCCTCGAGACTGACCACCACGGTCAGCGCATCGGGTCGGGCGAGCACGCGGCGCGCGATCACCGCCAGCGAACTTTCGGCATTGGCGAAGAACAGCGGCGCGTTGGGTCGGAACAGCGCGGTGCCGGCGATGGGGTGGGCCTCGGGATGACGCGCGAGATCGACGAAATTGCGGCTCTTGCCAATCTGCCCGAGCTCGCTGATCGTCGGGCGCGAGAAACGCCGCAGCAAGATGCCGAGCGACAACAGGATCGCGGCGAGCATGCCGTTGAGCACGCCGAAGGCCAACACGCCGAGCGCCGCGGCGATCGCCACGCCCTGGTCGCGATCGAGTTTGAACAGCCGCACGAATGGCGCAAGGCCGAGCGCATGGGTAAGCGCGGCGATGACGATCGCGGCGAGCAACGGCTGGGGGATGCGCGCGACCAGCGGCGCAGCGAACAGGATCAGCGCGGCGAGCCCCAATGCGGCAACCACCGCCGACAACCGCGACGTCGCCCCGGCACTTTCATTGGCCGAGCCGACCGAGAAGCCCGCGCCGACCGGCATGCCGACGACCAGCGCCGAAGCGAGATTGGCCAGCCCGAGCGCGCCGAGTTCGCGGTTTGCATCAAGCGTGTCGCCATGGCGCAGCGCCATCGAGCGCATCGTGCCCCAGCTCTCGGCAAACAGGATCAGCGCAATGGGCAGAGCAAGCTGTGCGACGCGCGCCCAGCCGGCAAGGCTCAGCGGCGGCGGTACCGGCCAGGCGAGATCGAGCGCGATCGGCCCGGTCAGCGCGACCCCGACGGCCGGCAGGTCGACCAGCCACGTCAGCGCGACGCCGCCTGCCAGCACGATCAGCGGCCCGGGCAGCGCCTTGGCACGCTTGAGCAGCAACAGGGCAAGCAGCGCCCCGGCCCCGACCAGCACGCTCGCACCGTGCACTTCGCCGATCCGCGCTGCGAGGCCGGCCAGCACGGCGAAGATGTTGCCGCCGGGCACCGTCACGCCGGCGATCGCCGGCAACTGGCGGATGATGATCGTCACCGCCAGCCCGAAGGCGAAGCCGCGCAGTACCGGTCGCGAGACGAAACCGGCCAGCCCGCCGAGTTTGAACAATGCCGCCACGCCGAACATCGCCGCGACCAAAGCGACAATCGCAATGACCAGCGCGCCGCCGGCCACCGGCAGCGCGGCGAGCGCGGCGGCAAGAATCGCCGCCGAGGACGAGGTCGGCGCGACGATCGCGTAACGGCTGCGCCCGATCGCGGCATAGGCCAGCCCACCCGCCACCGCCGCGGCGATGGCATGGGCCGGCGCGAGCCCGGCGATCCCGGCATAGGCCACCGCCTCGGGCAGCATGATGCCGGCCACCGCCGCACCGGCGAGCAGGTCTCGGGTCGGGAACGCCATGGCGCGAGCGTAGCGCGGCACCGCGACCGCGACACGCGCATTTTCACACGCGTTCACACAATTCATGGTCTTGTCAGGTTGATGCGATGTAGAGCGCATGCAAGTTTCACCACGCCCCTCGCGAGGACGACCGATGCACCGCTATTTCCCGATCGCCCTCACGCTGTTCGCCGCGCTACCGGCCACGGCGCAGAATGTGTCGCAGCGCACGCCGATCACGCTGCCTGCCGGCAGCGGCCCGCCGCCGACGGCGACCCAGCCGACCATGGTGGTCGAGCCGGTGGCGATGATGATCGCCGCCTGCGATGCCGATGGCGACGGCCGCGTCACCCCCGCCGAGCTCACGCCATGCGTCGCGCGCAGCTTCGCGGCGATCGACACCGCCCATGCCGGCTCGATCGGTTATATCGGCTATAGCGACTGGGCACTCAAATGGCTCGGCGACGCCAACGCCCTGCCCAGCCCGTTCAGCGTCGATGCCGACAATGACAACCGCATCACCCTGACCGAACTGCAGGACGCGCTGGCGCGCGCCTTCGACCGGCTCGACAAGGATCATGACGGCGTGCTGACCCGCGCCGAACTGCTGACGATCCGCGCCAGCACCGGCGGCGGACAGGACAGCCGCGGCAAGCGGCGCTAGGCGCGCTGATCCTTTGCGGGACGCAAGCCGAAGATCAGCAACCATAGCGCCAGCGCACCTTCGCCCAGCAATGTCGGGATGAGAATCTGCGCGGGGAGTCGGGCCGCCAGCGCCGGCGCAGCGAGGTCCGCGACGCTGTCGACGAGATAACACACGCCCGCGACGGCCATCAGGACGCCGATGATCCTCGGCACGAGCCGCGATCGAAACGCCAGATAACCGAGCAGCAGGCAATAGACGCCGAAGAACACCAGGCTGATGTCATAGCCGTCCCCGTGGAGGCCCAGCGACAGCAGCGCCAGCGCCTGCAGTTGATCGGTGCCCAACGCCTGAAGGTAGGGCGCGCCGCCGAGCAGATGGAGCGGCGCGATGTGGAAGAAACCGTCGACCGCGAGAACGGCGATGCCGGTCATGCTGAAGCCCGCCGCCGCCAATGACAGCGTCCGTCCGACCGGCCTGAACATCGCGTAGAAGATCGCCGTCACGCCGACATAGCAGGCCAGCATGACGAGATCGCCGATCAGCCCGGCGCGATACAGATCCTGATGGGCAAGAATGTTGATCGCGGTCGCATGGGCGTCTCCGCGCACCACCAGCGGCGATCGCGCGAACATTTGCGCGAAAATGCCGGCGACGATGGTGCCGAGATAGAGCAGCCCGGCAAAACGTGCCGTCGCCTGCGACGGAAGCGCCATCGCTGCCTCCCCCGCCATCCGCCTGTCGTCTGGTCCCTTGTCCATCAGCCTTCCCGCGCCCCTGTGCCGACCTTGGGCCAGGTGAAGGCGTACCAGGCGATGGCGATGGTCAGCGCCACCTCCACGACACCGAGGAAGGTGTAGAACAAGGGTGCGCCCGGCAGCGTCATCAGCATGATCGCCGTATAGATCAGGCCAAGCGCGACATTGAGCCAGCGATCGAGCCGCGACGGCAGGACGAGCGACAGGAACACCATCACGCTGGGGATCGCCATCATGATCGCGACGGCGAGCAGGACGGTCGGCGTCGCCGGCCCGAGCGGCCCCATGACGCCGGCGTTCATCCGGGCCAGGACACCGGCGCGGAACAGCCCGAAAAAGTCGCCATAGACATAACAGAACATGGTCGACGCCCATAAGGCAGCGATCTTCAGCTTCACATGCGGCGTGAAGCTCTGCAGCGCGTCCTGTCCTGTCATGCCGCCTCATCCATATGTGTATCGCTATGGTAATACACTAAGTCGCGTTGCACGAAGATGCAAGCAGCATGGCCCGACCCGACGGCACGCGATTTCACCATCGATGCGCTTGCGACCGTCGGTGCATTGGGCCTAGCGCGGAAACATGACCGGCATGCGTTCCATCCCCGACAGTTTCGCGGCCGAGGAAGTGACGGCGATCGATGCGCGCCTCGACGCCGTGCTGCGCGACGAGCATGTCACCATCCCGCTGGCGATCGAGAGCGGCAGCCGCGCCTGGGGCTTCGCCTCGCCCGACAGCGATTATGATTGCCGCTTCCTCTATCTGCGGCGGCGGCGCGATTATCTCGCCTTGTGGCCGCCCCGCGACGTGATCGAGACGCCGCTCGACGGGCTGCTCGACGTCAATGGCTGGGATGTCGCCAAGGCGCTGCGGCTGATCCTCAAGGGCAATGCCGTGGTGATCGAGTGGCTGCGCTCGCCGATCGCCTATCGCGGCGACACCGGCTTTCGCGACACGCTGGACGCCTTTGCGGAGGCGATCGCGCCGCGCGGACTGATCGCACGCCACTATCTCCACCTTGGCGAGCAGCAATGGACGCGGCATGGTGGCGATGGCGAGATACCGGGCAAGAAATTGTTCTACGCGCTGCGCCCGGCGGCGGCGCTGCGCTGGATGCGGCGCAACGAAGGACGGCTCCCGCCGATGAATTTCCACCAGCTGCTGGCCGAGAGCGATCCACCCGCCGACGTCGCCGCGATCGTCGCCGAGCTGATCGAGCGCAAGGCCCGAACACGCGAACTCGGCACCGCACCGATTCCGCCCGCCATCGCTGCGTTCATCACCGGCGAATATGATCTGGCCGGGGCGGCCGAGCGTGGGCCGCTGCCGGACGACGATGACCGGGAGGCCGCGCAGGCGATGTTCCTCACCCTGATCGATCGCTTCGGCCCCGGCGACTGAGCATCTTCGTCGCAAAAAAGCGGATCGTGACGTTTGCCCATGCGTTTCGAGCGCGGTATCGCAGGCAAGGGCGCGGGCCCTGAAGGAGAGTTAGCTTGGCAGACGACGACGACAGCAACGAAATCATCGCCGCGACCCGCGCCGCCAAGCGCAACAAGGAAGCCGCTGCCGGTACCCCGGAGCCGGCGCGAAATCGCGTCTGGCCGATCGCCGTGGCCGGTGTCGCGATCGGCTCCGCCGCGCTCGCCGCGGCATTGCTCTACGCCCAGCAGCGCAAGAAATAGCCGCACCGCGGCCGACGGCACCCTTCTCCCCGACGCGACAGGAACGACATGCCATGGCCCATGAACAGGTCACCATCCGCACGCGCGATGGCGATTGTCCGACGCATGTCCTGACGCCGGACGGCGCCGGGCCATGGCCGGCGGTGATCTTCTACATGGACGGGCTGGCGATCCGCCCGACCCTCATCGAGATGGCGACGCGCCTCGCCGGCAACGGCTATGTCGTGCTGCTGCCCGACATGTTCTACCGCTTCGGACCCTACGCGCCGCTCGTCCCGAAAGAGGTCTTCCAGACCGATTTCCGCGCCGTGGTCGGGCCAATGATGGCGACCATCGACAACCATAAGGCGGCCGAGGACACGGCGGCGTTCATCGCGTATCTCGACACGCGCGCCGATGTGGCGGGAGCGAAGATCGGCACGGTCGGCTTCTGCATGGGCGGCGGCATGGCACTGACTGCGGCGGGCACTTATCCTGATCGCGTCGCCGCCGCGGCGAGCTTCCATGGCGGCCGGCTCGCCACCGACCTGCCGGTCAGTCCGCATCTGCTCGCGCCGAAGATCAGGGGCGAAGTCTATGTCGCCGGCGCCGACAATGATGCGACCTACCCGCTCGACATGGCCGAACGGCTTGAACGGGCACTGGGCGAGGCCGGCGTGCGCCATGTCTGCGAAATCTATCCGGGCGCCGCGCATGGCTGGATGAAGCCCGATTTCCCGGTCTATGACGAAGCCGCTGCCGAGCGCGGCTGGCGCGAAATGCTCGCGCTGTTCGAACGCAACCTGAAGTAGCGCGCTTTACTCCTCGCCCGGCGCTTTCCCGGCATCGAGCGGCGAGAGGAACCAGGCGATGCTCATCGGCGGGCCGGGCTCAGGATCGGGTTCCCACACCAGCTCGGCGAGTTCGTCGAACAGCTGGTTGATTCGCGCCAGCCGTGCCGGCGAGGGCGAGGCGACGGCGCGGAAGAACCAATGGTTGCGCCCCTCGCCCATATTGATCCGGCGACCACCGTCGAAGGCGCGGGCATAGTCGTTCGCCGCGGTCGACGCCGCGGCGCGCGCGCCCTTGGCAACCAGCGGGCGGTTCTCCGGAATCTCCGACGCGCGCGCCATGCGCATGCGCGGGGCGACGGTTTCGTAGAGGATCTTGGGGCGCCCGCGGCTGGTCTGTACCTCGGACGAACGCACCAGCCCGACCGCGACCATCAGTTCCAGGTGATGATAGATCGAGGTCGGCTTGCGCCCCAACGCCGCCGACAGGTCGCGCACCGACAGCGGCCCGAGCGCGGCGAGCCGGTCGCAAATGTCGTGGCGCACCGGCGAGGCAAGCGCCTCGACCTGCTCCCGCGCCATGATCCAATAGGTTTCGCTCACCTGCCCTCCCGTGCCGACACGCTTTTTCGCAAGCCTGGTTTAGCCCAGCCGCACCGATTGGCCACCATCGACCGGCAGCAATGCCCCGGTCACGAAGCGCGCATCGTCCGACGCCAGCCACAAGGCGGCATGCGCCACGTCCCACGCCGTGCCCATCCGCCCCATCGGCACGCGCGCGTTGCGTTTCTCGCGCAGGTCGGCCTGCGCTTCGCCACTGAGGCCCGCCCAGCCCTGGATCGCCATCGGCGTGTCGATCAGCCCGGGCAGGATCGCGTTGCAGCGGATTCCGTGGCGGGCGTTGAGCGCGGCGACGCTGGTGGTGAGCTTGTTCACCCCCGCCTTCGACACCTCATAGGCGATGATCCCGGCCGGCGCGATCGAGGCCAGCGAGGAGACATTGACGATCGCCCCGCCGCCCTGCCCGCGCATCACCGGCAGGACATGTTTGATCGTCTGCATCATCGCGGTGAGGTTGAGGTGGAGGATCTTGTCGAACATGCCCGGGTCGCTCTTCTCGACCGGTGCGTCACCACCGCCGACACCGACATTATTGTGGAGGATGTCGACCCGCCCGAACGCCGCCACCGCCGCGGCGATCAATCCCGCGCACGCCGCCTCGCCGCCGATATCCGCGCCATGCGCCTCGGCCGCCCCGCCCTCGGCGACGATCAGCGCGGCGGTTTCCTCCGCGCGTGCCGGGTCGCGGTCGACGCACAGCACCGCGGCGCCTTCGCGCGCGAACAGCAGCGCGGTCGCGCGGCCATTGCCGATCGTCTCGCCCGGCGTCTGCCCGGCACCGACGACGATCGCCTTCTTGCCCGCCAGCCGGCTCACGCGCCGCGCCGGTCGAGATCGGGGTCGAGCGTCAGCCCGGCATCGAGCTGCACGCCGAAGCTGTTGAGCAGCATCGAAACCTGGGTGTACTCACCGATGGTATAGACCAGGTCCATGCACTGCTCGGTGCTGAAATGCGCCGCGAGCACGGCCCAGCGTGCATCGGAAACGAAGAAGTCGGAGGTCAGGTCGTCGCACGCCGCGATCACCGCGGCATCCTCTGCGCCCCAGCCGGCATCGGCGCCGAGCTTGATCCGCGCGATCTCGTCATCGGTAAGGCCGGTCTGCCGGCCGATCACGACATGCTGCGCCCATTCATAACCCGACCCGCAATTATAGCCGGTGCGCAGAATGGCGAGTTCGCGCGTGCGCGGCGCCAGGCTGTTGTGCCGCGACAGGATATAGCTCGCCCATTTGAGGAAGCGGTCGAGCGCGCCCGGGTGCCGCGCCATGGTGCGGAAGATGTTGTAGTCGGTGTTCCGCGCCACCAACGGCGCGAGCACCGCCGCCTGCGCCTCGCTCTCGGCGCCATGCGCGACGGGCGTGATACGGGGCTGGTTCAGGCGCATGTCGCTCTCCGTGCATTGTTCGGCACGAGGCTAGCGAGCCGGCGCGTCGTGCGAAAGCCGCGACCGCAGGCGGGAAGGTTGCCGGCTCCAGCTCCCGGGAGGAAAGCGAAGCCGACCAGCCCCTGTTGCGGCACGACACATGGCCGCCGGATGACAGGTTGATAAAATCGCCGAAGTGACGATGATTCCGCGATAATCCGCGGAACTGCAACGCGGCGCCGGCATTATCCCGCTCGTGAATATCCCGACCAAAGCCGATCGCCTTCGCCATCGCGCCGCCCGCCTGCATGAAGAAGCCCTCAACTGCCTGGCCATCGCGGTCGGCGAGAAGGTCGAGCAGCACGCCGCGCAGTTGATCGACGAGGCGATCCGCCTGATGCGCCGCTCGGTCGAATTGTCTGCCACAGGTGCCGGCCCCCGCTAGCGGCTTGGCAGCGCGGTCACGATCGCGCAGGATATCCCTATGCTGCCACTGCTCCTGCTGCTCGCCGCCCAGGCCGCCACGCCCGCGCCGGCGAGCGCACCACCATCCGCCCCGACCGCCCGCACATGGCCGACCCGCGAGGCCGATTACACGATCCGCGATTTCCGCTTCAGATCGGGCGAGACGCTGGCGTCGCTGCGCATCCATTACACCATGCTCGGGCAGCCGCACCGCAATGCCGCCGGCGAGATCGATAATGCCGTGATGGTGCTCCACGGCACCGGCGGCTGGGGCGGCAATTTCCTCGTGCCGATGTTTGCAGGCGAACTGTACGGCCCCGGCCAGCCGCTCGACATCAGCCGCTACTGGATCATCCTGCCCGACGGGATCGGCGCCGGAAAATCGTCCAAGCCCTCGGACGGGCTGCACATGCATTTCCCGAAATACGACTATGACGACATGGTCGAGGCGCAATACCGGTTGCTCCATGACGGCCTGGGCATCACACGCATGCGGCTGATCATGGGCACCTCGATGGGTTGCATGCACAGCCTGGTGTGGGGCGAGACGCATCCCGATTTCATGCGCGCGCTGATGCCGCTGGCGTGCGAGCCGGTCGCGCTTGCCGGCCTCAACCGCATGTGGCGCCAGCTGGTGATCGATGGCATCGAGTCCGATCCCGCCTGGGCCGGCGGCGAGTATAAAGCGCAACCCGTGCAGGGTCTGCGCACCGCGGAATCGCTGCTGTTCGTCGCCGGTGCCGCGCCGCTCAATTTCCAGAAGCTCTACCCGACACGCGACCAGGCCTCGGCCTTTGCCAGCGAGCGGGTGACGCGCGCCATCGCCCAGCTCGATGCCAATGATCTGATCTACCAGGTCGATGCTTCGCGCAACTACAACCCCTGGCCAGGGCTCGAGGCGATCACCGCGCCGACGATTTGGATCAACTCGGCAGACGACTTCATCAACCCGCGCAATTTCGATTATCCCGCGCAGGCGGTGAAGCGGATGAAGGACGCGCGCTTCCGCCTCGTCGCCGAGACCGCCGATACGCACGGCCACGGCACGCACACCTGGGCGGTCAACTGGAAGGCGGACCTGGCCGACTTGCTGGCGCGGACCGAAGCGCGCTCGCGCTAGGCGCGGCAATATGCCCATCAGATCGGACCAAAGTGTCTCCCGCACAGCACAGTGCGGCGCGGATTTTCATTCTTCCGTTCGCTCCTCCCTTGCAACATTCCAAATATGTGCTTCACTTCGGCCATAAGCGAGGGGGTGATCGAGGGGCGGGAAACAGGGGATGATTTCATGCGCTCGATTAAATTGGGGAAATATGCCGGCGTAGCGACGTTGGCACTCGGCACCGCTCTTTCTTCGCTGCCTGCGTTCGCGCAGGAGACGCCGGGCGCCCCGGCCGCCGCCGCCGATGATATCGTGGTCACGGGATCGCGCATCCGCCGCAGCCCGCTCGATCAGGACAAGCCGGTCATCACCGTCGATGAAGCCGCAATCGCCAAGACCGGGCTGGCCGCGATCGCCGACGTGCTGCAGCGCCTGCCCAGCGCGGCCGGCGGCCTCAACACCAAGGTCAACAATGCCGGCAATATCGGTGGCCCGCCGGACGGCACGGGCGTCAGTTCGGGTTCGGCCGAAATCGACCTGCGCTACCTCGCCGCCAAGCGCACGCTGGTGCTGGTCGATGGCCTGCGCTTCGTCAACGGCTCGGCCGCCGGCGGCATCCCGGCGTCGGTCGATCTCAACGAACTTCCCATCAACATGATCGAGCGGGTCGAGGTCCTGCAATCGGGGGCTTCGCCGCTTTACGGCTCCGACGCGGTCGCCGGCGTCATCAACATCATCACCAAGCAGGGCCAGAGCGGGCTCCGCGCCTCCGCCCAGTTCGGCACCTATCGCCAGGGTGACGGCCACACCCAGAATTACGAGGCCAGCTATGGCATCCAGTCGCCGAACAGCGGCACCTCGCTGGTGTTCGGCGCCAGCTATAGCAAGCAGGAAGCGGTGAGGACCGCCGACCGCTCGATCTCGCAATTCCCGACACCCGGTGCGACGAGCTGCGCCGCGGGCGGATGCTCGAGCGCGATTCCCAATGGCCGGTTCGACGTTCTCGGCCAGAGCCTGACCCTGGTCGCGCCGGTCATCGGCAGAAAGCCGGTCTATCCGACCGATTTCCGCAATTATGCCTCAGCGACCGACTCGTTCAACTTCGCGCCGTACAATTATCTGCTAACGCCATCCGAGCGCTATGGCGGCTTCGTCAATTTCAAGCAGGCGCTGGGCGACAGCGTCAACATGCGCGTGAAGCTGGTCTATAACCACCGCCATTCGACCACCGAGGCGGCGTTCCTGCCGCTCTTCATCGGGCCCGACGCGGGCAATGGCAATTTGCTCGACACCATTTCGGTCGACGTCACCAATCCCTACAACCCGTTCGGCGTGACCCTGTCGTCCGGCACCAACGGGACGCCCGCCAATTATTCGACGATCCGCCGTCGTTTCGTCGAGGGCGGGCAGCGCGTCTTCACCCAGAATGTCGATACGATGTCTGCCACGCTCACCTTCGACGGCTCGTTCCATATCGGCGAGCATAAATGGTATTGGGACGTGAACGGCGTTTACGGCATCAACGACGCGCACCAGGTCTTTACCGGCAACCTCAACGCGGCGAAGCTGGCCCAGGCGCTTGGCCCGGTTTCGCAATGCACCGGCGCCTGCGTGCCGTTCAACGTCTTTGGCGGGCTCGGCTCGATCACCCCGGCGATGCTTGCCTTCGTCACCTTCGACGAACGTGACAAGAGCACGCAGCGGCTGGCCGATTTCACCGCCAATCTGTCGGGTGATCTGTTCGATCTGCCGGCCGGTCCGGTCGGCGTCGCGATCGGCTATGAACATCGCGACCAGCGTGCCAGTTACGATCCCGATCCGATCATCGTCGCCGGGCTTGGCGCCGATGTGCCGACCAGCGCGGCGGCTGGCGGCTTCAACGTCGATGAAGTCTATGGCGAGTTGCGCGTTCCCGTCCTGGCCAACACCGCCTTTTTCGACAAGCTGGAGTTTGACGGCGCGGTGCGCCACTCGAACTATTCGTCGTTCGGCAGCAACACCACCTTCACCGCGTCCGCGCTGTGGAAGCCGGTGCCCGACCTGCTGTTGCGCGGCGGCTATGCCGAGAGCCTGCGCGCGCCGAGCATCGGCGAACTCTATGCCGGCCCGTCGCGCTTCGACGCGACGATCAACGACCCCTGCACCAGCGCAGCCGGTGGCTTCTTCCAGACCAACGCCACCGTCCGCACCAACTGCATCGCCAACGGCGTGCCGGCCAATGGCAGCTATGCCGAGCCGACCGGCGGGCAGCTCGGCGTGTTCTCGCAGGGCAACACCGCGCTCAAGCCGGAAACCGCCAAGACGATCACCGCCGGCGGCGTCTACAGCCCGGCCTGGGCGCGCCACGGCGGCTGGGCCAGCGCGTTCAGCCTCGAGGTCAATTACTATAATATCCGGCTCAAGAACGCGATCGACTCGGTCCCGGCGACACTCACGCTCACGCGTTGCGCGTTCAATGCCGATCCGATCAGCTGCGCGGCGGTACGACGCACGGGCAGCGGCACGATCTCCTCGATCAACGGCCGGCTGCTCAACCTCAATGCCATCAACACCGACGGCCTCGACGCCTCGTTCATCTACCGCTCGCCGAGCTTTTCCGGCGGCGCGGTCGGCCTGAACGTCAGCGCCGCCTATCTGATCAAATATGACGTACTGCCCCCGGCCGACCTGGGCGCCCCGCCACTCAAGCTGGCCGGCACGGAGCGCGGCAGCCCCGATCAGGCCTATCCGCGCTTCAAGCTCAACGGCACGATCGACTGGTCGGCGCTCGGTTACGGCGCCTCCTTCACCGCCCGCTACATCAGCGCGGTGGCGGAGCGCGACGGCGTCCATCGCATGGGCAGCGTGCTCTATGGCGACGTCCAGCTCTATTTCTCGCCCGGCTGGATGGAGCACCGGATGCGCCTCACGCTCGGCGTCAACAATGTGTTTGGCCGCAACCCCCCGCCCTGTTTCACCTGCGACAGCGCGAACTTCGACCCAACGACCTATGATGTTCCGGGCCAGTTCGGTTATGCGCGGATATCCTTTGGCTTCTGACGGATAGCCGCTGCTCATGACAGGGCCGGGTGCGGGCAAGCCGCGCCCGGCCTTGCGTTTTCCAGCGCTGGCGCATTGCATGGCGATTGCAAGCGGTTAGGTTGCGTCGCTCACCAGAGGACATTGCCCGATGCGTCTGCTCCCCCTCGCTTTGCTCGCCACCCTCGCCTTACCCTTCACCGCCATCGCCCAGACCACGCCGGAAGATCCCTATCTGTGGCTCGAGGACGTGTCCTCGCCGCGCGCAATGGACTGGGTAAACGCGCATAATGCGACCAGCACCGCGCTGCTCCAGGCCGATCCGCACTACCAAACCTTCTACGAACAGGCGCTGGCCATCGCCGGCGCGAAGGACCGCATCCCGGCGCCGAGCTTCGTGCACGGTGCGATCTACAATTTCTGGCAGGACCCGGAGCATCTGCGCGGCATCTGGCGCAAGACGACGCTGAACGGCTATCGCACCCCCAACCCGGTCTGGACCACGGTGCTCGACGTGGATGCGCTGGGCAAGGCCGAGGGCAAGAGCTGGGTATTGAAGGGCACGCAATGCCTGCGCCCGGTCGAGAAGCTCTGCCTGGTCTCACTGTCCGACGGCGGCGAAGATGCGGTCGAGGTGCGCGAGTTCGATCTCGACACCGGCAAGTTCGTGACCGGCGGTTTCCAATTGCCGCGCGGCAAGCACCGCGTCGCCTGGGAGGATGCCGACCATCTGCTCGTCGCGACCGACTGGACGGCGGGCGACCTGACGCCGTCCGGCTACCCCTATGTCGTCAAGCGCCTGACGCGCGGCAAGCCGCTCGCCTCGGCAGTGGAAGTCTATCGTGGCGAGAAGAATGACGGCGGCTACGGCGTCAGCCCCGACGTGCTGCGCGACGGCAACGGGCACCAGCTCGCCTTTATCGAGCGGCCGCTCGACACCTTCCACCACCAGACCTTCATCGTCACCGGCAATGGCACGCAGCGTGTGGCGATCCCCGACAAGGCCAGTCTGGTCGGGATGGTCTATGGCCGCGTCATCGTCCAGCTCGACGAGGCGTGGAGCGCTGGCGGGGTCGACCTGCCCTCGGGCTCGCTTGCCCAGCTCGATCTCGCCGAACTCAAAGCCGCACCCGGCGCGCTCAAGCCGCGGCTGATCTGGCGGCCCGGCCCGCGCGATTCGCTCGAC
>Ga0307510_10003876_pt1 | contig 17527 bp, 10 predicted proteins | sample 12_EM_MG_FD_207224 | JGI IMG/M metagenome (GOLD analysis project Ga0307510, IMG submission 207224) | Populus trichocarpa ectomycorrhiza microbial communities from riparian zone in the Pacific Northwest, United States - 12_EM | ecosystem: Host-associated > Plants > Roots > Unclassified | place...
GTAGGGGTGATATAAAAAGCTTATTTTATATTAGTGAAGGGTTTATATGATATATAAAATTTATTCAATTAGTTTTCCCTATGCATGTCAAATTGTAAACTTAGTCAAACAATTTAAATTGGTTGATGGATTATTTCCTTGTTTTAGCCTAAAAAAATAGAGACAATATTAAAAAAAAAAAAATGGGGGGGGAAATTCTACCTTAAACTAATAAGATAGTACCTAACTTTTTGATAGTTTTTGTTTGATTGGGTTAATTTATCATATATGTGATTATTATTGTGATTTAGTTGAATTTTTGTTTCCTAGAATATCATATAATATTCTAAGAGTTTTGACAAAATGTACGTTTTGATTTGGAAGAACTTAATTAATGATTAAATTGTATTTATTATAAAATATTATGATTAAAAAACTTTCAATCAAGGACTTTGAGAAAAAAAAATACAAGAATCAAGGTAAATTTTTAAGACAAGCTCAAGAACCAGAAAGTATATAAACAGAAATTTCATGATGTAGGAATATAAATAATAAAGGAATTATGCGTGTTTTAGCAAGCAACTTCGAAGATCCAATGCTTGGTCAATACTCCTCTGTGGCAAATGCTGCTGCTCATGTGTTGTGTGGTCCATCTCAAATTCCTTGCTTTCTATTTTGCTGATGAGACCACAGATTTGGCATCTTTTGCTGCTATGCTTCTAGCTACTGCAATGGGTGCTGCGTTTCCATCCCCATTGGAGTAAGGTGCAAGAACTGCAGTTCTACAAACGTTTTTATCGAGCTCAAATCTCCATCCTCGATTGCTTTTTGACCCCATCCACAAGTGTTCGACGTCAGAATTACGTCGCCTTTTCTTCTTTTTTGTGGTTAATCTACCCATGCAATCAATAAATATAAACTGGAAACACACAGCTCCGCCATGCACCGGTTACCGTCGTCGGTACTATCGGAACAACCCACTAAGAACTTTACCAAACAACCAGTTTAGGGTTCCTGTGCATTTCTGCTGGAAAGTGGCTGCAATTATCATATACGAGTGAGGTGATGAAACATTCCCTACTTTAAGAACATCCCCTGCTTTAAGAACACGTTAAGATCTTTTCATTAATCATTGGCACATAGAAAAACCAGGATTTTTTTTTAGTAGTTATCCACATTACCACAAATTCACACAATCAATCTCAACTCACTATACAACCATCCTAAACCTTCACCAAATAACAACATAATTTACATTCTTTTCCATGATCCAATAATTTTGTACATTAAAATTACTTCATCATCAAAATATAAGACATTTAAATTCTAAAGATTAAAATAAACTAATTACATGTACTTTTTTTTAACCTAACGAATACAAAAATATAATATCAGTTTCAACTTAACTAATTACAGGAATTCAACTTATTTATTTTTCATCCATTCTGAATATTACTAATTTGACTTATTTCATCATCGAGTTACAGGTGAGGCACATGAAGTGGGTGTTTGGCGCTGTGACTGCGGTTGCTAGCAAACGTTGTTGTAAAGTGTTTGATTAAATATTAACCACACTTTTATTACATGTGGGTCCCACCCGAAACTAAGGATAGACCTTAATATGTGAAAAGCAATTTCCAATTGCTTTTCTCATGGTCGTGTTCTTCTCTCTCTCACCGACACTGCAGAATTAATTAACATTGCAAAACTTTCCCAACCCGAGAGCTCGTCTACATTGATCTGGAAAAATGTGCCATTTCCCAAATTTCATCCTTTCTCTTTGTTCCCTTCTCTTGTCTCTTGCCAAAAGACAACAAAACCATTGCAAAAAATTTCAAAAACAACCTGAGAGGCTCCATTGTTCAGATCTGTAAAAATCCTGCTCTTATTTCCCAAAGTTAGACACCAGAGAGAGTGTTCATCCTTGTTCCCCCCTGTTCCCTTCTCTCGTCTCCCTGTAAACGACAACGAAAAAGGTGTCTTCTTCTTTCAAACCATCTTCTTTCAAGCAATTGTCATTTGTCATGTTCCCCTCTGTCTCTTCTTCTTTCAAACGAAGATCTGTCACCTTCATCGATATAAATTGTGCCGAGAGGTCTCTATAAAAACAGCAGATTCATGCTGGGAAAACTCACATGAGAGAGAGAACTGTAAGTTCCTACCTTATATCTCATCTTCAATTTTTTTTAGCTCTAAATTTAATTTATGTGTTGCTTCATGAAATCTGTTTACTATGCGTAATTATATGTTGTTCTACGTTGAAATCGGTTTCCTAGTTGGTCATCTACTAGTTTACATTGTTGCTGCTTGGTTTTTTTGTTTGTTTACTGGAAACAATGTGATTCATTCATGCTGATTATTGTTGAATCTGATAAACAGTAGAGTTCTTTACAAGCATTTTTTATATATATAAAAAAAAATTAATCCCAGTAGTTGTGTGATTAATCGAGGGGAAAAGTTATTTCATTTGTGCTTTGCTTGATCCGTTTACATTAATGAGTATAGTAGTTTCTGTCATCCTCTGTTTGCGCAAAAATCCTCATGTAAGGCTGAACTTTAGATTTACAGTATCACTTTTTACAGCCATTTTCAACATAAATGTTTTGATTTTTGCCTTGCCACAAGCTTTCTTGGAAAATTTTAATTCCAGATAACTATAGTTAACCGTGTCCTGCGATGCAAGGATAGAATATTGCAAACAAATTAATTGTGACCTACTTCAATTCTATTGCCTTATGAGCCTTTTTGTTTGTCCTACAAAACCTATGTTCTGTATTTGCTACCTTGAATTGAAAAGCAAAGAGTATGTTTTCATGTGCTTCAATTTCTGTCGTTAAGAGATGAACCCAATCTCACTTGTTTAAGATAACCATAATAAGATAAAATAGATGTTTCATTGAATATGGATTGGAACTACAAAATTAAAAGAAGGTCTTCCAAAACATAAAGCTTAAACTGACAGATATGTCTAAAATAATTATTGACTTGAGTAATTTCACCTTAAGAGAGGAATCGCCAATAAGCAAGCATGATAAAAAAATAATAATAAAAAAAAAAACATAGATTATTCTACTGTATTAGTTGAATCCACGGTTATATTTGTCCCTCCAAGTAATTGATATCATTGATTGTTTTCTTTTGTTAAATGTTTTAAAAGATATCATGAAAGGTCTTGAATCTTTGGATAAGGCTGCTTGGACAAAGAAAATGTTGCATATATTTTGTGATTTATGCATTAAGACCATTGATATGGGAATGAGACCTAATACGCATTTCGATAAAACAGGGTGGAAATTTCTTATAACATCATTCAAAGAACAAATTGGTCATGCATTCACTAAAACACAACTGAAAAACAAATGGGATGGATGCAAAAAGGATTGGAGGATATGGACAAATCTGGTTTCTGAAACTGTTGTAAGTTGGAGTATTGAATTAGGAACAATTTCAACTAGCGATGAGTGGTGGAAAGCAAAAATTCAAGTCAATTCCTTATCATCCTAACAATTTCATTTCTTGTTGTCAAATTTTGAAAAAATGTTCAATTCATGATCCTTCATTACTTACTTGTACTTATTATATGTAGGAAATTAGAGGAGCTAAAAAATTCAAACAAAATGATATTGAACCATCTTTGAAGATTAAATTTAACAGAATGTATTCCAACATTGTCGCAACTGGAGAGTTTGCATGGGCTCCTTCATCAGGAGTACTTAGTGGCAATGATGTCAATCCTGGCACAAGCAAAGCTAACATTGATGGTACTGATTTCGAAGAAGGAAATGGTGATTCAGAGAAGGATGAGATTCCAAATTTGGACACTAACATGTCTCGAATGGTTGGTGGGGTGAATATGTCAAGCAGCAGCAACACAAAGAGTAGTGGCAAAAACAAAGAACGAGATCCTTCTGAGGTTTAAGGTAGAAAGAAGAAAACGTCTGGAATTGGTGTTTAGCTGCTGTAAAGGTGGGATCAACTACTTGAGAGTATATCGACTAGGAGTGATTCAACTTCTTTAAATATGGATCGACAAGGCTGTAGTATTCCCAAGGTGATGGCTAAGCTCCACTCAATTCCTGGAGTTTCAATTAATGATGATTTTCACGACTTTGCTACATAGTATCTTAGTTTAAGAAGGAAAAGAGAAATGTAGTCCAGTATGGGTGATCTTGAACAGAAGTTGAAATGGTTGAAGCGAATGTATGCACGAAGTAAACGTGCTTAGCTAACATGGTATGATTTTATTTTCTTAAATGTTAATCAATTAACTATAGTCAAGTGCTAGCTAAATGTATTGTGTGATGTTATTTGACATGATTGATAATTTATTTATACATGTTTATTTTATTTTTGCAAAATAATATGATGACAATTTTGAAAAGAGTAGTTTCTAATTGTCGAAGTTCTTTTGAGTCATTATATTATTCCACATTTCGTGTTGAGAGATATGGGCATATCCATTGCGGTTAGTTTTTTATTGTTGTTGTATTATGGACTTTTTATGTGAGATATAGGATTGTTGAGTTGCGTGTATGTTTTTTATTCGAATTCATATTTCAGAGATTAGTCGTTGTATTTATGGACTTTTTACGTTAGTTATCGGACTGTTGAGTTGCGTGTATTTTTTTATTCGAATTCATATTTCAGAGATTAGTTGTTGTTTCAAAATAGATCATTTTTTAATTTTATGCCTGTCGTGTTATTGCGTTGATTAGCTCGATCTTATTTAAGTCAATGTAAACAAGTAATATTAATTATGAGTATAACTATTTACGATAGCAGAAAATAAATGGTACAAAAGTTAAAGATAAAGCTACAAATGAAAATGATGTATGTGATGGTTTCAAGTGCAGGAATTCAAAACATATAAGGACAAAAATGTAGAATAATGGAAACGAAACAATAGGGCCAAAGCATCTTGAATAATTGAAGGAGGACAATAGCTTTATTGGAATCACGTGAAAGTATCAACATTCTGCCTACAAAAGAACATCTATATGTTCATTTTACAGCTCATACATGTCAGAACACAATTATTTTAAAAGAAAAGGATTTCAAAAGAGACGTAGACATCATTTAAATTTTTCTATATAAGGAGGGATGTGTGTTTCATGTTTTCCAATGTCATAACATCCTTCAGAACAAACCTCTCAATTGCATTTGATACAAGCAAGTGGAACACCTTCTTTTTTTGCTTTACAGGTATGTAATAAATGATTTCTCACTAACTCTTTGATTTCAATTTTTTTTAACTGAATGATATTTAATTACTTATAGTATTTTATTAACAATATACCATTTTTTGTATTCACATGTAATTGAAGATATGGATGATTCATGGTTTAATGTCATATTTAACGAAGATTTTGATGACGATTATGATAATGTAATGAACCGCATTGTAGACCACATTAATTATCTTAGTTGTGAAAGTAGTGGTGCCTCAGTTGCTGATGCTGAAGATGACAGTGATGGAAACGACAACAATGACAACGACGACGACAACAGTAATGACGGTGACGATGACGGTGACGATGAAAGTAATGATGATGAATTTATTTTAAGGAGGCAGTTTGATATGAATAAATTAATTATATGCACGGCTGGAGCTATAAACATGTATTATATTAATTATATGCATAAAGAATCATGTATGGTTTCATACAACACAAGGATGTGTTGGTTGAATGAGGTTTTAAGAGGTCATTGGAAACGATGTGTTAACATGTTTAGGATGGACATAACCACTTTGTTGACCCTGTGCAATGATTTAGAAATGCATCATGGCTTAAAACCTTCAAGAAGAATGAGCTTTATTGAAAAGGTGTCAATGTTTCTATCTACAATAGCAGTAGGGGCGTCAAATAGGGAAGTGCAGGAGAGATTTCAACATTCAGGTGAAACTGTTAGTAGATGTTTCAAAGAAGTCCTGAAATCATTATGTTTGTTTGCTGTAGAAGTCATAAAACCAATAGATCCACAATTTACAAGCACACCAAGAGAAATTGCAATGAATCCAAGATATATGTCACATTTCAAGGTAAGATGAATTTCTTTTTAACTAAGTTGTTTAAATGAATATGAAATATTTTTATTAATGATTATGATTACTTAATTATTTTTTTTGTCCTGTAGAATTGTGTCGGTGCAATTGATGGCACACATGTTCGTGCTTGCATATCATCCGATAATCAAATTCCATTTATTGGAAGAAAAGGTATACCAACACAAAATGTCATGGCTACTTGAAGTTTCGACATGCAATTCATGTTTGTGTGGGCAGGATGGGAAGGTAATGCACATGATACACGTATTTTTCTTGAGGCTATTGACAATAGCAATATAAAATTTCCAAAAACACCAGAAGGTTGTGGTTTGAAATAAATTGAAGACTTGGTAGATGATGGCATATAATTTTTTTTTTAGTTTTGTAAAAAATTAGCATGTTGTTCTTATTTGCAGGGAAATATTATTTGGTTGATGCTGGATATCCCAATGAGTATGGATATTTTGGTCCCTATAAAGACGAGAGGTATCACTTACAAGAATTTAGGCGTCGTGGACAACCAAGCGGGCGAGAAGAAGTGTTTAATCGTGCACATTCATCACTACGTAACGTGATAGAACATTCTTTTGGGGTATGGAAACAGAGGTGGAGAATTTTGCAAAACATGTCTACTTATCCATATAAAACGCAAGTTGAGATTGTAGTTCCATCAATGGCACTACATAACTATATTAGAAGGAGATCGCAAGATGATGAGGTTTTTTCCGAGTATGATCGCAATCCCAATTTCATTCCAGATGATTTTTACCTGATATTGTACCTCGCTCAACTATTCAAGGATCACAGAGACCTTCACATGTAAATTTTGTACGCGATGAAATTGTAAATAGTTTGATGGGACAATGAAAAACTTTTATTAATGTACAAGGATTATTCATTTCGTTATGTAATCATAATTATAAAACAACAATGTTTTGATCCTTTTAAGTAATTTTATAATCAAACTTCATACAAAATAAATAACCAAACGAGAAACTGTTTTTTTCGACTACAATTTCAACCGCAGTTTTAATTGAATACATCAAACTTTAAAACGAACCTCGCAAAAAAACACTTTTTATTAAACTTCTCGAAATCTTACCATTCTCAAATGGAGGTCGAGAAATACCTGATCTAAAAATACACGTGAGAGTCATAGATGCTGCGAAAACAGCACGCACTATTTCATTCAAGACCAAGTTGCAGGAAAACTAGCATGATAACTTCCAATTTGAAGAAATTGCATTTGCACAATCATTCACAGCTTCTGGTGGCGAATTATTTTGAGCGACGACAAAATGAACAGAACTACACATGAGCGGGCACACCCACAGACAAAGGAGGGAGATTTCAGCTGCTGGTCGGGGTAAAAAGGAATAGTACTGAATCTTATTGTCACAAATATCGTTACAATGGTATGCAGTTCTCTCATTCAAAGCTAAGCTAAACCATCTACAAAATTAATGGGGGGCCTAGAAACACAATTAACACTGGCAGATACACTAATGACACAAAAACCATCGCTAGGAATATTGGACGCAAGTAATTATCATGTCAAGAGGCGGGGGAACCAACAGAAGAGATGAAAAGCCTTTTTTTAGACACCATTCCTTTCAGATGGTGAACCCAGGGTCTTTCCAACATGGGGGTGATCAAACAGCAAGATTGTTACCATGACACTGATCCAGCTGAGATAAAAAGAAACAGGATTCAAGTCATGCTAAGCAAATTGCGCACCCACAGCTATGCAAATTACCGAGCGTCCCTTTGGCCCAACCATGAAAAATTAATCACCTTTTATAAACTACTTGCGTCTTGCAAAATGCTTTCCACCTACATCCTCAGAATTTTGCAAGCAAAACAGGATTTTGCAGCAGTATTGCCATTACTGTCAATCTGAAATTGTTCTTAATTAGGCCAAGCGAGCCTTGGAAGGCCTGCCGAGGAACCTCTGGCACTACCAGATCCTTTAAAACTGATGCCTGCAACAGCCAACTTCAACTTGGAAAGATGTACAGTACAACCACTGCTTCCCAGTAATCAACATTGGATACCAGGCACCAGCTTCTCCAAGCTTCCATGAGTAATCATATTAATTCCTTGACTTTCCATAATAATATCCAGTCTTGCAGAACAACAGCAGGGAAACCAAACAGATCCCTGAAATCTTCCTCTCAAACCATCAAGAATATTTACTGTGAAATTATCACTTAACTAGAGTGTCTCCCATCAGCTCCTATATCAAGTGGACCACAACAATCAATGCTGTCTTGATAATGCTCATATGATGTGCATGAATCATCTTGAACATCGAAATCATCTGCATTCTTCCCAGAAATTTGACTGAAATGTTTATGATCAAGATCACCAGCACGATCACCATGGTAAATCCCAACTTGTGCTCCTGAAAAATCATCTACATCCCCCTCATACTCCTCATCAGTTGCAACTTTATGGACAACATTATCAACACCATCTTGAGAAGCAACAACTTCATCCTCATCCTCATCCTCATCCTCAACATATTCATTGCAATTCTCTGCATGGTCCTCTTGACAATAAGCGGAGGAATCTTGACCAGCCAGGGATTCCACTGCAGAATCCTCATCGTTCTCTATTGTTTCACCCTCAATTCCTTGCCATTCATCATCATCACTATCAATATTTAGTGGGTCAAACCTGTTCTGCTCAGCACGTTTCCGGAGCATGAATACATTGAAATAATAATTGACAAGGTCCTTTTTTGTTCGGGAAGGAAATGCCACTGGCAGATTGTCCCAAAAGTTTTTGCCTAACGATACAGGATTAGATAAGACAACCCCACGGAAGATTTGCTCTTCCTCGACAGTCCATTTATTTGCAACCACTTCTCCCATATCACAGAACCCCAACCCCTCAAATATCTCTTCCCCAAGGTTTTCCCTAAGTTTCAGCCTAGCTTCTGAGACATGTTGTTTTATGCATCTGATAGAACCTGCATCAGGGCACCCACAGTCACCTTTGGTGGCTTCATAACAATAATTTGCAGGTACTTCCAGTTCAGGCATGGGAAGGACACAAGTGCCCATCAGATTCTCCTCATAACAACCATCAATTATAACACCTGGGCTAGATGACAGTGCATGTGCAACTTGAAGGTTAGACTCATCTAGCTGGTTCAGGGAGGTGCTTGAACCCTGTGAGCCCCACTCTGGAACATTAGCTTGATGCTCTGGTCCAATTGAAACCGACTTCCGAAAAGGATAATCAAGAGATGAGCAGGCCTCATCAGGCTCAAGTAAAGGCCTGAGCTGGTGGCCATCGTCAAAATATTCTGGGAAGAATGATAAATTATCTGCTTCAAGAATCCCATTGCTGATCCACAAAAACTGCGGAAAACAACCATTGTCACCAGTTTCAAACTCCTTGCTGGTTCCATTTGAATATTCAGTGACCAAGTCACTTGCAGACCTCCCTACATCTTGACACTCTCTGTAAGTGTCATCACCTTCATCATCATGTTGAAAGCAGGTCAGATATATAAACTAGGAAACTCCATGAAAGAATTAAAATATGGCATGTGATTATGGGAACACATGAAAGTGATTTAAAAAACACAAAAATGAGTTTTTTGATCCCTATATGATCTGTAAAACTAGAATGTAAGCATCTTCCAGCGAATTTGTAAATTTGTAGACTGCTAATATGCAAAAAAAATGACAGATAAGGTCCAGAATGAATTTGTTGCCCAGAATTATCAGAACCATAGCAAGCATATAACAGCAGTCATCATGAAAAATCCACCAATAGACTCTTACAAAGTCAATGGTATAATGATTGATTATCCAAAATCTGCATCCTATAAAAGCAAGAATTTCATCCATAAGGTCCTTTTCAGTATCAAGTCATCAGATTGGGCAGGCTAGATGAATAGGGAAAGAGACTCAAAAGTAATTTACTCCACAGTCCGCATTGTAAGAAGGTTCCAAGTACAAAGAATACTCAAAAGTGACAGACACTACCAACAGTCCATTACCTGAAACTAGATGTTTCTGGTGAGCATTGTCAAGTGGAAATATAGGAGCAAACTGATCAATATGCTCCATTTGCCTGGGGTGCTTACAAGCAACCTCATATGAATTATCATCAGCAAAAGCACGTTTCTGAATCATTTTAATTTTGGCTGCATATCAGAATTATCTTTTATCATATTAGCAACACGTAGAAACAAAGCAAAGATTCAAAGAAACAAGTGCTTTCAATAAACTACCATGCAGCAAAATGGTTTCTTAGCAACGAGAATCCCCTGATTATGACATAAGCAGCCTAGATGGGATAATTTTCTTACTACTTTCTATTACATTTCTGAAAAGTTCAGGGTAGAAAGGTAAGATTCCTATGACATAACAGACAAGAAGGGGCTGAGTGGGAAAAACCCAAATTAAGAAAGGGACGGCACTAGCAGTCGAAGAATTTTGTGCATTTGGGAATTTTGGTATCCAAAATACTAATAAAAATGGTCAACCAAAGGGATAGCAGTAGCAGTTGGATACTTTTATGCATTTGGGAATTTTAGTATCCACAGTACTAATAAAAATGGTCAACCTATACTCTAAATATGTAGCCATTAAAAGTTCACTATACAAACTTCATTTCTAAATATTAATACACCATTTTTTCTCACCCCATAAATTCCTTTTATAATTAATTAATTATGTTGGGTACGTTGCCGTTTTTCGTTTTCTTTTATTTTATTAGAAAAAAAAAATAACAGATCAACATAACCGTTTATGATTAAATTTTATTACTTAAAAAGTAATTCAACATTGAATAAGCTTGAGAAGCTTGATCTTACCGTAAAAATTGGTCTTTGAGCAGTAGATAATGTCACGTGATTGATGAATTTGAAAAACAAATCAAAATTTCCAAAAATCCTAATTCACAAATAAAAAATTATAGATCCCTAATTTTGTAGTATCGGAATAGCATTAATTTACAAACGAAAAAAATCCAAACAAGGGACAGATACGAACCAAGTTGAATCGAACAAAAAATCGATGGAAATTAAGAGATTCTAAGAGGCGCAAAGTTTCAGAATAAAAAAAAAAAAAAAACCGAAAAATTCAAGTGACCCAGATAAATTTAGGACAAGAAATACAAATATACAAGCTTAAATTTAAGGATCGAACAAAACCCACCTTTGAAATCAAAGAATCAAAGAGAGTCCAAGAAACCCTAACCCTAGAAATGAATCTAGAACACGGCAAGGGGTATAAAAAGGTTCAATCGATGGAGAGGTAAAAAAATAGAAGGAATAAGTGATCGAATTTAATAACCAAAGGAAGAGAAATGGAGAATATGGAGATTGAATTGATCGAAGATTTAAGATCGAAAATTGATAAAGTTAGGCACGATTTATAGGAAATTTAGGGTGCGTTAGGTGATCCGAGGATAGGGCCTTCGAGGGTTTCACACTTAGAAAAGGGAAAATACTAAATGAGGAAAGAATCAGGACAGGATTTACATAAATTACCACGTGAGGATTCAAGGATCTCGAAGGACAGATCGGGAAAACGACTTGTATGATGATTATGATATAAAGAAGTCTAGGAAAGGTAGTATTTTGACACGTGGAACAGTGTTGATGGGGAGGTAAAGTTGAGTGTTAATTTAGCACGTTGAAATTATCTTGTCTTTTTTTGGATGACGTGGTAAGGGGTGTTTGGTTAGTAATGGGTAGAGTTGAGAAAAAAACCAAGAAACTGATTAAATCGAGAAAATAAAAAAAAATAACTATAAAAACTGAACTATAAAAAAAAATCGATTAAAATTTAAAAAAAAAAATTCGGTTCGGTTCGGTTTCAGAAACATGAAACCAACAAAACCCCAATCGAACCGAACCGGTTCAGTTGAGGGTACTATAAATATAAAAAAAAAAAAACGTGCTTATTCTTAACCCCAAGCATCCACTGGACTCCAGCCATCCTTATCCTTGCTCTTAAGTCGCTCCCTCACAATTCACATTTCACACTTTCACCTTCACACACAGATCTGTAACTGTAACTAAAGGTATGGCCAGTGTGAGGTTCTCTGCTGCTTATAAGAAGGACAATGATAAGAAGGACACAAGATCAAAGTCCTACCTGCAGGACTTCTTCGACTCCATAGGCTTTTTCACTTTTCAATTCAGGCCTTTTCTTTAGGCATTGAATACTTATTATAAAGAGAAGGAGACGAGTGCCTATGGCTCGAGCAAATGCAAGTTTCTGTAGATTGATGTTTTCCGCTAGATCTAACGGTAGCTTGAATTCCCTTGCTTTTGGTTGTAATTGTAACTTTTTTTATTGTTGATTTTTTTTTAAAATACTGTATGTTCATAATTCGATTATATTGCTTGAATGATAGCTTACAGTGAAGCTTGAAGGAAAAAACAGGTTTTCCGGTTTTTATGTTAAAAAAACCGACCGAAACCGGTCGGTTTGAACCGGTTCCAGTTTGAATTTTTCAGTTTTTCAAAATTTTATTTTGGTTAGTTTTTTAAATAAAAATCGAGCCGAACCGAAAATGTTCACCCCTAATAATGGGAAAATGGTTTCCGCTAGCCCAAGGGAGAGAGGGATTGATTTTTTCGATTTTGATGTTTATAAAGTTGAATTATGGGATCCTGGTATTAAAGACAAACTCTGACTTGTACATTTGTTCCTCAATAATTGTCTCGAGACGAGCTTATTCATACATTTTACTGTTTAGCCCATGCAAGATTCCACCCCATTTTCATCACAAAAAAGGATGGATCAGTCCAGATCTCTTTATCTAAAGAGACTAAAAGCATGTACCATCTCAGTTGATGATCGTCCACTTCCTATTCCTATTCAACATTTTTTATCAGGTGGAATTCTTGTTTACGAGGCATAATCTGAAGATAGGCATAAAAGCATGTATTATTATAACCGAACCGAAAATAATTATCTCTAATATATATATATATATACACGCGCGCGTATATGTGTGGCATTTGTGGATGTGTGGCATTTGAATTATTATTATTATTATTATTATTATTATTATTATATTGCTTTTATTATTGTTTATTAAAATTATTTGATTGAAAAAAAGAAGAGACTATACTGTATATGTTGCCTCATGATTTTAATTTAGTTTAAAATTATTTATTGGTTATATGCTAATATGAAACTATGCAAGATGAGTTATATTATTTTGTTTTAATTAAATGACCAATAGTTGAGAGCATGTTATTTTCTTATGAGAAGAAAGAAAAAATAATTTTTACTAGTTTACGAGAGACCCTTCAATCGGCCTACTTGGCCTCTTGTTTGAAAATATTACTTCAATAATATTAAATGTTGCTTTTAATAACAGGATTTCACCATCACATTGTATGATGATGAGAAACCTAAGAATATTTGTTTTGTTAAGGAGGATTCCACCATCACCGTTCACCGTATATGGTAAATGGTAAGAAACTTGAAAAGTTCACTAGTAAACTTTAAAAAGTGACAATAAAAAATACTTTTTAATTTTATTATCTTGAACTTGATAAAATTCTTAACAGAAGATACGTTAAAATTGCTAAACAAAGAGTCAACTATTATTATAGTGGAAGCTATTAATGCTTGGAAGTATAGTAATTTTATGTGCAAAAACTACATCTTAAATGGGTTGGACAATATACTTTATGAAGTGTATAATTTCATTGATAGTGTTAAGTCATTATAGATGTCGCAGCGTGCGTGACGTCGAAATTATGATTATAAGGTTTAGGAGTTGCCACCTAGTATTATGATTACTAGAAAACCTAATGGTTTGCGAGAGCTCGGGTAAGAGACTTGTTGTGCAAGGAGAAGACGCATCACCTCTAGTGCACCCTACCTATGATAAGTTACATTGTTGTTTGATTGTTATTCTAAGTTGCATTTCAGTTCATTGGTTTTGTCTTAGGTTCAAGGTAGATCTCTTTTCGTGAGAAAGTCTCTACTTTATCGGGTTAAATCTCAACCATTCTAAGGGCTAGACTTATTTATTTCTTGGATATAGTTAAGTCCTAACATTCCCAATAGAAAAATAATTGTTATGAGGTTTTTTTTTTTTTTGGTCAAGCTATAATAGATTATCATAAACTGGTTACAATATCTGTTTTGCATTTTAAAATATGAGAAAGATGCATTTTTGTATTTTTATACAAATATACTCAGAAAACTTTTAGGATTTAGCCATATGCACGAAAAACAAAATATTTTTTATTTTTTAAATGAATTTTTTTATGAAGTTTCGAAGGAAACCGAGTATTTTTAATATCGGATCTGTATCTTACAGTGTAAATATACGCCCGATATTATGCAAAATTGTTGGATAAATATGCGGAGGACCAACAAATATTTTTAAAATGCCATTTGAAAAATTTGAAGTTTTCTTAATATTATTATATTATTTTATTATTAAATACATTGGGCTAGACCTCGCCCAGCCATTTAGGCCAAACCCGATCAGGTCAGGCTGGGCTAACTGATGGCCTAACAGACCTTTTCCTTTTTTTTTCGTTGAGCTGTGCTGAAACAGGTCCAGCCAGGCCTATATGGTCACTGGCCCAACCCAATGGCATGTTAATTAATTTGGTCATTACATGTAGAATGAATTTTGCATGCAACGGCCATATGGGGGATAAAGAAGAAGAAGAGGAGGAGGAGAGAAGGAGATTACCTAGCATGGAAGGAGTGACTGATTGGTGGTCCTGTTGGTGGCGCACGACGTGGCTGGAGGTGGAGAAGCCATCGACTAATGTTGGTTGTTGGAGGAGAGGTTGACAGAAATTGTTATGTGGAGGAGAGAAGAAGAAACTTATGGTGGTGTTATTGTTTACGGTGGTGATGAAAGGGTTGCTAGGGGGTTGGGTCACCGATTATCACAGCATGTGTGAGGTCGTGGTGGCTGAGGAAGTGGCAAAGGAAGAGAAGAGAGGCGACAATAGCATAAACAAATTAGGGGGTGATTTTTCTCAAATTTTGGCTTCTAATTTCTCCTCCCTCAATGCATGGGACATTTTATCTTTATTAGGAACAAATCTTGGCCCTTAATTCAGCTCAAAAGGTTATTAATTGTTGGCTCAAAATGACCTTCATAAACTGTCAAATTTTGACAGTTAAATGTTGCCTGAGTTGGCCTTTTTAGGGTATCACCGTGGCAGTTGTGGTGTCAATCAACCAGAAAAAACCATACCGAGGTATAGTCAAATATCAGGTCATCATGTTGGTGTATGGTTTGTCTAGTTTGGTTGAGAAATAAAGCATTAAATGCCCCTAAAAAATAATCATTCGATCAGCTTTTCTGGCAAAAAAAAAGATAATAAACAGTAATCATACGACTTGTCGTTTAGTTCCTTTTTTTTTATCTTCAAAACAACGTTGTTTTGGCTTTAATTTAGGGATTTGGTCAAAGTTCAATTTGGTCCTTCACTGTTGATTTATTTTAATTGCATCCTTAATTGGCCTGAAACTTTTAATTTTCTGCAATTTTGCCCCTACCAAACTTCAACATCATCCTCGAATTTCGGCGCCTTTTTCATTTTGGTCTTTGATTTATGTAAATTGATCATTAAACTTTCAATTCTCTTTAATTTCACCCCTGATTTCAATCAATTAAGTACCTGAAGTTAAGAGTCATTTTGAAAAAGGTCCTTAGCTGTGAATTTCTTCAATTTAGCCCCTAATTACCCCTAAACTTTGATTTTCTTGCGATTTTACCTTTGATTTCAACCACTTAACTTTGTAAATATTATGTTTGGTCCTCTAAAATTTCAATCTTCTCAATTAAGCCCAAATTAGGCTCTCAAACTTAATTTTTCACCAATTAAGTTCCTAATACAATTAATTTGACCCATTTAAAGTATAATTAAGTCCTTGCACTTAATTAAATCCTTTAATTTGACCCAAATTAATTTTTAAACATAATTAAATTTTTAATTTGGCCCCTGATTAAGTCAAATTAGCACAGTAAAAATACAGCTTGATTTAATTTGACCTTTAATCTACATTGTCTCTCCAATCTTAGGTATAATGGGATACAATTAGGCTACCAATTCATTCAAAATTCTAGCTTGATTTTTCTATACATTTAGAATCCTCATCAGCCTGTGTTTGTCAAATCGTTAGTCTTCTTGCTATTATTATTTATTATTTATTTTTTTTATTTTAAAAGAAAAAGGGTAAATTTTAGGCAATAACCCAAAAATAGGTTATGATAGTTATCCCCCCTCTTTACAATGCTTACAATAAAAAGTCTCGTAAGAGACTTTAGATAGTAAGCTTTGCAAATAAGAAAAGGGAATGAGAGATAACGGACTCACCATATAAAAAAATGGTCAATCCTTCTAAAAGTGTTTGAAGTGAGGGCTAGAAAGCACACTTAGAGAAAAAAAGAGATGGGGCTAGAAAGCGTACTATCTGGATAAGGGCATAAAGTAGAAAAGATAGAGATATGGCTAGAAAACGGATTATCCGGTATACGAGAGCTAGAAAGCACACTCGAAAGGAAAAGAGATAGGGTTAGAAAATGTACTATCTAAGATACAAGGGCTAGAAAGCACACTCGAAAAGAAAAGGAGATAGGTTTAGAAAATGTACTATCTGAGAGACGAGAGTTAGAAAGCACACTTGAAAAGCAAAAGAGATAGGGTCAGAAAGCGCACAATCTGGAAGACGAGGGCTAGAAAGCACACTCGGAAGAAAAGAGATAGAGTTAGAAAATACATTATCTGGTGGTTGAAGGCTTAAATGTGCACTCAAAAAGAGAAGGGATGGGACTAGAAAGTGCACTATCCGAGTGATATGGGCTCAAAGACGCACTTAAAGGGAAAAGAGATAGAATATATATATATAAGATGATCTTTGTGAAAAACTGAAAGATTTTTTTTTTTTGAAGTGGTATAATTATACTAGGCAACCTGTCTATTGGTAAAATTTAAAGATTTTTGAAATTATCAAATTATTATGGGTTACCTACCTAGGTGAAGAATACAAAAAAATTTCCAAATTATCTCATTATAATGGGTGACCTGTCCATGTGAAGAATTTGAATATTTTTCAAAGTGGTCTCATTGTAATGGACAACTTGTCTAGAAGGCCAAATGACATCATTCTTGTTTTGTTAGAAAACTGAGACAATTTCCCAGAACTTTCATGAAAACTATGTGTTCAAATTCTGATGTTAGCAATGACGTTTTCTGCAGACAAGAAGATAAGAATTGTTACCAAGTCAAGAGGTGGCCACCTACTCAACAATTAGTCATCAAATCAATAGTTCCGAATTTTGACCTATAAAAAAAGGCATTTGCCATGCATTTAGGCATCTTGGTTTTCATATCAAGATCATATTCTTGCTTTCTTTCTTTGTATTTTGTAATGTTCAAGTTTTATTGCATGTTATATTTTTCTTAATCTCTTGTTTATGCTTTTCATTTCCTTTACTATACTTATATAATTATGTTCTTATCTTGTTTATCTATGTTTC
>Ga0307510_10003877_pt1 | contig 17527 bp, 7 predicted proteins | sample 12_EM_MG_FD_207224 | JGI IMG/M metagenome (GOLD analysis project Ga0307510, IMG submission 207224) | Populus trichocarpa ectomycorrhiza microbial communities from riparian zone in the Pacific Northwest, United States - 12_EM | ecosystem: Host-associated > Plants > Roots > Unclassified | place...
GGAGCTGGTGCTTTGGGATGGATGGGCAAAACATCTCCCTCAGACATGTTGTGGGCAGAATTCATGTAAGGTGTTCTCCTCCCACCCTTTCGACCATTGTAGGCCTGTGGAAAACCACCAGCATATTCATTTTCTGTCTGTTCCATGTCATCTTCAGATGCATCGCTCACTTTAAAGTCATCTTTTTGAGGATCATTGTGTGCTCCATCCTGGACACCATCTCTTGGGGGGGAATCTTCTAGAGAGCCCTGGCAGACAATCTGTTCATCAAATAAACTTTTAGTTAATCTACACTGCATATGTACTGCGCAGATATCAATCAAATGAATATGGCTATATCAGTGCAATTAAAGACAAATGTTTATTTACCTCTATGATGGCATCAGAATCACGAAGTCGAGGAGCTCGACCTTCAATGGAGGGGATGCGTTCACCATAACCAGTTTCAACTTGTATTGCTCTTCCAGTTGGCTAAAAAGCAAATAAAGTAAACCATTGAGTCCTCAAAGCAACACGGAACCAATGATAAATGTAGAGAATCTCACATCTTTAAAACATTTTTATAGAAAACCGTGTTTTTTTGGTTCATTGGGAGGCCAATGGGCCTTGGACTACACAATAAGAGTAGCCCTCCTCCGATCCCTAAATCCACACTCCAAGCCATCACTCCCAAGGTTTGAATCTGAGACCTCCTAGTGAAAATCCTAAGTCTTAACAGACAGAGTGTCCCACTAGGAAAAATAGAAAACCATGTTTGAATGATTTGGACAATAAGGAAGAGCCATTCCTGGCTATGCAACAAGAACGGATATGTTGAAGTTGCAGGCAGTAGATGAATTATACAAGAGAGCCTTCTCAAAAAGACATGGATTTTTGTCTCTGATTATGAAAAAATAATGGTCCAATTTTATGCTAAATATGTAGAAGAGAATGGAAGTCAAAGCATACTATTTGTGGCCGCATACGAGCAGATCCTTTAGCCAAATCACTCTGTCCAATGTCTGACTTTCCAGCATTTGAATTGTCAGCTGTAGCATGGAAACCTGTTGCCGCTGCTAGTTCTGGTGGCAAATCAGGATCGTATTCCTAAAGTGAATTCAATAGAAAATCAGAAACTTTCCTCTTCACCAAGTAAAAACTGAAATATACGATTTATTTTACTGTATGAATATCCATAAACCATAGCATGCATGATGCCTAAGCATACAATTACCTGCTCTGCCCGCCCACTTTCATAAACACGAATTTTGCTTTGCATTGTAGTCTCCAGTCGATATTGTTCCTGCACAATTGAAATGATCCTCTTACATATTCATATATCTAATAGATAATACAATTTAAAATACAATATTCACCAGCTGTTTGCAATAATCTTTCCAGCTCTCCTCATTCAAACCAAAGTTGAAGTAGTCCGATATGTCCACGCCAGGATATTTCCATGGCTTTTCCTCAAAGCCATCAATGTCAAAATCAAATATGGTCCTGAAAATAATATTGAGGATTGATAATCATTCATCAGGAGTCAGGACAAACCATATAGCTCAATTGGACAATGCATGGTAGTCCCATACTGAAATGGACAACTCACAAATTAAAGACCAAACAAAAGGATTTATGTGACATGCAAACACAAAAGTATATCTTGGGTATCACCTAACAACTATAGTGAATTTCAACTCACTAGATAAAGACATCAGCATGACAAGGCCTGGGATTAAACAGTGTATTAGGTGAAGATTGAAGAGCAGGATGATTGTGTAGTGATTATTCCATATAGGAGTTTATGCGATTATAAACCAAACAAACAGCTTGCTGAGGTAGAAGGTCAGACGGTACAGTACATGCACAGATGGCAATCAGAAGATGTCAAGTCTCAGAGGGGTGGGGTACATATTTCCCATTTCCAAGAAGCATCTGATTTATAAATCTATCTAATTATTGAATATGGATTGACCAAAGTACAGATGTAAAATTAATATGTTTCACAGATAATGGTATTCCACACAACACATAAATGTAGGAAAAGGGCTCATATATGCAACCTTAATGGAGCCATACTAAAAAAAAATATTGCTTTTATTCATATAATTTTTAGGAAGGGCAACGTCAACAGCCTTTTAGGCTATGGAAACAGCACCTGCATTTTGTACCATCTCAACAGGTTCTGTGTCTCCTGCAAGGTGGTGGATCTCAAGTTCAATTTCCACCATACTTGAGAAATATCATCAGGATCATAGTTGATCCAGAAGAGAGCATGCAGGAAAAACTACAGGCTGTTTTGAAATGGAGAAGCCCCCCTTGATGGCTGATCCCATCCGCCACCCATGACAGGTCTCATATGAAAACCCTAAATCTATCTCATACTTTCATTTAATTCAGGAATGCCTTTGAGCTTGCTGCATCTCACCTTATTTAATGAACTTAAGGAAATGGAAAAGATTCTAAAATCAAATCATCTAAAGTACTCTTTTACAAAGGCTTTAAGAACACATACATCTAATCCAAACCCAAGGTAGAATCTATAGCATGAGGATGATTCAAGAAAATCAATGATGGTGTAACCCTAAATATTACCAAACATGGAATCATGTAAAGATGGAAGGCTTTGATCTATTGTTGATGAACTTGTCATTCATTACTCTTGTAACATGAGATTTTGAGCCTCTCTAGCAAATAGCAAGTCAGCCAGAACACCCAATGAAACATAGTAACAGACAATGAAGCAACAGCACATATATATGATTCTCCTACTATAATGATTAGAGAGAGAAGAGAATTTCTAAACACACACACACACACACAAACACAGAGAGAGGGAGGGAGGAAGGGAGGGAGGGAGGGAATATGAAAGAATTGATACCCCCCAAAAAGATTAAGAGCAAGAAAGTTTCTTGGCTCAGCGCTTTTCTTTTGGCCATGGGTCCGTAGCATTGCATGTGTTATCCACATATGCAGGTAAGAGAGAGAAAGATGCAGACAACAAAGATGAAAGAAAAACATGAAACACTAAGAATATACAGCTGAGATCTTGAACACCCAGCATAGTTTAGAAATTAAATTTCAACTCAACGGAGAGACAGTGAGCATCATATTCAAATATATTTGATTAAGTCAAATTCAGATGCTTGGAGCCTCAAACACACACAGACACACAGTGTCAACAACTTTTATAGAATGTCACACGGACCATTGACCAAAACAACTAGCTGTGACATTGTAAAAATCCAGCTAATGATGTAAATAATTTACAAACAACTTAAATGCAAGATAATTGATAAAAACAAAATAATGTAATGAAACTCAGTGAGAGAAAAAACCAGTTGATGAATTTAAGTGAAAATTACTTGTGGGAAGGAAGCGTGAATTCCATTCCACTGCCAAAACCCCTCCCTGCACCCCAAGCAGACCCCCCAAATCCTGGATGAAAGTTCTTTTGAGGGGCACCTTTTATTCCTACTGGTCGCCAGTCACCTCTACCTCGACCAGCCATAGCACCCATGTTCATAGGAGGACGGACTTGACCTGGAGTTCCTCCGGGACCAACACTAGTAGCTGCAGGCATCGGTGCTGCACCAGGTCTTACATACTGCATTCCAACAAAAAATAAGCCATAATGTTGACAGGGAAATGAAATGAAAATAAGAGGCAAGCCCATCAAATTAAAAAGTAAAAACAAATGAAAAGCCATTGGCACCAAATTAAAAACAAAAGTAAGCCAGTGGCACCGAACAATTGCAGGTGAAGAGAACTCTACATACACAATTAACTTGCAACAATGATTCTTATTTGCACGGAGAAACTACAAGCTGGCATAAGTTAAGCATGGCTCATCAAAATTAAGCTTCCAATTTCGGAACATAAATCATATCAAAATTAAGGCTACTTTTCATCATGCTAGCAACAAACAACAGAATTGGCCCAAATCAAAACATGGGAAAAGGTCAACCTATTCAGCTTTAGAATATATGAAGTTCAAGCCCAAGATAGAATCTGCAACGACAAAGAAGTTATAATTTTCCCTATGACGTGTTCCCTTGGCAAGAAAATGAAAAACAAAATTGCACAAAGAGACAGGCAAGATGGTGAAACTCAAGGTATGGAAAGGAACTTTACAGCTGGGCGTCAAGGAGGAAGTGAGCAATAAGAACAAAGACAGTAAGGATAGTTTCAAAAAGACCAGGCGAGAAACCACATATCAATTTGACCACTGGGGCTATTACAAGTTTTCAACCAAAAGAAAAATTATTATGAAGGTTCAATGGAAAGGCATCTCAAACATATGGATTCCAATTCCAAAAAGTAACATGTCAATGGAATTAACTAGTTGTAGATTTTGAGTTGGACAATTCAATGAATGAAGAGGAATAAATGAGTTTAGCTCAGTATAGTTCATGGCTATCTGAAGCAAATAATACCAGGAGAAAGATAAGCATATCCTATGTCATTGTAGGGTGCATCAAATAATACTACTTACTACCTCTAATATACCAGGGAAAATGTTCACTTAAATTTTTGTGGGGACTATCAAGACATAAATAATAGGCTGCAGACCATTTGTTTGCAAAATTACATGCACATCTTCTTGGCCATAAGAAAATGGAGCAAATTTTACCAAGCATTTCAAGCAATTATTTACCTTCTCGGCTGTTCCTACCACAGCATTACCCCTATTATACAAATGCAATAGGTCAACCCAGATAAAGATTACAACAACCATGAACTTAATTGACACATTTGAGCATGGAGAGACATGCCTAGCTATAACAGCTCCCCATGCATCAACAACAAAGATATCTTGATCGTCATTTTCATCCTCACAATATCCACCTATTTAAACTGATGATTGCAAAGGCCAAAGATTGTTATTGTGACCCACAGAGAAAAAATGCTGACTGCAGGGCATTCTGACATGGTGGAGCAAAGGAGCCCTTCATAATCAAAGGCTAAACTTGAGCAGGGGAGGTAAAATGACAATCACGAAATCTAAGAGGAACCAATGCCAAAGTTTGTTGGCATGCCAAAAAATTCCACAGGATGTAATCTTGGTGCTAGCATCGTTGTCCATTGCATCTGTTCCCGAGCAATAATGTCATTGCAGGAGAATCCAAGGAAAAGTACATACAATTAGAAAAGCTTTTCAAATTTTCATATTTGCATAACAACTAGGAATCTACCCAAGTGGTTACTTTATTAAAATCCCACGGCTGTTTCACCCAAGAGAAACATGTTTAACAATTGAGTAAAAAATTCTCCACAAATATATGCTTCCCAGACACCAAAGCTCGTTCGAGAAATATCAACAATTGAGGTGAATGAAATTTTGCAAACCAATTAATCCTCGGTGGCTTGCAGTATTTAGGAAATTTTGAACCTTGAAGCCAGATAATGTATCTAGAAGAAGCAATACGATGAAAAAAGCACATAAAATTCATGAGCATAATCAAGTAAATTTAAGAATTTTCATTCAACTTTTTCAAGTAATCATACATTTATAAGAAAAGGAACTATAAAACCCACTCATATCATATGTACAATAGTTACAAAAGCCCTGACTTGCTTTTCTTTCTTTCTTTCTTTCTTTTAAAGCTCAACATAGAACATCAACAACTACAACACTGACCTTAAACTGAGAATGAAACGGATGATGATGATAAACATGATTGCTATATCCAATCTTCGGTCCGACCACTGCATTTCCTTTCCCCACCGCTTCTCCTCCTTCTTTCCTCTCGCCTTCTGCCCCACCTCCTGCAGCCGCAACCCCATCCTCACCGCCACCCCAATCCTGCTCCTCTATCGCTTGATTCGGTCCATCTCCATCAGCGACAATCACAAGCGGGTCCCCATCCTCGTCATCATCGTCATCATCACCGATCTCTCTATCAATTCCCATGGTCCCGCCAGGATGAGTGTTATCATTCAGCACTATTTGCAAATCATCCTCGCTATCACTCTCCTCCTCGTCTTGCCAATCGCCACCACCGCCACTGATCTCAGCAGAAGCTTCCATCTTTCTAGAATCATCTTCCATCAATCCAGGGATAATCGGGCCCGAATCTTCAAGAATCCCAGTATTAACCTCCTCGATATCAAAACTGACCTCTGTGTCGTCGCCAATGGATCCTTTAATAGGCGATTCTGCATCTCCCAAAACCCTAATTCGAGGAGCTGAAAAAGAGGTAATTTGAATAGAGTTTTGATTGGATGGATCAGGAGGATTGCCGTGGAGGATCTCGTCATCGTCGTCTTTGACAGCGTCGTTGATATCGATCGGACGGTGGAGATAAGACGGTGCAGAGAGAGGTTGTGTTGGTTGCGGAGTAGAGGATGAGGATGAAGAGAATGGACGTAAGACGTCAGTGTAGAGATCTCCAAATTCGTCGTCGTCTTCCATCGTAGAGAGAGAGAGTGATAGAGAGAGTTCTTGGTTTTTCAGAGAGAAGTAAAGAGAAGAAAGCTAGCGAGACAAAGGGTTTTGACGTTCGGGGGACGTGTTTGTTTCGTGTTTTATTTGTGAAGTAATGAGAATGGCGAGAGGCGGTAGATTTGGGTCGTAGTTACGAGCCCCGGCAGCTTCATTTGGTTTGGGTCAGGCACTTAATGGATCAATTAGAGTTTTGATCAAGCCGAGTTATTGGAAAAATCTTTTTTTGTATTCAACATGATATCTTTGTTTAAAAGTTAGAGTTGAGTTGAGTTGATAGAAGTCAATTTATAACCTAGATTTTAAATTAAATTAAATTAATAATTAATTTTTTAAAAAGTTAAAAGTTGAGTTGTTCTATGTTAACTTCTCACCTGCAACTCAAGTTTTAAATGATCAGCTGTTAATAACTATAGTTTAGATTTGGGTTTATTTTAAATTGATTTGTTTTGATAATTAAAAATTTTTATTTGGAATAATTTTAAAAATATAAAATTTATTTGGTTTGAGCTATTAAAAAGATACAATTTACTTAGTCTGCTATTGTTAAAAAAAAATCAAGCTTATGTGAGAAAGGAAGGAATAAGAGAATTGATGAATCGGTATTTTTTATTCAATATTTTGAAGCTTGTAAGAGTCCAGTGCAATATATATTTGACAATAAAAATCATATCTATTGTGCATCTGTCACATTATCAGACCCAATACACTTGGATTTAGCTATTAGTTAAATCTAAAGTAATATGCGTCTGACAAGTCATCTTTTTTATCTGAGTTTGGCTACATGACAGGTCTAATTGATCTTAAAAATCTAGGACTATAAAGCTCTATATTTAAATTAATTACATGAATTGTTTATATCAAAGGTAATGATCTCCCTACATCTATAGATGTGCAATAAGTTTCTTAATGGTCTACCACATTTAACAATTCATTAATGATATGTAATATATATTTATCTCTCATTAATAATATATAAGACGTATTTTACCCTCATTAATGCTATTAAAATAAGGGTCTACCACACTTAACAATTCATTAATGATATGTAATAGATATTTATCTCTCATTAATAATATATAAGAGGTATTTTACCCTCATTAATGCTATTAAAATAATAAGACTTCTCAGTTCTTCCTTTTTCTTAAAGACGACTTTAGGTAGAAGTGATCATTTTCGGTTCGGTTTGGTTTTTATCAAAAAAAGTAATCAAACCATTTTTTTTAAATCGAAACCAGTTCAAACCGACCAGTTTCGGTTCGGTTTGGCTTGGTTTTTTTAGGTTTGACTCGGTTTTTTCAGGTTTGGCTCGGTTTTTTCGGTTTGGCTCGGTTTTTTTCAATTTGGATTCAGTTTGGTTTTTTTGGTTTCAGGCTTATAAAACCGAAACTGAATCGAACCGATCAATTTTTTAAAAATTCTAATCGATTTAATCGGGTTTTTTTCACGGTTTGGTTTTTTCAGTTATTTTTTTTCTGGTTTTCTTAATTCAATCGGTTTTTTGATAAATTGCTCACCCCTAACTTCAGGGGTTATATATACCCCATAGACCATCTAGGTAAGAGAGTCAAAACTTTTTCAACTTTAAATAGCTTCTATATACTTCAGATTATTGATCATACTAAAATATAAGAACAAACACATTTATTATTAGAATTTAAGGATTTTTTAAATCATTTATTATCTGTTCCATAAAGTTATTGACATTATCATTAAATTATCTTTAAGTGCTCTTGATTAGGACTATTTTTGCAGGTAGTTAGGTTTTTATCATTAATTTGGTATTTCCCGAGCTAAGAAGAAGAAAATAATATTATTGAACACATTGATCAACCACTATCATCGAAGACTTTATAATCGGAAGGTCTTTAAATATTTTTGAATGTGATTGTTTTTGCAAGTACTTAGGTTCTTACCATTAGTTTGGTACTTCCCAAAATAAGAAGAAGAAAATTATGTTCTTGAACACATTGATTAATCACTATCCAAATATTAAATACCATATTACTTGAATATTCTGAATTTTAGAAAAACATTAGCGTTTGTAAAAAAAAAAAAACATTTAAAAAGTCATAAATACTGTTAGTTAATTCTGTTTCTTATTTATAATCATGATAATAAAGACACTTTTAAATGAGTTAGTAATCTCCCTAACACTATATATATTCTTGTGTGGCCAACCCTCCGACAACTTATTGACCAAATAATGATGAAAAATCTTTGTGAAAAAATGGCCACTTAAGGCTAATTTCTTTTTTGTTTCTAATTGTATTTTAATCATCTCGCTGTGCGTTTTAATTTTCATGCCAGTCAAATACCAAATTTCTTATGACATTATAATTATGTAAAAACCATTGTAAAAATACCAAAGTGTCATTTGACTATAGTTTTAATTGTTTTGATTATTTAGTCGTTTTACTATGCAATTAAAATAGAAAAAGATTTTTTTTTAATTTGATAATGAATTATATACTTTATAAAAAAAATTCAATACCCCCAATTTCTAGTGTTAAATTTTTGATGTGAGGGGTAAAACTGTAAAAACACTGTTCAAAGAACAATGTTTACACTTAAAGTGAATGGCAGTGGATAGATAGAAATAAATTTGATGGTGGTCATGCAAATACCTCAACAGGCCCAGACCCATAAAAGACCCGAGGTCCGCAAGCTCAATACAACCGAAACGGGGCAGCAACACAGAAGTCAGAACAGAGCACAACCAATTACCACTCCTCCATGTTCCTGTAATTTCTCACCTTTCAAAGTCCAAACAGACCATAGTGTATATATATATATATATATAAAATTTCCCGTAGAAAGAAAGAAAATCAAACCCTAAAAAAACATGATCGGAGTAGGCAAGATCAAGCAATACTCTAACGTCCTCGAAAAACCTCTCAGCAAAGGCAAACAAGAGGTAACCTTCTTGTTCGAGTTTTCGATCTCTAACCTACTCAAGCCATTGGTGTGGTTTTCATTTGTTTCGAAGTCTTGAGCATTCAATTGATTGTTAGGGATTTTGTTTTTTGCAGGTGAGTTTGAGTGCGTTTGCATTTTTGTTTTCGGAACTTGTCCAGTATAATCAAACACAGGTTGATAACATTGCTGAATTAGAGCGAAGGTGAACATCTTGTTTTTGCAATATTTTCTTACTTCAATTCCATTATGCTCGCAAATTGCTCGATTTTATATAGTTAAGAATGTGTAATTGATTATTTTGATGAAAAAAACAGTTATTTTAATCTCATATTAGTATATAAATCAATAAATTTTAGTGTGGTTTTTGAAGTGAAAAAAAGAAGAAGGAATGGATGAAACTAGTGTAATTAGAAGTGTTTACTCTAGACACCTGTAATTTAATTTCGTAACTGTTGTACGTGGCCTTCTATTTATAATTTTTTTTTATATCAAGTATTCGGGGTGTTGTCACTTGTTATAATAATCTTTGTGAGAAACGGAGCAGGCTAGAGGATGCAGGATATGCTGTGGGGGCTCGAGTTCTGGAACTTCTTTGTCATAGGGACAAGGTATTCACATTGCTAAGGGTTCTCCTTGGAACTCCTGTCACAGTTAAAAATTTGTTGGTCATGCCTATATTAATGCAATTTCTTAGACACGTTCTCTGAAACAATCACACACATGAGAAGTAGACAAGTTCGGTTAGAAACTTTTTAGTTATTTCTTTGGCAGTAAGCAGCAGGGGCATTACATATATTAATATCATCACCCCACCCCCAATATAGTGATTATGTTATCTGGATTTTTTTTATTTTTCTTTCAGAGGCAGCAGGAATATAGGCATTATACATCTGTATCTCTGATCAGAGTTTGTGGCCATGATTGTATATGACTGGGGTTTTGAATTGGGTGTGAGTAGCATGTGATATGAATTGCAGTTTGTGGGTTAGTTGTGAATAATGAATTACTTAATCAATGTTCCTGTGCTAGAATTGCTGGGAGAGGAGTGACAGTCCATTCTCGTTTTCAGTGCATGAAAGCATGCTTAGATTACTGAAATTAGAGTAGTTTGATCTTCCACTCCACATTTGATGTCTTTAATGGCTCTACATTTTGCTGACTGGATACTTAGAATTTCATGCTGTCCACAGAATTGATACCTTATTTTATGCTGAATGGATTTACTTACAAAATAACTTTTAACATGTTATAGCTAGATCATGACATCAATCCAGAAAATTGCTTTGCTAGCTATCTTAACATCATCAACCTTTAGTTTTTGTCTGGGAAATCTGTGACTTGCTAAACTTTGAGCTTATGCATAGATGTTTATATTCAGTCAAATGCTATAAAGGCACTGTCCATACAGTGAGTCAATGGTGTGGTGTGGTCATTCACTGTAGTTTATTTGCATTTCTCTAAGGATCTCATTTTGCATTTCCCTCCTATCTCTCTCACCCTTGTGGCAACTAGTTTGTGGTTATACAAGGGGTGTGATTTAAGATGTCTAGAGCTCTGGCTAGCTTGCCTCAGGAGGATTCTATTGAGTAAACTTGCGTTATGTATGATTTGACAAATATAATTTGGCTTCCCTCTGGAAATAGACCAATAGGTTTGCTTCATTGAACTTTATTTTGCATTGCATTTGGTTTCTACAAGTGCTATATCAATGGTTCTTTTGATGCTACAGGGCAACAGAAGGGAAACACGATTGTTGGGTATTTTGTCTTTTGTGCACAGCACTGTGTGGAAAGTGTTATTTGGAAAGGTAAGTTTATTTGCAGTATTTGAAAGTTCAATGACTCCGTAAGTTACATTTTATGTGAAAATGGAAAGTCATACCAAGGTGTTTTCTTTATTATTTTATTTCCATTTCTAATCTGCAATTCAGCATGTTTTACCCATTTTTGTCTTCTCAAATCCTTTATTTGTGTACCCTTTTCATTTCCTTTTCTATACATATGGTTGAAATATAGGTTCATGAAAAATTCGAAGTTGGACCTTACCAGTCTCTTTCCTGCTATCATGTTAGGTAGCTGACTCCCTTGAGAAAGGCACTGAACATGAAGATGAATACATGATCAGCGAAAAGGAGCTCCTTGTCAACAGGTAGTAATTATATCATTGCCCTTTTTTGTTCAATAATATGACAATTGCTGTCACAAGTAGCTGGATTTGAGGCTATAAGTTATGATCTAGGTGCTGAACTGTCTTTGTGCTGTAGATTCATTTCAATTCCAAAGGACATGGGGACATTTAACTGTGGGGCATTTGTTGCTGGAATAGTAAGGGTAAGTACTAAATTTAATTCATACGACCTTTTGGTGGGCGGAATCTCTTATGAGCTTTTTTCTCCCTTTTCCCTTTGTAGGGTGTTTTGGATAGTGCAGGTTTTCCAGCTGTAGTAACAGCTCATTTTGTACCTATGGAGGGCCAGCAACGACCTAGGACGACCATTTTGATAAAATTTGCTGAAGAGGTAAGGATTACTTTGTTTCCTTTCCCATTCACTTTGGCAAATGGATCAACAAAGATTGATTTTGCTTTAAATTCTGCCTATTCTATTCCAGTTCTTGCAATGTTCTTTCTCATACCCTGTCTTGAATACTTGTCATGTTATGTGAAGTTTTAGTTTGCTGCTTTTGGAAGATTGCAGATAACCTGTTATGAAACTGGATTAACATTTGCATATTACTACTGCAAGGGTATGCATTAGGTGTTCAGTAGAACTGTCCATTTTGGTCAATCAATGAAATTTAAAATAAGTACTTATATAGGGACATTGTCTTTACTGGTTGCTCCACCCTTGCATTTTTTGGTTGCCGACATCTTTGTGCCCATCTGTTTTGTCCTTGTGAAGACCACTATGGTTTATCTGAGAGCTGCATGAGCCTTGCAGGCTGAGTTGGATGATTAGATCATATCTGATTAGAGATCACCTAGTAATGCCACTCATTTTATTACATATTCTTGTCCGGATAATATTTTCCTTGTCTTCTGAAAAGGACCCTGAAGCTTCAACTTGTTTCAGTTTTACTTTTCTGCGTTATCTTGCCAAGTCTTTGGGTGACGTAGCACAATATTTTTTTGTAACTGCTTGTAAGATTGGCGTGTAGTTTAGCTTGTTGTTCGTGGTCTCAAAAAAATTGCTCTGTTGAGTGGAGGGTGGACCCATGCTTGCGATATTTCTCACCTCATTCTGGTCACGGCTTTTTTCTCATTTCTCTTTTCTTTATTTCAGGTACTAAGAAGAGAAGCAAGACTAGGTTGATGTCTGTACGAATATTTCATCATGTAACCTTCAGTCTTCTGCAACAACATGGTGACGAATAGTGAACTTTTCAGCTGGTTTGTCAACAAACGAGGATTTTCACCTGCAATCCTGTCAGCTATACTTGTGACTCTATTCAATTTCTGTCTGATTTTTGTGTATTCTCTTCAAAGCACGGAAATTTTAATGATCTTGTAAAAGCAATTATTGCCACTTCAGTTGATGTGAAGTAAACGATATCCTTTTTTCACTGCACATAAGATCTTAGTCATGACTGAATAGACATTTTGTTTTTTTATTTTATAAGTGTTTTTTTTATAAATATTATTTTTTATTTTTTTAAATTTAATTTTTTTGGTGTTTTAATAATTTTTAAAAAATAAAAAAATATATTTTTTATATATTTTTAAACAAAATGTATTTTAAAAAGTAATTATTATTATATTTTCAAACACCTTGGACTTCACTTTCGAGTACAAATTGTGTTGAACTTACTAAACTCTGCAGTCTTTTCATCCTCTCAAATGAAGATGGCAATGGGGTTCATAGAGTGAGAGAGGATACACTCTTCACCTGCCCTTCTATGGAAGTCTCTTGATTTCTATATCGGTCTCCTTCTATGTTATGTTCGAGGCAATTTTAGATCTTCTAAATAGGGAGCTATTTTAGATCATCTAAATAAAAATAACAATTTATGAGTTGGATTTCTCCATGTTTATATCTTATTTATTATTTATCCAATAAAAAGTATAAATATTTATATTCTATTATCGGGTTTGGAATATCATATAGGTATATCTATACATTAATTAGTGTTCAAAATAAAATAAAAAAATAATAATATTTATATGTGTATTATATTAATATTGAAATATGTATATATTTTATTGAATTTTAAAAAATATAAATGTTTTACACGTGTATTTATATAATACAAATAAATATTTTAGATTATATTTGGGTTGACTTAGGTTTGTATCTATCGAGTTAAATTAAATTAGTGTCCATACCTCTAGAACTGTCACAGGCAGACCTTTCCAATAGAGATTCACATGGTTTTGTTTTTCAAAATAAATTCATTAGATAAAGTATATTGGTAATTATATATACACACACACGAACGAAAATCTACTTGCTCTGTCAGTAATTTTGTTCTTGTTGACAGAGGATTAGTTTTCTACTTTTCCACCGAATATTACTCATGGAGTGGACAGAAAGTATTGGACCGGCTGCCACATCTGGGAGTGCAGACGGCACCAAATAATGTTCCGTCAGGCATCAAACATGTTAGCTTTTACATTTGCTTTATGGATTTGATTTAGGTAAATAGTTTATCGTTTGTGAAATAACAGTTATGAGAAGAAGCATTCGCTTTCCTTTTAGATTTAGAGTAGACACGACTACGCAGTGCATCTATGTTTATATATATATATATATATATATAATTACTTGGGTTATAGTTAGATTGAGTTTAATAAGTTCATTTTTTTCAATTAAATAATAAAAAAACAAACAATGATAATAAACAAACTAATTTTTTAAATAATTACGATAACATGAAAAAAAAACTTTTGCAATGATAAAATTGAGAAAAAAAAACAAATTCAGTTTAAGTCAACTTAAGTTAGGATAATAGATATATAACTTGGTAACAAAGGGCGAGTCAATCTATGTTAACCATTATACCAGGTGATGAGATCAGAATAGCCTAATAAAAAAAAGATTGAGAAAACTACAAATCTATTTCTTTTTAAAAAATAATGTCAAATGATAAAATAAAATAAAAAATATCAACTCATATTTACTTCTCAAAATTGTAACTCGGGTCATTAAACTGGAAGTGCTATACATGAAAAAACCACGAAACTCAATCCCTAGCAAATCAAATGATAAAATTAAAAAAAAAGTCAATTATTCAAAAGGACACACAACAAAAAATAACAATTAAAAAAATAAAAAAAAAGCAAAAGATCAACTACAAATTTTAAATTGAAAAGTGAAGTAAAAAATAAAAATAACTTTAACAAATAAAAAAGAATATCAAATTGGAAACAATAGTATACTAATTTTTAAATAATATTTATTATATATTAAAATACAAATCTATCCTTTAGCCCACCTAAAAACAAAAACCATAGAAAAATAACAAAAAAAAATAACTCTGATCAAAAGTTAAAGCTTCTATGCGCCAGCTCTATATTTTTTTGGCTTCAAGAGTAATTTTGTATTTTCTTGTTTAAAAAACTAAAAGACCCTATTACCCCCGTTAGGCCAATTTTTTTTTTGTTACGAGGGGGAAAATCGTAACTTAACTATTACAATCTACAGTGCCACCAGGTCTAGAGCCAGAATAATTGGCGCTTGTGGATTTTACCGTTCCGTTTTAGTTTATTTTGTTACCCTCATTGCCTGTTACCTCTTCTTTAGATCAAGAACTACCGTCCTCACCTCCATGGCAGAAAAAAAGTACCCAATTCTTGCAAGACCATTACAGAACACAAAAGGAAAGTCAGCGAAATACCAAATAGACATGACCAATCAACAATTCAAAACAATTTGACCAGGTCTGTCGCTACCTAATACTCCCTCCTACTTAGCACATCATATCATATGTCTAGTGTCACCATAAATTTACCAGGAATTCAATCAGCATATGAAGTGGGGGCAAAAGATGGTAAGCCACAATTGATGCAAGAATGTCTTCAATAAATAGCAAGATAAGATTGATAAAGGTTCAAGAATAACAGGACGCAACATCAGAACTTACTTGGAGCAGAATCAAGCAACTAGAATGTGTCCAGAATTGAAAGGTCTGACTGCTTCATTTGTTATCAGAGTTAAAATGCCACATTATACTGAAAAACTCCCAGGAGATATGGAAAAGCGGTTGGGAGAGACTCCATGCAAGAATCCCAGTCCCAGAGAGAGGGACACTTAGAATATCAATATATCCTCCTCCAAACATGAGCCCCTCAAAGTTACAGAACCTATCATCTCATCACTACAAAGACTGATATGGAATGGTAATACCATCACTGAACGATAAATGAGCAGAAAAGGAAACATGCAAAACAAAGAAAATCAAGAACATATGTGCAGATTAACAAAAATGATTTTATTTCATATTTTTCTTTTGGTAACAAGTATTAAGCCTGTCAATTCTCAACACCAAGACCATACAAAACACCAGCATATCTCTCAGGGGAGCCACTAAAGAAAATCTCCTTCAATTTCATAAAAGTGCTACTAGTAAGCAAACTATCAGAACCTGCTTGGTGAGAAATACCAATCCTCTTCACACCCAACTGCTCAGCCAGCTTGTTCAACCCACCGTGAAGACCATTACAAAACTTCATCAAATGCTTAATATCATAAAGCACAGGGAAATATATCTTGATCAGCTTAAAAAAATCTACTTGTGTATCAGGCAGTTTCTTGCCAGTAAGCATCTTAAGCAAGTACCCAAAATCATACCCACTATGAAATGTAACCCAATGAACATCATCATTCAAAACAATCCCAGACGTCATTAACAACTCAGTAAACCTCGTAGCATCAGCACCAACTTCTGCATTCTTCACAAAATCAATGCCACTTTGGGATAAAAGCTCGATAGAATCATTAGCATAGACATCTTCATTGGGGTTAAAATCACAAAAATTGAATTGCCAAACACAATACTTATCAGTTCCACAGGTTGGCAAGTTCCCTTTTTCATCAGATAATGTAAGGCCCAGTTGAATTAACTTCAAAAGATCAACATTTGCCTTAAGGGTTTGATAGTTGTAATCAGAGCCAGTCTTGACACTCCCCACCGGGCGTAAAACAATGCCAGGAAACTCAGTGTCCATTGCAATGTATGGGAAATCATCAACAATATTGAGGATCAATTTGAATTCTTTTTCAAGATTATATTTCCATACGTCCCTGATAACAACCAAATCTTTGTTATGCACAACCGACATTTTAGAGTTCAAGGCCAAACAAACCCTGAAAAGAAAAAGGAAACAAGAACCCGATTCAATATATGAAACAAGAAAAAGAACCCATTATTAACAAAAAGGAAATTAAATACAACAAAACCCAATTCTATAAATAATGAAACAAAGAAACGAAACCCAAAAGTTAAGAACCCTAAACTGGAAGAAAGAGATGTTACCTTGAGAGATGAAAGACGATGTTCTTGGAGAGGGGAAACAGAGGGTTTTGTCAATGAGTTATAGAGTTCTATTTTTTTTTTTTAATTTTTAATGCTGAAGGCTCTTCCCTTTGCTTGGCTGCTTACATGCTGGGTGGCAGCATGCTCCAAGCGCTGCGATATGGATCAGAGAGACATGGAAAGAGACTTGAGACTGCGAGAGTAGTTACTCGTCTGTGTGTATATATAGGCAGGATTTTTCTTTCTTTCTTTTCTTTTTCTTTTTTTTTTTTTAAGAAAAAACAAATATTCGGATTAAGCTATTTCTACATTTTTTTAACCATGGGATAAACGTTATATTTTCATATAAGAAATATTTTAAATAAATAAAAATATATTTAATATTCATTACAAGTAGTATGACTTTATTATTTCTAAATTGAAAAGTTATATAACTTTATCATAAAAATATAAATTAAAAGCAGATATGTAGCAATAATTAAATTTGAAAGAGAGAAAATGTGTCACAAATCATTTCATAATCATTATTATAATAATGATTGAGAAACCGATGCCTCGTAAATATCATAATGAGATAGTTTGATTTTTAAATATCCAAATCATTTAATTATTAAGAAAATATAAGTGACATGATGTTAATTATTTTTTTTAAAAAAAAATTTTGTATATTTTTCTATTATTAATAACATTTTTGTTTTTGTATTTTAAAAATATA
>Ga0307510_10003878_pt1 | contig 17525 bp, 10 predicted proteins | sample 12_EM_MG_FD_207224 | JGI IMG/M metagenome (GOLD analysis project Ga0307510, IMG submission 207224) | Populus trichocarpa ectomycorrhiza microbial communities from riparian zone in the Pacific Northwest, United States - 12_EM | ecosystem: Host-associated > Plants > Roots > Unclassified | place...
TGGTGCGCGTAAGCTGGCCCGGACACCCCACGTAAATCAAAAAAAAAAAAAATAAGGATTTTGTATTTAATTCCAGTATTGGAGAAAAGGGCAATTCCGTCACATAAGTCATAAATAAAGACTTTAAGAAGAAAAAATTGTCAAGCATTTTACTAGATATATATTTATTTTCAATTCAGAGTTGCAAAGTAGAAGGAGGAAAGCAAGGAGGAGAATGGATGATCAAGAATTTGGACGCCTTCTTGATCTCTTCCCCGTTGTCCGTCCTCGAAATTACCATGTAAATATTTATTCTTTCTCTGTCTCAGTCGAATCTTGATTACTCTGGTTTCAATTACTAAACAACACATGTATTGCTGTCTGTCTATTCTTCAAAAAGGAACTAGGGTTTATTAAATTTCACTCTGTTAGTATCTTTCTTCTTGCTATTAATTTAATCATTGTTTCAAGGTTGAAAATGGGTTCAAATCATAATACCATAATATTTCGGGATGGTAGTAGTGTTCAGCATGAGATTCTCGAGTGAGGGTTTTGATTACATAATTTTTTAAGCTTCTTATGCTGGAAACCCTTATATTCTAATTAGAATGGAACAAGCTGCATGTTTTTGTGATTCTTTAAACGTGCTTGATGTTCTGCACTTGTTGTTTGTATCTGTACCCTCATGGTTTTTCTATAACCTTTTCTATATTTCAGATTGAGACGGACCCATCAAAGCAATCAACTTCTCGGTCATTTCCGGAACCGGTATTTCAGGAGGAGGAAGGTAAAAAGGAATCCAACAATCAAGTTATTGATGTACAGGGTATGCTCTCTTATAAAGTCCACTCTGCTTGCTTACCTGCTTCTCTCTTTATTAGATAATTGAGGATATTGAGATGTATTTTCCCATTATGAATCCATGAATTTTGATGAAAAATCTTTCGGGCAGCTTTGGCCTGATAATCTTGAGCCACTTAATAAACTTTCTAACAAGTCACCAAATTTTCTGTTGATGTGTGTTGTACTTGTCAGTCATTTTGGAAAAAGTCTTCCTTTCAGGTCATGTTGGGATGAAATTGCTTATGTTATGTTATGTTAAGAATCATGAAATCTTGGAAAATTTATTGGATTGGCAACTAAGATTCATCACAATTTTAGTCACTGTTGAAGTTTACCTACATCTGTTTACTGTTTTCTTGTGTATTTCTTTAAATAGATGCATTCTGGGAGAAGCTAAAGTTGGCAGTTGAGAAGAAGGTATGCTTTTGTCGATTGTCATAGTATTTACTGGCTTTAAATTAATTATAAGCCTATTTATGGGTACATTAACATATTCAAGGTGTCTTGTACATTATGAAATTTCTTTGTTCAACAACAACAGGAAGCATATTGGTCATTTTGTTGCAAGAAAAAAATAACATCGAGTGATTTTATTTGTTGTGATCACTTGTGAGTCAGTTCTTGAATTTTTTGTAGAGATGCCTCTATCACACCTCCTGTTTCTAGTTTCTGTCCATCCAGCATCAGTAATCTATTTGCGGATGGGTTGTTTCTCATTGAATGTTGTGCCAAAAAAGTTCAGCTGATTTATATCTGCTGGCCATCACACATCATGCAGACAAGTTCTGCTGCCCCCACCTGAACGAAGCAGAATAGTAGATTTTTCATTTCCTAGTGATGGGGATAAATGAATTTGTTGTGCTCTTGTGGATATGCAGGCGGGTGCAGCAGAAGCCCAGAGATTTTGCAAGGCTTTCCAAGAAATTCACCGGAAACTTGTATGCCTCATTATTTGAGAATCATATACATTTCATGTTTAAGATCCCATTTTCTATTATTGATATCTGAAAATTCAAATTTTTTCATTATATCCAGGTATATGAAGAACTGAGTTTGGATGCTGCCTGCAGCTTTATAAACTTATCAAAACGCTCCGGACAATAGTTTTTTTGCTGGCTCTGTACTTGTTCAAATATTGCTTGTTGATTTGTGACCTGTTTTTGTTTTGAAGAAGTGGAATTAACTTGATCTTAATTTATTTAGAACTAAGCTGCATGGCATCGTTGTTTTGTTAATGTAGTGGTTTCCTATTTCATTTCTTTCCCACTCAGTGGATTTTAGCATCTGTTGTAACTCAAAGCTGATTTATGATGATAATCTTGTGGGAGTTTTGAAGTTTTGAGCACTTGCGGTATTTCTCAGTTGTAGCGCGGCAAAATTGATCAATGGTTTTTGGCTAGGTAGCGGGGTAATGGCACAATCAAATTGCAACTCAGCTCATCCTGAAAACACTTCGAGTTTCAGATTGGTCGAGGCAGGGTTTCTTTTTAATGGTTACGATGTCTCGGGCTAGCGTTTTGCGTATAAAGATTGAGTCTATTGTACTAATAAATGCATTTACAAGAATTTTTTTTTCTTTCCTCGTGAAAACACTTTTCTCCCGTCCTAAAGGGTTGAATATGTAGTGTGATGGTGGTTTTTTTAAAGTACTTCTCTTAAAAATATATCAATATTTTTCATAATAATATTTGTTTTATTTTTTAAAATTCATTGTTAATATTAATTTATTAAAATAATCTAAAAAATACAAAAATATAAAAATATAAACAAAAACACTTTCAATCTGCAAAAACAAACGAGTAAAATGCAGACGTAGGACTGTAGGAGTTTAGAATCCTATGGACTCGTGCCCTCGGTGCGTCTGTTTATTAATTTATATTGGGTAATAACTAACTAGCAAGGAAGGGATAGACAAGGTGGGCAGTTTTGGAATTTGACAATAATAAACTCCAACCTTAAACCCTACTGGTACCTAAAGGAGCCCAGTAGAAGTGTCCAGTACTCGATCTTCTGCAATCACTCTCTCTCTCTCTCTCTCTCTCTCTCTCTCTAGTCTCAGTTACCGTGCGTGAAGATGGCAAAGCGCTTGATTCCGACATTCAATCGCATATTGGTGGAGAAAATTATCCCTCCTTCCAAAACCAACTCCGGTATTCTTCTTCCTGAGAAAACCTCCAAGGTCATCCCTTTCTCTTCACTCCTCTCCTCTCTTTTTTCTCCTTTCGTTTCGTTGTTCCTTTGAGTTTCTCCTGCATCATTGAAACTGTAGCATAAAATTACACTGATACGCTACTCGGTAAATTGGGGCTGGGTTTTTGGCTTGTGTGTGATGTTCTTTTATTATAGATTCATTAGTTACTTGGCTAATCATAACCAAACTAAATTAAGCCCAAGATTTATCTTTGTTACAAGAGTTGTTTTCAATTGCATTTTGAATTTCAAAATCCACTCCTATCGCTCGAATCTGGAATTGTTTCATACATTAATACGATATTTAAGCTTCAGTTTAATTGCTATCAGTAACAGCTAAGTGGTATAGCTCGAATTTTAAAGGGTTTGTTGCGGTTGGGAAGTTCTTAGTTTTAATATCCGTGAAAGAGAAATTGGAATGAAATGCTTAACATTCAAGTTCTCACGACCAGTGTTAGTTTTTGTTCCTTTTCCCTTTTTATTTCATTCACCTTGATAGGTTAGCATGCTCAACTTATTTGTATTTGTTTCTTGCCAGTTTTCATAATTATGCTGTCCAATAAATTAAAGATTAAATGTTTTTCTGTTGTACTGTGATGTAAATGTACATTTATTCATTCGTTTTATTGGTGGATACATGGGGTGATTACTGATTGTTCTTTCCTCTCATTTTTTTTTATGCTTCACAATTCCAGCTGAACTCTGGAAAAGTTGTTGCCGTGGGTCCTGGTGCTCGTGATAAAGATGGCAAGCTTATTCCTGTTACTTTGAAGGAGGGAGAAACTGTCCTTTTGCCTGAATACGGAGGCACTGAAGTGAAACTTGGTGAAAAAGAGTGAGTTACTGCTTCTCTAAAATTAGTTCTTCTTTGAGGTTCGAGTTTCTGGTAGATGTCATGTAAAATGCATATGAGAGGTGGCATTTGTGTGTTAGCTTTTTTAGTTTGTCTACTTGATGGTATAAAGAACACTTGATCATCTGTCTTTAGCTATTCCGTGGCCCTTTTAACTTGATGCTGTAATTTGAACAGATCCAATTATATCCAGTTTGAGTTGACTTATAAATGTTCTATCAAACCATGTAGCTTTAAGATAGCAACTGTCTGACTCATAGATCCATATAGCTTTAAGATTTTGGTAGGCCGTGGCAAGTAAAGAGTCTTATAAAGTCACTGGAGTGATCAAGGTACTATTTTAGTGTAGTTAACATGGTTAAATAGGATTCAGAATTCTCCAATGCATGGTAGCTCATCCTACATGATTTTGAATTTGTTTTGCTGATTTTAGAATTTTTAATGACATGAAATGCATGTTTATATGTTTCAAGGAATATTCTATAATGGAACATATTAAAAATGCTTTATTTTATTTACGCATGGTGTATGTGAAAGCTGCTACTTTCCATCAATGCTTTTGGTTTCAAATTCTTGCACTCATATCATACAATCGTACTTTTATTTTATTTTTTTAGAATTAATCATACAGAATGAAACAGTGTGACGGTGAAGTTCTACTTGCTTTTATGTATCGCCCATTGTTGCTAAACACCAACATTTGCAATTAAATGTGTATTCATCTATGGTGGGTCGATATGCAAAATGTTTTCTGTTGCACTAAACTCTTAAACCTGAATGCCATAAAATGGCACTGTGATGTGAATGAGATCAGGGTGGTGATTCTAGGGAACTTAGTTATCTTGTTTTCATTTGGATTGCCTGCATTTTATTGCATATTTAAAATCATTGGATGAATCTTGACTTGGAAGAAGACATTTTATCCAGGGGAAATAAGATCTTTATTGGAGAAATGGGGTTTTGGTGTAAATGCTGGCATAAGCGCAATTTTTTTCTCTTCTCTTTTCTTTGTCATGCAAAATTAACAAGTTCCACAGCAACTCAGAAAGACAACTGCTTTCTTGCTGCCAAAGCATACTTAGTGACCTCAGTGTGTGACAAAAATGCATTTATTTCCTTTTCATTAGACGATTCCTTGACACAAATAAATACCTAATGATGTTTCCTTGTGGCTCTATGCACTGTTTCAGGTATTTTCTGTATCGAGATGAAGATATAATGGGAACCCTTCATGATTAATTCATAATGTTCCATCACATAAGAGTTGAAACTAATTCAGTTACTGTTTGTTTGTATTTCTTAGATTTTGGTTATCATTGGTTCCTATCATGCTTAGTTAAAGCTTGTATCGAACTTGAATGTTTTTAGTATCCTTGAGGGAACCAGGTTGGATATTATTTTGCTGCCCAGGATGGAAAGGGCGAGCTTTTGTTACTCCCCCATTTAAGGAATCTTCATATTTATCATCAATAAGTCGTTGTGTATTACGCCTTGGCTTATCATTGCCGATGGATACTTAGGGTGTGTTTGTCAAGAGGTATAGAAGAAGGGGGGAGGAATGAGAAGTAAGGATTGGTATTTCCTTAATTCCATTTGTTTGGTGAGAAGGATGGAGATTTAAGGAATATCTTTCCGCATTGTTAGCCCATCGGCGGATTGATTTTTATCCTTTCCTTGTTTGTTAGCCTAACAACTTATTTGTTATCCAAACAACGAGATGGATGGATTTCCTTTTTTTTTCATCCTTTCGTATTACTCTGGCCTTCCTCATCCCTATCCATTTTCTTGACAAACCCTTAAAACTGTATATGATTTCATCGCACAAAGAATTTTAGCAGGCTAGAAACATCCCACTTTGATGCAAGCATGACAAGGATCAAGTTTGCTTAACATTGCAAAAGATGGACGAGGAAAGAACACAGATTTGGAGCAACCGTGGAGGTGGTCAGCTTGGTTCATCCATGCTTCAGAGTCGGCTTAGTTATGTTGTTAGCGGACACTTGGATTAGAGCTAAACCTCTAGTTTCGCAATTGATTGTGTGAGTTTTAAAAGGTTAGGAATCTACTTAGAACAGAATTACAGGTGAAACGATCAATTTGTGAAGGTATTTGTGCCTTCTCCTTCGGAACTTCATGGTCACCAACGCGATGCAGATGAGGTGAGAAAAAGCACAATCATATAATGATAGGCACTCGATATTTGCCGTTCTCCCCTTTGTTCTCATGATCTTGTCCCCTTCGACTCGCACGTGATCCAAAATGTAGGCTTAAGTTGCTTATGGGTTGTCGGCCCATATGTATGAGCTTGTTTTGCGTATTGCAAATGCAGCATCTCATCGCGCACGTAAACACACACCCCCACTAGCTTCACAGAGTTTCACAAAGTTTTCTGGGATAAGCCTCAAAGACTATGGGATCAAGAAAATGGAAGAGCTCAACCATCTCTTCGGATAAAACAATGCTTTTTGGCGACGGATCATATAAATAAATAAATAAATAAATAATACTCTTGATTTCATCGACAATCAACAGCTAATTTACTCTGGTCTATCTTATGGATGAATAATTAAACAGATATTCTTAAAGAAAAAAGAAACGATTCTTATTTCACGCTACACGCAGTCGGAAACCAACATGATTCATGCAGAGGTCTAGCTCTCTTATACGCTGGGTAGAAGAAGAGTGTACTGCTATCAATGAAAGAAGATATATAATTGGCATCTTCCACATGTAGCATATACGCATTTTTATCTATATATTTAAGCATTTATTTTTAAGATATTACCCTAACATGAGGATTTTTATTCACTATTATAATTATCAATTTCTGGGAACGACTGCTTCGACAACGTTGCTGTGGCTATGACTAATCAATTCACAACAACCGAGAGGGAAACACTGAACGGAAATAAATTTTGTCTGGTAGTCCTTGTAACAACTCCATTAATGGCAGCAGTAATAATGGTACTTTGTTCATGGATATATTTAATTTCTTTCTATTTATACGTCAAATATATAAAAAAAACTTCGATCTATATGCATTTTAACTGAGACTATACAATTCAGAGAAGTGTTTTTTTATTTTAAAAAATATACATAAAGAAGATTATTATTAAAAATAAAATAAAAAACTAACAAAATAATAATTCAACTTCTGCACCGAACAATTTCTTAATATGATAATTAACAAACGAAAAAAGCTTTAAAAAATAGAAAATGACATGGCTTCATAAATCGTACATATACGAAGATAAAACAAGCTTTCTCTAGATATTCACCTATTGTGCAAAGGATTGGGACCTGTAAAGATTTTCCTCTTTTCATCACCCAAAGTTGCATCACCTCCTTCATCTTTGTCTCCTCTTAGGCCACCACCATGGGATTTAACAGGACCCATTAACTGAGATGTAGACCCAGTATTTTTGGAGCTTCCATATCTGGCTGACCTATCAAGAAGAGATGAAGTCTCTAACAGCAGAAGTATAAAAAATATGATTGCTAAGCAAGCCAACTCTTTTCTCAAACCCATCAGCTGCCTCATTCTATATATACCTACATATATCTCAGACCATGGATAGAATTCTTGGCCCAAAACCCTATAAAAAAGGGAAAAGAGAAAGGAATTTCCTTCTTGGATCTGATTTTAAAGGCCCTTTAAAAGGAATCTCAAGAGAAAAGTACGAGAAAGCTGGGTGTGGTTTGTAATGGGAGACTTTTGTTTCAGTGCGTGTTTCTAGTGGGTTTCTTAGGAGTTTGAGCTTGTGAAAATGAGGCTAGTCAATGTGAGGTAGGAGTCAAAATGCATAGGGCTCGATGCCTCAAAGGAAACGATAAATATGGCGCAGAGAGTGTTTGGATACAGATTTTCAGAGCCCATGTTTTCCTTGAGAAACTCTCATACACGGACCAGAGAGAGAGAGAGAGAGAGGGAGGGAGGGAGAGAGTTGCAGTTTATGCTGGCAGATTTTAGATATGTTGCATATATCTACAACAAAAGATAAGAGAGGGACAGAGAAAGGCGTGGGTGTCTCGACCTAATATAATTAATATTCTCATGTCAGGTGATTTTTTATACAAATCAATCTTTCCCTAATGTATTTTAGGTTTGGTTTGCTGCAATATTCAAGGAGTGACTTTTGCGAGAAGCTAGCTTGTTTGCTGTGTGCTCGTGTGAAAGTGCTCGTAAGTTTTTCTAGTTGGTTTCAGGTGTACTGACTGGTCAGTACTGGAGAAGCACATGTTAACATTAGAAAACCAAAACACAAAAAAAAAAAAAAATGAAAATGAAAAGTGTTTGTAAGTTTTTGCTGCAATTAATTTATTGTGCATGTTGTCATGTTTTATCATAATATATATATGTGGGCTTTGATCATTCCCTTGAAATGTTTTTTTTTTAAATAAAAATAAAAATAAAAATGGGGGGTTTAATGAAAGATCTAATCAATCGATCATTCCAAAGGAAATCTAACAAAATTCAAAATGGTCAAACTGGTAGGAGTTGACCGGTGGGCCACGAAGGTAGGGGAAGAGTTTACAATTACATACATGGCGTGATCTTTTTTCCTAGAGAATGATGTTGTCTTCGTTCACTTTACATAATCACATTATAGAAAAGCTAATACATGAAAGTCATGGATAATTGATGTTAGCAACTCCTCACATAACTTTTATATTACTGAAAATGAAAACTGAAGACTACCCTCCTTTCTTTCACCATATTTGTTTTGTTTTTTTGTTTTTTCAGCATATGCCATGAATTTTACTAAAGTTACTATATGTCTAATACAACATGAATCGATCTGGATCAATCCGAGTTAACTTGTTAAACCCTCGATCTGGATCATGAGACCATAATAACTTTATATAATGCAAATCAAAACAAATTATGAAGGTTAATTCTCAACCAACTCAATGTTGAATAATGAAATTAAAAAAAATAATAATTAAAAAATAACAAAACAATTTGACCTGAGTTAATCTGTCAAATCCGTGACTCGGATCATGAGATCAGGATAATATCATAAAAAGTAAACAAAAAAATGACCCGAGTCAACCCAAGTTAACTTGTCAAACCTATGATTAGGGTCATAAAACTGAGATAACCTTATAAAAAACAAATCAAAATAAATTATGAAGTCTAATTTTTAATAAACCCATTGTTAGAGGTTGAAATTTTTTTAAAAACTCAATATAAAAATAGGACATAATAAAACAACTTGATTCTACCTCAGATAATTCGCAAAACACGTAACTCGAGTCATAAGACTTGGATAATCTCATAAAAAGTAAATCAAAGTAAATCATAAAACCTAATTCATAATCAACTCTATGCTGAAGAATGAGATTGAAAAAACTATCAATTAAACAAAAAACAAAAAAACTCGAGTCAACTAGGTTAACCCACCAAACTTGCAACTCGTGTTACGAGACCAAGATGATCTTATAGAAAACAAACCTAAATAAATCATAAAATTTAATTCTCCATCAACCTAATGTTGAAGGATGAAATTGAAAAAAAAAATTATCAATTAAAAAAAGACAAAAAAAAAAACTTGAGTCAATTGAGTTAACCCGCCAAATCTATAATATATGTTATGAAACCGAGCTAACCACGTATAAAGTAAACCACAATAAATGATGCAGCCCAATCTTTAGTAAACTAAATATTGAAGTACAAAATTAGAAAAAGAAATATAGATTTAGAAAAAAAACAAAAGAAAAAAACATTATTGAAATGAATAGTATTTTTGAGGTGGTGCACAGTAAAAGCACCACCTAGCTCTTTTAGTACACTATAACTAACTATTTGACTCGTGTTCCGCCACATGTTGTAGATTAGAAAAAAAAAGAAGAAATCCCTAATATACATGCTATTTTGATATGTTTCATTATATAAAAAAATTCAAAGTGTAAATCGAAAAGTCTATCTGTCTATCTAACCATTAACAATAACTAAAAAAAAAACTGAAAAGATTGAGAGATGATTGTAGATCAAGATATTTGATCTCGCAAAATGAAATATTTACCTATTTATGTATACTAAATTTGTTTATTAAAATCAATAAAAGATAATAAAAAGAGAAACATAGATGAAACTAAGTGAATTAAATTTAATAGAAAAAAAATATTATGCAACGTCGAACATGTTATAAATATTATTTCAAAATAATGATTTTTTTAATAAAATAAAGCTTATTTTTATAAAATTAAAAACAATTCTTCAAAAATTAAATACATTTCCGTTGATGCTTCAATATTCACCCCAAATTTCTTCAAATGACAAAATCATAATTTACGTGTTGCAATGAAAAGTTTCTTGTGTCTATGTGCACAGTGTTTGCTACAGCTTATGCGCTTTTTTTTGTTTCTGTTAATATTAATTTGGCTTCCTTTTTTGTTTTGTTGACAGAATTTTGCTATCCTAATTAATAACGAATTAATCATGTAAAATCCTTGTTGCTATAGTATAAACAATTATTCTTATAGTTTATTGATAAGTAATAATGAGAAAAGGATATATATTTTTTAACGACAGTGAGAATTTAATTAATAAATGTAAAAATCCATTTACGATCGAGGCAAGTTGCCTTGTTACAATCAGGGTTCAGTCCAAAGAATATATAAAGATGAGAAAAAAGACCAATGCCTAGCAAGACAAGATTCATCCAATTATAATTTTAAGGGATATAATTCAATTGATTAAGTCTTAAGTATTTTTTAAAGGTCATCAATTCGAGTGTCACAAATTTTAAAGCTACTAGATGTTTATATGATTGTTAATTTTAGGATCTTGTAGGATTAGTCGAGATATGTATATACTGATTTAAATATTCTTGATTACAAAAAAACAAAAAATAAGAAGAAGAAGGATTGATCGAATTGTTATCTGGGCCAAGAATCACCTTACTGCGTTGATACTTTAGAGTACCGTGCAGTAATTTGAATGTCCATGCAGATCTGTAACAGCCACACTTGTGCAAAAGGAAAGGAATGTCCTCTTCTGCTTGAACACCAAGTCATCGAAATGTCCCTCTAATGCTGCTCTGTTATGAATTGCAATGAATAAAAAGGAGACCGCCGTGCGTATCTTTATCAAGACCAGCTGTAGATCTAAATCTTAATTAGTGCTTACACCTTACTCGTGTTTCAATGCCTCAATCAGTCATAATCCATGATTGAACTCGATCGGCTCCTGATCTTTTCTTTCTTGCAAGCTAGCATTTACTTAAACTAATTAATTAGCTAGGCGGTAAATTTTGGGGAATATTAGGCAAGCCATGCAGTGTATGCGCACAATAAAAAGAAGCATCGTATACATTATGATCAGTTGCATTACAATATGCACCCACCACTCTACAAAGTTTGAAGCTGTGAGCAATGTGAACACTGTATTGAGTGGGCTGAATGGCTTTGACTGACTTTGGAGCAGAAAAGAATGGCACGATCAGACAGTGTGGCTGTGAGTGTAATAGGCATCATTGAGGCAGAGAATTATATGTTGGTACTGGGCAAGCAATTAGAGTGATTGCTCCCTTTATTTATTTGCTTTTTGTTTAGCTTTTTCTTGCTGGTCAAGGTCATGGTGCTCTACCATCATTGGGGTCTCAACTACTTCCACAAACTTTCACACCTTGTAGCCCCATGCGCCTTATTTCTTGGCCCATGCAACTCTCAACAAGTAAAGGAAAATGAATCCCAAGTGATATTTCATCACACAAAAAGAAGAGATGAGCAACATGGTGTGTAAGTGTTGTTGTAAACGCGATCATTGGCATGGAAGCAGAAGCTCAAGATGATAACTAGGCATATAGTAGAGCCAGACAACATTCATTCGTTTTACATAAGCGAAAAGAGAGGACTACACTGGTCTGATGGGTAATTTTATCAAGGTTAAGCAGGCGGGACGAGATATTGTCTAGTTCACTGGGATATTTCCAAATATAGTAGAGGGAAAATGGATTCAGATGCAAGTTCTTGAAGTGAGATCACTTGTGTGGTTAAAACGTAATCCTGTGGAAGCCAACTAGCATAAAAAAATGAAGCCGCCATTTTGAACGGAAAGATTAACAAGAGAAAAACTGAATACTGAATCCCTAGTTCCCTACTGCAGTTGAGCAATGAGCATTATATATTGCCAGCCATTCACGTCTCCTCTTCTCTCTCTTTAACATTCCTCATGGACTTCGAAGTTCTCAGTTGCATTTTTTTTTTTTTTTGCTCTCCTTTAATGAGCAAACAGGGTGATCATCTAGTGAGAGCCTGGCACAGGTAATCTACCATTGATCTTTTCAGCACAACAAAAGATTCATAAGTAATCAATTACCTTGACTTCCAAATGGGGAGCAAATAGTGGTGTTTTGGATGCCGTATTTCATCATTCACTATGCCTTTCACCCGCAACATTCCTTTCCTAAAAGAGCTGAGATCATGAAGTAGAAATCAAGAGGGGCAAGCAGATGTAAAGCATAACCATAGTGCTGATAACATCTCATTATCCAAGTTAGCAGCCTTCCCCTTCTATTTGCTGCCACGGGCAGCTTCTGCTCTGAAAGCAAATATTAGAATGTGTTCAATATTTTGCTACAGATTATAATTACTGAATTTATATATATAGCTCTGGGTTTGTTTTATTCTTCTCTGTATAGAAAGTATACACACAAGACAGCTGAATAGTTTATCTGGTATAAACATGCATAGCTGAAACGTCTTATATCTTAGAGGCATCGGCTGTAACTTGGCTTAAAGCCACAGCTGTCTTTGATCCGGATGGACAACCTAATTGCAAGCAAATGAAATCCCCAGCAGAGAGGAGTTTCACCAGATCCACGTTGGTTATCACACCAAGTCCATGAAGCATGTAGACAACATCTTCAGTAGCAACATTGCCTGATGCTCCTTTTGCATATGGACATCCACCTAAACCCGCAATAGAAGAGTCCACTGTGCTAATCCCCACCTGTTGATAATATAAAAGACAATTGTTGACAGATCAGATAGATGACAGAAAATAAAAAATAAAGACAAATTTTCAAAAATTGTGTTGGATGAGAGTATAGAAAAGAACACATCCTCCACAGATGGGGATTAGCACTTCAGTCCAATATGCTCTTCCAGTTAGTCAGATGATTACTACCACAAACATATATGCTCATATTTAGTTGGTCAGATTAGACTATCTACTCTATCAAGATTCAACTGTACAGTTGTCCAGTGTACAGAGGAGAGGAGAGCATATAACAAGCAGTCCAATTGTATGCCTCCCTAAATACAGTTCTACCATGGCAAGGTTCTGAGTTCCCCAATGCTTACCTGGAGGGACACATAAATATTTGGAAGATATTGCCCATAAGTATCATGGAAGTGGACGGAAAGCTTCTCGACAGGAAAAACAGCCATTGCAGCTTCAAGCATGGGAACAAAAGCCCCTGTATCAAAGAGACATGCACATGAAGACAGAAAACAAAAATAGGTGTCAGAACAGGCAACTTAGAGCCCTCACATCTCTTGCATCTGCTAACTATAAGCGGGCAACAAAACAAAGAGGAAAAGGACGTCAATGAATAGCTGGAAAGCAAGAAATATTCATATATATATATATATATATATAGAGAGAGAGAGAGAGGTAATTATTTGCTACAATAAAAAAGAATAGACAAAAAAAAAATTTGTTATGAATGCGAATATAGATGTTTCTAAGAGATAATGTTCGTCTGATGCAAAGGTCATTACAATAGAACTCCAAAAATTTGTTGAATAAAATACCCATGACTTCCTTTCACAGAGGAGCAATATCATTTGCAAGGGGGATTCTACACAAGAAGCTCCACTAGCATCACAGAAGGAAAAGGAAATGAAGAGAATATCTGAGCCCTAAAAGAAAGACTATCTGAGAACTGGGTTATGCCAGGAACAAGAGATGATGGCAAGTTTGTATTCAGACACGAATACATGTTTGCAAAAAGAGTATTATAAACTGAATAATCACAAGTTGCAGATAACAGACAATTACTATTTTGGTTTATTTTTGCGATGGAAAGTAGGAAAAATAACTGGTAAAGAAAATGTGCAACTTGGTGACAATAAATGAAATCAGGCAATCAAGAACCATTGGAGTCTGGTACAAAAGCAAAGGTAAAGCTTCCGTCTCCTTAAACATCAAAACATTTTGAAGAGGCTGATCGATGCCAGCATTTCACACAAGTATTTTCCTTATTATACAGCATCTACCACTGCTTATATTCGGCATATTTTTTAAGTAAAAAATATTTAAGCATGATACAGGTTGATCAAAACCACTTGGATCTGCTTCAATTGCACTAAAAACATTTGCAAAATAAGATAAACTTGAAGTTATAATTAAAACCTAATCAAATTACCTGAGGTACCCATTTGGGTGAAACAAAACTTGTGGCGTCAACAACAGGCAACCCAGAAGATACTAGTCTATGAATCAATTCAACCTTTACATCTGTAGGCACAATATTTTTCTCATTTTTCAGACCATCCCTTGGACCAACTTCCACGATCTTCACAAATTTTAGTGTACCTTTCAAGAACTACTTTCCCAATCAAAGATAAAAGAACATGATTCAGAAACATCCATATTGAACAAATTGTAGCACAGTTCTGAAACACTAGAAATTTAAATGGTGGACCAACACACAAATGCAACAGCCTAGATATGAACGTGGGGACTTTATGTACTTAAACAACAATAATGACTACAATCATCTAATTTTAAGAGAAAAATAAAATTACAGTTCTGATTCCATTATGGAATCACCTTATTGGTAACTATACTGATGATCAGGAAAATACTGTGAATCACAAATGCTTCCAGACACCACATGGTTGCTGCCTAAGCTCATAGTCCTCCTGTTTCCTAGGGACAGGTCCCTTGAGTGTCTTTTGCAAGGAAATGTCTCTCTTGTATACTCATAATCTTCCCTGCAAACAAATTTGAAATTGTTAATAGAATTGTGTTAAAAACAATTACTGCAAGGGTCGCTTAATAGAGCAGAAAATGCAGTTTTCTCTATTTCCAGTACAACCCAAAGGAGAAAAATCTAGCCTTTAGTTCTTGACGTCATAATTATGACAAAGCTTCAGACCCTTGTATTCTTTTTATCATTACAGCACTAAACTGAGGGAAAAATGAGCGTCTACTAGTCAAAGAGGTCTCTTATATTTTGAGAAAATGCCTTGTCTAGGGGCATGAAAAATTGTTATTGCAGCTACCTCTTCTTCCTTCCAAACTCTATAATCAAACCCCCACGTTGTGTAATTATTAAAGAGCTGATCATTCTTCCACCTCCACAGGATCCTTTGTTAATACAAGGATAGTTTAATCATGCATTTGCACTTACTCACAACTGTTGGATGAGCTGCAACCCCTTCCCTCAATCCAGCAATATCCCATTCCCATATCATCAACCCTGGGCCGGCAAGCACTATAGGAGAAACTTTGAATTCGGTCAATGGTGTTCATGCTAGGCAACTTGTCGAAACCAAGCGGCTCTTCCAAACTCGACATTGCTAAAATGGATGCAAATGGAGGAGGAGCTGCAATTCAGGCACAGAACAGCTCAGTACTCTCATAATAACTAAAGAAAGCCTTTGATGCCAACAGACCTTATTAACTACATAGTTAAATTCTGGAATATCACCATGAAAATCCAACACCTGTGACACAATGTTTTAGCACCCACTTACCCGGCATAGAGTTATAAATTTTTTCTTCGAGTTTAAACTTTAAGTAAACAACATTTTAATTAAAAAGCAAATTATACTTGTCATACCAAAATAATTCAATCCTCAAAAAACTTGAAAATCCGAACTTCTTCAGCAAGAAATCACATTCACTCTGTTTATATTCTTAAGAAAAAACTAAAAAACGGAACTAGATACCTTTAGAATTTCACAATTGCTTCTGTTTTAGCTCTTCAGTGAGGAAAATAAACCTACATTCTCTCAAATTGACAAATTTCTTTTTGTTTTCAATTCCTTTTCTCTTTAAGTTTCTTGGAAACCAAACAGAGTGTATACAAAGCCAAACAAGAAACCAAAGAAAGAGAAGGAAAGAAACAGACCTGAATTACAGAGAAAAAAGCCTAGGATTTTTTTTTTACTTCAAATACTTTAACTGAACCATCCATCCTGAAAGAAGCAGATTCCTAGTAAGGACTTGCTGGTACCTTTTGCTGTTTGGTTTGATCAGTCTGTTAAATGTCAGTTTGTACATTTAAATGGGGCCAACATGCAAAGGAAAAGAAAAGCTCTTGCAGATCCCATGTCAACGATCGTTTCACATTCGATCTTCTCTTCTTCAATCAAATGCTCGCAGGTTGCTCTCTAAATGCGCTGTGCTTCTGGAAGTCGGTGCTGACAAGACTGAACTTCTCACTCGAGCGTGTTTTGGCACACAATTATTACAACCTAGAAGGATAAGCAATGGTTTCAACAGGGTTATTTTTGTGTTCTTGTTTTAAATTGCCTCAAGATTGTTGAGGAGGATAAATGTGTAAAAAATGAGTTAGATATCTTTTGCATTACATGAAAGCGAAAGAAAAAAATTTCCTGATTTTTGCAAGGCTTGTCCTAGTCTTTGGATGAAAACTTGGGTTGTGAGGCCAGGATCTCAGAATAACGTGCACACTTTGTCGCCTATCACTACCATTCATCTCTGGTGCACTCTGTCTACGCTGTGATGGTTTTATCAGAAGGAGATGCTTACGTGAATGGGAGTTTGAGGGCGTGATCTGATTTTCATTGCACAATAAGACTTTTTGGAAGTGTTGTGAAGACATTATTAGTTCTTAACATCAATAAAAAGGATGAAGTGAAGAGATACTCCATTCGGGAGCGAGCGCACAATCACAAGGAGTCCGGAACAAAGCCGTAATGATCAGAAAGCTTCTGAAAACGGAAGCAAAAGACCAGCAGTGCAAGTTTTATAGGGAGCCCAGCTGGGAGGCTAATGGTTTTGCTCTTTATGAGAGAAGAATCACTCAGCTTCTAAGTGGCATTGGTTCTGATGAGCACATGGAATATTCTTGAAATTTTTTTTCCTGAGGACTCCTGTAAATTACACCTTCAATTCCAGACTATATTCACTTCTTCTTTAATAGATTTCTTTAGGGGTTGTAAATTTTTTATTGAATTAATACCTGCATAATATTCCAAAGAAACCCCCGGTGGTGTTGATGGGGACTCTTTGAAAATCAAGTATGTCCGAGGTATTTTTATGTGGAAAAAAAATATTAATAAAAAAATTAATGAGCTTTTAATTATAAAATAAAATAAAATAGGAAAAGATAATGTAAAAGCTAGGGAAGAAGAAGAGGAATGTGTTTTAATCTCGAAATATAAGGTTTTAAATCTTTTTTCTATGTACTCTAGTTTTTTTTTATATTACTTGACTTGACTTACTTCATACGACATATAAGAGGTAAAAATATAGTCTTGTAATAATAAAATAATATTATTTTCTTGTTTGTGTCATCACATCTCATTAATATATATAAGCATGAACTGTTTATTCATAATTAATGAGATATGATGGGTATCATAATTACTAGCTCAAGTCTAAAGTAGAGAAAATTTAGTGTAGGATTACTTTTTAGCTATACGCTGAACTCAAGAGGAGGTGGGTTCAGCTCGT
>Ga0307510_10003879_pt1 | contig 17523 bp, 3 predicted proteins | sample 12_EM_MG_FD_207224 | JGI IMG/M metagenome (GOLD analysis project Ga0307510, IMG submission 207224) | Populus trichocarpa ectomycorrhiza microbial communities from riparian zone in the Pacific Northwest, United States - 12_EM | ecosystem: Host-associated > Plants > Roots > Unclassified | place...
TATATATTTTAGATCATTTTAATTTGCTGATTTCAAAAATAATTTTAAAAAAATATAAAAACATAATTTTAATACATTTCAGCATGAAAAATATTTTAAAAAACAATCACAACCATATTTTTAAACAACCCGTTAATTTTTACACTTGCCGAAGGTTAGTTGTAATTTACTATGCTATTTTTAAAAGAAGGTCTTGAAATTCATCCCACTAAGGTAATCATTGTCTGATCAGGGAAGTTTTTTTTTTTTTTTTTAAGTTTAAGTTTTGAAATAAGTACTTCAAAAAATTATTAATTTTTTTTAAAATATACCAAGTTCATATAAAGAATATACATTTAAAATCATTCAAAAAATAACTTCTCTCAATTGAACTATAAACTATCAACTTTGAATGAAAAAAAAATCAATTGTAGATGAGTTGTTTAAACTAGGAGTAGACATTTTCGATTCGGTTTACTTTTTGATAAAAAAGACCAACCAAACTGATTTTTTTATATATATATTCAGAGCTGAAACAACCAAAAATTGGTTCAAACCGATCAATTTTAATTTGGTACAATTCATTTTTTAAAGACAAAAACTAGCAAGACCTATATATATGGGATTTATTGGGTTTTTTATGGCTAAGTCCAGTTATCCAATTTGTACAATCTAAAAAACAATAAATTGAAAACTTTAATTAATGAATTTTCCAAAATCAAACCACAATCAACTTAAAATTGGGTTTCATGGAGGGAGATCCACAGTGGTTGATCTGTGAGGACTTGAGGTGTTGTGTTCGATTGAGAATGTGGAGAAGAATAGCTGGGGGCTGTGTTGTTGGGTTTTGTGAATAGAGATTAACAAAGAGCAGGGATACCAAGAGAAGCAGAGCACAGGGATATCAAGAGTGGTGACTTTGATATTAGGATACTAGCATGCAAACCCGATAAAATAAAAGGCAAGGGACATGATAAAATAAAAAATGAGACGCAAGAAGTTACGTGGTTCACCCAAATTTAGCTACATCCACGGGTAAGTATAGAAGGATTTTACAAAGTATACAATCTCTCTCTACTAATAGGAGAACAATTAGGAATCTCTCTATTAATAAAAGAAAATACCTCACTTACTCTCTCACAAATTCCTTACAACTTTGTGGGATCAATTTCTTTTTTACTCTCCTCTTATTTCTCTCTTACGGTGCATCTTAAGGCTTGGATGCACTGTCTATTTATAGGCAGATATCTATGCCTTTATCTTGCAAAAAACACGAGGCATTAACTAAATTGGTGTCGCAAGTAGCATTGAATTGGTGTCTAATATTGTTGACTTAGGTAGCACCAATTAATACCCAGCTGACCATTTGAACTATTTGAGAGTTAGGTTTTTGTGCATATAAGGAGAAAAGAGAAATTGTTATCCTATGATGGAAGTTGTTTTGGCTGATTTGTGGTGAAGGAGATGTTTTAGTGGAGGTAGATCATGAGAGGGGCGTCTTTGAATGATTTGGGAGTTAGGGTTTGTGTATGGGGAGAGAAGAGATGTTTTTATACTTGTTTTTTTTTTTTTTTTTAGCAGAGTTTTATTTTGATTGAATTATTTTTATTCGATTTGGTTCAATCGGTTTCATAATTTTGAAATCAAAACCAAACTAGACCAATATTTTTTTAATTTTTTAATTGATCTATTTGGTTTTTTTATTATTTTTTTTCTTTCCCGATTTAATTAGTTAGTTATTTAATTATTTTTTTCACCTGGTTTAAAGTTTAAACAAAATGAAAACAAGAGATTTTTAATCTTGACATAGAAAAACTGTCTTGGTATTTTGTTTGTATCTTTTCCAGAGTCTAAATTCTATAATTGATTGCCAAAACTATTTTCTTTTTCCTTGTGCACATACATGCATTTATTGTATTCTGATGAACACCAGCAATCCTCTTATATTTAATTAAATTTAACATCTAACCCGTATCATCAATTAGTTCCAGCTAGGTTTCATCCATTTCATTACTTAGATGTATACCAAGTAATGATGCACGCATTTCTCCTCAGCAATGTAAAGGTGTAGGGTAATAAAAAACAATGTCCATTTAATCTTATAAAATTATGATAATATAAATCACAAAAACTTTAATGTAAAATACGAATTGGACCGAATTTAATATAAGGTGGGTCATATATGTAATGCAAAGGTGTTCTTACAAATTAATATTTAACCTTTATGAACACATGCAATGAACGTGGAATTACCTAATTAATTGCTGAGAAAAAAAAAAGCAGGTGTTTTTGTACTTGAAATTGTGAATTAAGGAGCTAAATTAAGTCGTATAGTAATTTGATAAAGATTGAGCTATGATGATTTCATATGGTGAGGCCTTGTGGCCTCCCTCCTTATCATTTCCACCACTACTTTCTTCTGGGTCTGTTAACATGAAACTACATTTATTTAGGGGAAAGGACTCCATTGTTGAGCTAGATGTGCCCAATGAAAAGCTACTGGGCTGCACTAAATCCTTCAAGAACATTATCAGTTGGGATTTATACTGCAATTAAGTTTGGAACAATGTTGTGTGGACTGAACATGAGTCGTGTTTTTTCTATATTTCTTGTTTTAGAAAGATAAAATTTTATTTTTTATATTCCCGTTTGTATCTCTTAAACAAAAATATTGTAATATAAGTCTGTTGAAATGAATTTTTTTGTAATTTATCAATTACTATGTTAATAATGTGTTTGAAACCTAGTAAAGATACATAGAAAATAGATTTTAAAATACTCAAAGTAATAAAAAAAAATTAATGCATATACGTTACAGATCTTCTAATCAGTACTTTTTTTTTTTTTTTGAATGTGTGTCTCTATATGCTCACAAACTTAGTGGACAGTTCAAACATTTTTGGTTTTTTTTTAAAAAAAAAACTGATCTTAGATCTTGCTTAGGTTTTTATGCCTGAAAATAAAATAAAAAATACATTTTGAAGCTTTTTTTTTTTTAACGTGAGTGTCCGGATCAGCTTGTATGCACCTTAACTAATCTTACAGACCCTAAAGTTAACGACTATATAAACCTCTAGTGACCATCATATTAGCAATCACATAGCTCAAACTTAAAACTATATAAGGAGCAAATCCTGGTCTCAAGCTCTTATCATTGGGTCACCTATTAGATAGTTATTCTGAAGCTTTTCTAATTCCACCAATCTTATATCATTTGTAACCTCCAATTAAATATTTTGAAAATATACTAATTAAGATATAAATTGTTTGTCTGAAACTATATAACAAAATGATATGAAAGTAGATTTGAGAATACCCAGGATAATGAAAAACTTAATGCATGTACTTATACAAACCTTTAATCAAGTGTTTTTACTTTTATTTTTTATATTAGAGTATCCATTTCTCTGTTTTTATTAATAAAAAAAATTATTTTTATTTTTCTATTTGAGACGATGTATCTCCACTTATTTCTTTATTTGTATAGCTCTGAATTAATTTATGTTTTTTTTTTAATCTAGTATTGATCGGGTCACCCTGTCTGTTAACATACCGAGCCGGTCCAAGTTTAATTTAACCGTGGTAAGAACACCTGAACCCTAAACTGCACACAGAGGAAAAGAAGCCCCTCACTTCCCTCCTTCGTCACTGGCCACAAACTCTCTCTCTCTCTCCGGATTCTTTCTGCGTGCCAAAAGAGCAACACTTTCCTCTGCACAACAAAGCTACAAATAAGATTTAGAAAAGTATTGAATTCTTGTTATCGGTCAAAGAGTTGTCTATTTTTCTTTAATTATGCAAATACCCAGATGGAGAAACGTGTTGATACTCAAGAATTCATTGGTACCAGCTTTATCACAATCAATAACTACGAAGACCCATTTTGCTTCAATTCATTCTACACCTATTACATGTGATAAACGGAAGAGCAAACGGGATGGTGTGAGTGTAAATTTTTTTTCTTTTTTGCTGCTTTGCTTCTATGCGATAAAGTTTAGATTTTTCAATGAATGGTGGGAATTTTTTTGTGTGTTTTTGTGATTCAAGTAAAGGGTAGCTGTGATGATGAAGAATGATGAGCTACATGGTGTTAGTTTTTGTGCCCTTTCTGAATTTCAAGATTGAGACTTTATGTTTAGCTTGTCGCTTTTTACTCACAATTCATAATGGTTTAGCTGAATTCTACTGATAGACACCTATTTGTATTGGATTAGAACCCATCTTTGTTGTATTGTGAACCAATGTCTTGAATGTTGGAATTTGGGAGCTATGGGACTGCAGAAAGGTCATCATGATCCAAGTCGTCTTGTTCTATGTCCATTCTATGAAGTGTTGCTCTTTTTATTTGGATTTAAAGAGGTGAAATGAGAGGAAAGTTAGAGTCTGAGATTGAGGAGGAATAAAAAAGAGATGAAGCTACTTCAAGGTATGGCATTCACTGGTAGTGAAGGGATTAATAGTAAGGAGGGTTACATGGGATTATGCTTCTTGAACCTGTACCGATATTGTAAAAGAATTATCAAGCGCAACAGACTTGTAGTGTCTTGTTAGTGTTAAGCCGTATTAGCCATGATCTATGGCTGTTTTGTTTTTTCTTTTTGGTTGAAAGGACCCCCATTTGATGCTTTGGCTAATTGCAGATGGAGGCAACACTTGATGCCCTGAAAGAATTATTAAGTGCAACAGAGATGTCTTTTTTTCCTTTTCCGAGTTACCTTTTCCGATTTAGTACCAAAAGAACTAGAAAGCATTTTTCAAATATAGCAACCAAGGGATGTTTGCAGAGTTTGGAACAAGCAACTGCAACAACCATAAGCAAGCTTTAATTTTTTTAATTGGCTGTGAGGAAAGTTGCTTTTCTAAAACTAACATATAGTGCCAGAGAGCACTAGATAATTTACTAATTGGATGAGGTTAGATTATATTCTAAGAAAAGTGATACATGAGAGGTAGATTTGCTCTTGTATATAGCCTCTGAAGTCTGAACCACACATCATTGGGTGGGGAGAAAACATGAAGTTTGGCAATTCAATAAAAGGAATCGTATATGACTTATGACCTTGAGTTGAAATTTGGAAATGAAAAGTTTTCCTTGAGTTGTATTTGATTTAGTGGAAAATTTCTAGCAGTACAGAATTTTCTTCGAGTTGATTATATCTAAGGCGGAAAAATTTCTAGCAGTGCTAACTTGTACTCAAAAAATAAATCTTGAACTCTTCAGCTACTCTAGACTTGAATGAAATTTCCAGAATTCCAATGGATTGTTGTGAGATGTTGACAATAGTATAGCAACATTCTGCTCTCCAACAATAACTGTTGCCTACGACTTCCACTTGTTGCACGGATTTCAATAGCGCAAGTCTTTCATCATGCATACTTTAGATAACTGTTTCAAGAGATATGTTAATCCCCTTGAAAGATACATAGTGTGTTCTTATTTTTCCCCTTGGAAGTTATGAGAGTTGCCCATGCCTCTAATAAGCTACTAGAAGTATATTTAGGTTTCTCTAGTTAGGGAGCATCAGCTGGACAAAACAAATATTTTGTATAAGAAACCACTTTAAATCAGAATGTTCCTTTTCTAGTTTTGTGAACATATTGGCCCACATGAAACAGAGAGATGATTAGTTTTTGGTGTACTATTTCTCTTTGTATTTAATTTCTTTATTAGATGTAAGTTAGAGATTCATCATTGTTATGTCAATAATTTTTTTATATCCTATTGTTTATTTTCTTACAGCTCTCTGGATACTAATGTTTGCTGATGAGAAAGACTAACATTTTTCCTTGCCCAGGATGAAAGAGGATCTCAACAACCATCTAAGGTGAAACTTGTTTGCCACATCTGGTCAACAACATATGTTACCTTTTATTTCCCAACAAAAATATCTAGATATTGAAAGTTTACATTTTACATAAATTTCGAAGGTCATAAAACCTTTCCATTGTCTCCTATCTTAACAAGATTTGCTTTTTACTTTTTATGCACTCCCCATCCCCCATCAGTTTATTGTTTATACATTTACTGCTCTTTTTGAAAAATAAAGTTTGTGACATGCAAATTTAACCTCAGGCTTACATAAGATATTCAATACGCCAAAAACCCTCTGCTGCAAAGAGAGCATTGCAAGGCCTTCTGTACAATAGTGGAGTTTCTAGAAGTTCATTTCAGGTAAAAAAAATTGTTGCTTTTACTGAATTAATACAACTCCTCGGTGCAAACAACATTATTGCATTGACGTCCTATGCAGTATCTTAGTTAAAAACTTTATAAACATACATTCAATCAATCTCAATAACTTAGTTTCCACAGTTAGCCTAGATTGTTCTAAGAAGTCTTTGGTCTGACTGTATATTGCATCCAGTTAATGGATTTGCTGAAAGGATTTTACTTGATAATTTGACAACAAGTGGATGGATATGATCAACGCCTCGCTTCTATGGACCTGCTTTTCTAGTTTCACATCTAAGTCTAACTCAAATTCACCTGGTCAGTTAATGAAAGGTGCGGCATTATCATATTGGTATGTTTTGTTGGAATGACAAGCCAAATCATGAATCTGATTCTCCGTTATTCTTGACCAGAAACAAAAGCCATGAAATGTTCCCTGTTCATTTAGTTTTAAAACATATGCATTTTCACTGAGATGGGCGCATATACTTCAACCTTTAATTCACATTTTGTTCTCTATTTTGCTGGTCAAAAGTTTCAATTTAATTATTTTGGAAGGGATACACTCACTGATTTACGTTTTTATCCAGCATATAGAACCAATACAGTCATTTGATGCAGAGCCATCAGTTGGTTCCAGAAAAAAGAAATTGAAGGCTAATGCTCAACGTGCTAAGAAATATCACCAAGACAGAATGAGAAGTGAGCCTTTTCTCATTCTTTTACTTTTTTTCCTTTTGTTTATTATTTGTAGCCATAGTATAATGTAACTTCCACGCTTGTCACAGAAGGATGAGAAGGAAAGTGGGCAGTGTTCTCCCAAATACTTCTCAAATGCTGTCACTCTTCCATTCCTTTTATGTTACCATATGGAAGTTCTAACTGGCTTCATATAAATTGGAGAATGAAGAAAATACTTACCAAAATGCCCAAATCATCCTACGTGGTGAACTATCTGAAGTAAGCATACAGGAGTTTTATATTGTAATTTAATATGACTAAAAAGCTGCAAATTTTCATGACGTATTAAGGTTTGCATTAAAACCTTTGTTGGTTTTTGATCATCTTAGGATTCATGATTCATCCATCCACAACCCTCGTGGACTGTAATGAAACAATTTGATTTGGTTGAGCTTACCTGGTTGCATTCTGCATTTGTGAATATCATTGTAGTTTATTAGATCTAATACTAAAGTTTGATCTTCACCTGTATGCACAGCCTAGACTATTTACCATGATTATGGGCATTCAAAAGTTTATATTTTTGTATAAATGGGAAAATACAGACTGGAAATTCATGTTACGTTTCTCATTTAATCCTTCTAGTCCTTGAGGTGAGACCAGGCAATGGAGAAGATCGCAGTTGAAACAGTTGAAACCGAGCTGTTATAGGTTCAATGTGTTAGTTACGCACAGAATTATGGCTTTTTCCTGCATATGCATTTTACAAACTGGACTGCTGACTTCATCAAATGTTCAGGTAAGCTAAGAAGAGAGAGTTTCTCAGATGACTTTGGTGACCCCGAGACAATTTCTCGAGCTACATTAAAAAACAAACGGTATACAAGGTCTAATAAGTCTTTCGGAAGTGAACCATCTGGATTTGAGTGGAGAGAGCCTCCGAAGTGGAAGAATCGAAGATACAAAGGATGGGATGCTACTAGTGAAACAGAGTATGACAATACTTCATATTCTGTAGGATCACATTCTGACAGGACAATACTTGGTCTGCCTCCAACTGGACCTCTAAAGATTGAAGATGTTAAGAATGCGTAAGTGCTTCAGTGCTTTTCTTGACCATAAAAGGAAGCATCCTTTCGATATTTGATTTTCAGCAAGTTTTCTTCATTGCGCCATTATTGATCATCTATATCTTTTTAATTATGTTTGCAGTTTCCGCCTTTCAGCTTTAAAATGGCATCCTGATAAGCATCAAGATGCTTCACTGGTCAGTTGAATTCATGTTTAGTTTTTGTCCCCCATTACACCTTGTCGTTTCTTGATCAAGCAGGATCATTGCCCATCTAGAAGCAGGATATGTTATCATATCCTCATCGCCCCACTTTCTGATGATTATAAGGCACACCTTTATTTATTATTTTGATTTATATGTCGTGTGTTTAGAAATGCTAGGGTTTTTATTTTTATAAAAAAAGAAGAAAAACTAGAAAGGTTCGAGTTTCTCAAATTGAAAATAGAATAACATTAAATGCCTCCAGGCTCAGTTGTTTTCATTTCTCTTTTTTTTCGGGTTCTCCTCAAAAGTTATTGAATTAGCCAGTAATCAAACAAAAACATGCTATATCATCAACCTAGCAAGACAGTTTGCAGAGAGCCAAATTTTTGGAACATCTTGAAACGTGTATCTGGCTCAACCATGACTGGTATTTGTTAGCTTAAAACGTTGGTTTCTTTTTTCTCATGTTTTTTTTCCCTTGAGCACATTTCTTTTCATGAATATTTGCAGGCAGTAGCTGAAGAGAAATTCAAACTTTGTGTTGACGCATACAAATCAATATGTGAAGCTCTCGCCTGAGTTAAAGCACCAGGCTGCTACTGGAATCCTTACTGTTTCTTAGTCGCTGAGCAGCAATGATGGAGAAGAGGTGTACTATATCATTTATTTATACTTTTTTTCACAATATGGGCGCACTAAATCCTCTCTTTTTTTCACTCTACTGATCAATTCCTTAACCCTTTTTCAATAGTAAGGGTTCTATTTGAGATTTCAATCGCATTAGATTAGTGGATGCTGGTGGGTTTTGGTTTTACTTTAATACATTATAAAAAAAAAAAGGTAGGGTTTGGATTGCTTGGACCAGATTGGACATTACACTGTTTAAGATTACTTAAATATACAATGAAACTCACATCTTTTCATATCATTTTCTTTTGCTAGTTCCTGCAGTTCAAAAAGCTGTGGGAAATTTATTCATTTATCTACTATTGAGCTAGAGTAGTTATAACTGGTTTGGTTTGGAGATAATTCACAAATCCCCCCTGAAATGAGCACTATAATAGTTTGAATGTTTAGGCGTGAAACATAAGCATCCGTGAAAGCTTGCCAGCTCTACCCAAAAATTGCTTCTGCCCTGGATCACATGCTCTGTAAATGGGAACTAAAGAAAGTAGAACTTGAGTTTCAGTCATGTCCTATTTTCAAGCCAAATATAGTGCTAAACACATGCAAATCTTGGTCATTAAGGAGACAAGTATCGAGACACAGGTATCATTGTATTGTAGAACTGTTGTCAACCATCCAAGCATGCAAAAGTCACGGTAGCTTGAGTTTTTCAAGCCCTCCTCTTAAAATGCTTTCTTTCTCCAGTATCTGGCAGCGCTTGAAGAATTTTTATAGGGACCATCAATGAATCTTGAGTAACTCAATTTCAAGTTAACTAGATTGTTCAGCCTAGGCTTTCATGCTCGTGCTCTGATCTACCTTGCATGACACAATATGTATACTACGACCGTAGTTGAAATATATAAATTTGGGATGAAGCGGGTAAAATTAATAGAATAGTGGATGATATGTTTCCTAGAAAAAAATCTTGAGGATTCATTTTATTAACATTAAAATAGACTGAAATGGCTCTCACTTTTAATTTATTACTGTACATATAGACTCGTTACCTGGATTCGATCAGTAAAATGATAATTTTATCTCTATAAACATAACACAATTAGCCTTGAAAGCAAATATATAATAGTTTTTTGTCATGTTTTGAACAATAAAATAAATAATATGCTCCTAGAGACAAAAAAAAAAAATTATACACTGGCGGGCAGTGGTAAAATTTTGCCTTTTACTTTTTATTTGGAATGTAAACTTACCACAAAGCCCTTAAATGAAAATTGTCTTCGGACAAGGATTTTTTTTTTTTTTTTGTCTTTTTAGTAAGTTTTGTTTTTGTAACTATAGATTTTAATCAGGACAATTTAGTATTTTAATATGAATAAAATATTATTTAACAAGAAAAGTCGGGTGAGTATGGATTCTCTCATGTTTTTTGGATGATACATACAATACTGCCCGATGACCAAACTCCAGATTATTTTAATCCTCGCCATCACTCCTAGGCAGTGTATGTGGCAAAAATATGTTGGGTTCTACTCTCTTCTCTCTTCCTTAGTTTCAGAGGCGGCTCTTACATATTTTTAAATAATTCTTCAATTTATTTATTTTTCAGATTTAATTCATGTTTTTTTATTGGTATTTTTTTATTTTAGATTATCCATAAAATTAAAAATTTCTTTCAATTTAATCATCCTTTGCTTTTTTTAGCTTTCAGATTTGGTCCTTATTCTTTTGATTTTAATTTTTTAAAAAAAATACTCTCTTAATTAAATTATCTTTTCAATTGCATCCTTTAATATTTTTTATAATTCTCTTAATTGGATATTTTTTGCAATTGCGCCCCTCAATATTTTATATCATTCTCTTAATTGAATTATTTTTTCAATTGCATTCTTCAATGTTTTAGTTCATTTTATTTTATGCTAGATTTGGTTTTTATTTTTTTATTGCTATTTGTTTTGTTTTAAATTTTTTTTATTGGAACTTTCCTTTTCAGTTTCATCCCTTAACATTTTATTGATTGAGATTTTGTTAACCTTTCAGGTCACAAGTTTGAAAGATTGAACCGGGTTAGCTTAGATTTTTTTTCCAAACCCTTTTTTATAATTGATTTTTGCTGGTACCGTCCTTCAATACAATTATCACGATCTCGTGTTCAAGTTAAGAATTTCACGTATTAACCCAGCTTTGCCTCAGGCAATTTTTTAATAAATTTATTTGTTGTTGTTGCCTTATTTTTATCATATTATGAAATAATCAAGGTTTAACCCAATTATTGAATTTCTCCTACTTCTTTAAAAATATATTCGCCTCCTGAACTTGTTTTCTTGGGTTGAAAAAATGTTTAGTCGGGCTCACGGCATCGCGTGGGCCACCAATCTAATATATACTAAAAATCCTTAACACTTCAATGTAGCAATGAACAGTGAAATATTAAAGACTTTTTCACTTTGGTACTTAAAAAGTGAAAAAGCCCTTGATATTTTTTAGAACTTTTTTTTAACTTTTTATTTATTTCATCCTCCCAACATTGGATTTATCGGGTATTTGGGCATATTATTTCATAATTTGTTTTGATTTTCTTTTAATAGAGTTATATTGGTCTCATGATCCGAGTCGCGAGTTTTGCGAGTTAGCCGTATTGACTCAGATTATTTTTTTTATCATTTTTATAATTAATTTCTTTCTCAACTTCATCCTTCGACATTAAGTCGATTCAAAATTGGGTTTTATAATTGTTTTCTTATTTAATTTATATGGAGTTATCGCGATCTCATGATCCGGATTACAAGATTTGTTGGTTTGCCAGGTTGACTCATTTTTTTTCTTCTCTCAATTAATTTTTTTTTCAATTTCATCCTTCAACATTTAGGTTGATTGGGTATTTGACTTTATATTTTTTTATTTGTTTTCTATGAAGTTATTCAGGTCTCTTAACCCGAGTTTGACAGTTTAACTTGAATATATTCGGGTTAGTTGTTTATCCTCATCTTATGACCCGAGTATAACATGTTAACTCGGGTTAACTCGACTGATTTTTTTAGTTGAATTTTGTTTTCAATTTTATTATTCAACATTAGGTTAATTAAGAATAGAGTTTAATAATTATTTTTTATTTGATTTTTATAGGGTTATCAGGGTCTCGTGACCTGAGTAGGAGATTTGGCAGATTAACCTGAATTGATCTGAGTTGATCTATTATGTTGCCGTTTTAATATTTTAAAAAAGATGTTATCTTGATTTTTTTATTTGACTTTATATTTTTTTATTTGTTTTCTATGAAGTTATCTCGGTCTCTTAACCCGAGTTTGACAGTTTAACTTGGGCATATTCAGGTTAGTTGTTTATCCTCATCTCATGACCCGGATATAACATGTTAACTCGGGTTAACTCGACTGATTTTTTTAGTTGAATTTTGTTTTCAATTTCATTATTCAACATTAGGTTAATTGATAATAGAGTTTAATAATTATTTTTTATTTAATTTTTATAGGGTTATCAGGATCTCGTGACCTGAGTAGTAGATTTGGCCATAGTTTTAAAACCCGGACCGGCCCGGCAAGTTGACCCGGGACTCGGCCGACCCTGGTCTGGGACCGGTCCGGGTCTAAGTAAAAACCCGCCAAGGAGTTGGCCAGGCGAAACCCGGTCGACCCGGAAAACGGGCGACCTGGGCAAACCAGGGCGAGACCCGGTGTTTTGGAGTTCAATCTGGGTTTGGAGATCTTGAGGATTGGCGTTGGGTTCCCATTTTTTCCTTCTAGCCCTGACAATTGATGACTGTAACTTGAAGAAAATTGAAGGTTAAATGAGACCAAACTCACACTTCCAGGAGAGAGAGAGAGAGAGAGAGGCAAGGTAACAGTACTAGCACCACAAGCTTTATTACCATCATCAAATCCATAAAAATTTGAAGGGAAAAGATATAAAAGAGAGAGGGTTTGTGTGGTGTTTTTAAGTTTTAAAGCATGGGAGCATCAAGGAGCAAGAATCATGCTTCACAATCTACCAGTGAAAAAGAAAAGAAAGAAAGAAAAAAAAGAACCTTTATACCGACAATGGCATGAAGTAGGTTACTAAAGCATTTCAAAAGACTTGCATCTGATTCAATAGCAGGCAATAAGAGCAGATTCGTGCAAAAGAGCTACGATTATGAGCCCATAAGCGAGGTTTCTTCACCAGATAGGAGTTGCAGCAGGGGTCGGGGTTTCCACCTTTATTTGATCGTTCTGCTATGATGTAAGGTGTAGTCGTCCCGAGGCAGCAGGATGTATGGTGTTCACCCCAGGGGAAAGGCTTTCAAAAAATGAGGTGAGGCAGATTCAAAGAAAGGTGAGCTCTTTTGCTATGCAATAAATGAAAGCAAGAAGGAAGGAGTGAAAGAGGAGGTTAAAGTGATGGAGAAACAGACAAGTTTGTCCCGGAAAGCATTTCAAGGAGCCAGAAAGTGTAAATATACTTTAACCTAACCGACCCCCTAAATAACCCAGGTTTTATGGGTTGATCCGGTTGACCCGGGTTGACCCATAAAATCCGGGACCCGGTCTTTTAGTCAGGTCAACCCCCAGGTCGGGTTTTAAAACTATGGATTTGGCAGATTAACCTGAATTGATCTATTATGTTGTCGTTTTAATATTTTAAAAAAAGATGTTATCTTGATTTTTTTATTTGTTTTCTATGAAGTTATCTCAGTCTCTTAACCCGAGTTTGACAGTTTAACTTGGGTATATTTGGGTTAGCTGTTTATCCTCTTCTCATGACCCGGGTATAACATGTTAACTCGGGTTAACTCGACTGATTTTTTTAGTTGAATTTTGTTTTTAATTTCATTATTCAACATTAAATTAATTGAGAATAGAGTTTAATAATTATTTTTTATTTGATTTTTATAGGGTTATTAGGGTCTCGTGACCTGAGTAATAGATTTGACAGATTAACCTGAATTGATATGAGTTGATTTATTATGTTGCCGTTTTAATATTTAAAAAAAGATGTTATCTTGATTTTTTTTAGTCAAACTATATTTTTACTGATCATCTGGGTTGTTTTTGGATATACCAAATTAATTAGGTCACATCAAATTAATCCTCATGTAGTTTAGATATTTTTTTTCCCGGTTAAAAATACATTAACAACATCTAAATATTTTATTTACATCTAGAAAAACTTGATCTAGAAAAATTTGATCCGATCTATAGGATAGTGCTGGTAATTATCTAGTAGAAGTCTAAAAATACTTAATCTTTACCAAATGCAGTGGGTCACTGTGAAAAATAAAACACTACATTATTCGATTTTATTTGGATTTGGTTTAAAATAGAAGATTATCTTTTAAAAATAACAAAATCTTCAATTCTTCAATTCTTCTTCAAAAACTGAAAAGGGGCTGATGCATGAAAGTGCACATATTAGTTGAGGATTATCTGGAACATATTGTGATTTTAACACTACATTACTTTGTTTTATAACCTGTCCCATGAAGAACATTTGATTTTTTTTATTAAAAAAAGAAAACCCTAAAAAGATGTTATTTGAGACCCAAAAAAAACCCAATTATTTTCACTAATCTAGCCTAGACCAAGACCTAAGCCAGGCAGTGGAGGATTATTATAAGAGCAAAAGAAAAGAATAGTTGAAACTAGAGGACTCGACTCCGATTTTTTGAGGATAGTTGCTGGCTGATATGAATGAAGATTTTACCACCATTGACGTGCCTCACCAGCTTTATATAGAAATTTGTATTGGTAGTTGGAAAAATAAATTAAAATTTGAGGATACTGATGGAGATTTTATTAACTCTCAAGTGTCCAAGTAATCCCAAAAAGAAATGTACAACAAACAATAGCTAAATACTTGTAAGACAATAGAATGGCCTACGTGATTTTTAAAAAATTATTTTTTAGTTTTTAAAATTTATTTTTAATACCGTACTTAAAAGTGGTAAAATATATAAAAAATAATTTAAAATTAAAAAGATCAGAAAATTTCAAAATTATTCGGTGTTTGTAAGTGTGGTTGTGGTTGTTTTTCAAAATATTTTTCACTTAGAAATGCATCAAAATAATATATTTTTTATTTTTAAAAAATTATTTTTGATATTAGTACATCAAAATAATCTTAAAACATAAAAAAATTAATTTGAAGTAAATAAAAAAATAAAATAAAATTTAATTTTTTTAAAAAAATACTTTTAAAATGTAAAAACAAATATTTTTTCTGTTTTTCAAAATATTTTTATTTAAAAATAATATATCAAAATAATATTTTTTATTTTTTAAAATTTATTTTTAATATTAACATATTAAAACAATAAAAAAATATAAAAAATAATTTAAAACAAAAACAAATTCACAGGGCTTGATTTTGAACGGGTAGTTTTCCTCTTCCATTCAAATTTCAAATCGAGAAACACCAAATATAATATATATAAATCAATACAACTGCATATTCATAGATAAACTAATGAGTTTCGTACATTTTACTGTATTTTATTTTCTCTGACAATGTTCAGCAATCCAGGAAAAAGTTAAAGACTTTCGTCTTCTTCATTTTACATCAAAAGGGGAGTAAGAAAATGTTGCAAAAGTATCCTATGAAGGTGGTCAAAAAGCCCAGGAACGACCTCCTAGCATCTTTGAATGTCAATAAATTAATTAATTGCAAGGTTAGCACAGTAAATATTGTAGTTTGAGCGAGTTGATTCAAGATCCAGCTCGGATTAGGTTTTAAGAAAACCAAATGAGAGTTTAACTAATTAAACCCTACACAATTTGATAATCAGGTCTAAATATTTTCTTTTTTTTTGCCTTTTCAGAACAACAATTCTTGTAGTTTTTTTTTTAATAAATTAAAACACCATTTTGATCACTTTATTAACCCAAAGTCGGGTTTAATGACTTTGGCACTAAGACCTCTCTTGTTTTTTTTTTTTTTTTTTTTTCAAAAAAAAGAGAAATCCTTGAAAGTTGAATCAATATAAAATATGAAACCAATAAGATTTCCCAGAATTTTACACTATTAGATTGTTATAAATAAAGAGGAGATCCAGATTGACATTGAAATCAAGAATTTCATTTTCACACATGAAAACAAATTCTTTCTTACATCAAATTCTTGAAAGTTGAGGCTAGTCTCTTGGACAACATCCTCAGACTAAGCTAAGACTACTAGAAACCGGTCTTCAACTAAGCACCTAGACTTCTTTTCCAAACCCAGGAAAGCTAGCTAATAACAAAGAAGAACAACGGAAGAAGATACCATGAAGCTGTAGATCAAGATCAAGAACCCAAAATGCAAAGCCCAGTTCCTCTTAAACTTACCAAAGTAACTCTCAGGTGGTTCTTGATAATGAATCTCAAGTTCACCCTCATCACTAACAACAACTAGCTCATGGCCATACTGGTCACTACCACCACTAGCTAATCTCGTCTTCAACTCCCTTAACTTCTCAGTAGCTAAACCAAGAGTGAGCTTGTGACACCTTCTTTGGTACTTGAATCCATTGATGCACCTAAGGGTTTGAGCCACTGAGACATAGAAGATGAGGTGTGATAAAGAGAGGAGAGTAATGGGTGCCCAGCAATGGCGGCATTGAAGGCGATTAGGTTGAGCTTCAGCCATGAAAATGAGAGAAAGAAAGATGAAGAAGAGAAGGAAGAGTTTGTGAAGTTCTTTCTTTTGGAGGTCTATAGCTCTTTTCTTTTCAAGGGTTTTTTCAAAGTGGAGCTGGATTATGGTGTTTATGGCTTGGAAAGCTGTTTCTTTAGGGATTTGTTGCTGCTGGTGATGATGATGATGGCTCTGGTGGTGGGTTTCATAGCCTGCCATTGTAGAGAGAGACTCCCTGTTGTATGTGGCAGGGGAGGGTTTCGGGGGGCTATGGAAAGGGGAACCTGCAATATTTTTATAGTGGCTCTCATCTCAAGAGAAAGTAGTTCTTGTAACCCATCAACGGTCATAATAACTAGTTGACGGTTTCAAAATATAATTCTAAACAAAAAACAAATTAATATTATATATAAGCATGTTAGATAAAATAATAATTAAATTTTATAAAGTTATTTTTTAGTGACTACCTTAAAAAAATATATCTTTTATTTATTAAAAATTAAACACGAAAAAACTCTAAAAGGATGTGTTTTTTTTATAATGATGTACATTATTAAGAAGAATAAATATTAAAATTAAATTTATTAAATCAAACACATGTTTGTTGAGAAAACTCTAAAAGAATTGTTTAAAAAAACATGTATTTTAAATAAAATACATTTTTATAGAGAAATTATATAAGATTTTATTTAATGAATTGAGATAATTAATGAAATGATGTTTCTTATTGAAAAGTATAAGTTAAACTAATTCATATTTATTAAAAAATAAACAGCTATTTTTTGAGAAAATTAAAAAACTTGTATTTTGGTTGAATATATATATATATATATATTGGAAACTTTCAATTTATTATTTGTAAATTCTTGTTTTTTAAATCAGGATTAATCATCTCATGTGTAAAAACTAGTCTCAAAATATTCGTAATCATAAAAAAAAAAATCTATTTTTTAAACTGTTAACCCTCTCCAACTCAAGTACTTATTTATTTCCTCAAATCAATAAAATCTTGAACTGGAGCTTAGACTTTCGTTTCAAGTAAGTGTTAACATGCTTACTGATTATTATTATTATTATAAAGAAATTCTGATAATCCATGGATTCAAGGACTAAATTTGATCTTAGTAATCTAACATTTTCTCAAAAAAATTTAAAAAAATAGTAATTTATCAGGGCACTGCCCACC
>Ga0307510_10003880_pt1 | contig 17520 bp, 22 predicted proteins | sample 12_EM_MG_FD_207224 | JGI IMG/M metagenome (GOLD analysis project Ga0307510, IMG submission 207224) | Populus trichocarpa ectomycorrhiza microbial communities from riparian zone in the Pacific Northwest, United States - 12_EM | ecosystem: Host-associated > Plants > Roots > Unclassified | place...
ATGATGGCGATACTGCCGTGACTGGATCCCCAACCGTACTAGCGCTCAAAGGCCCAAAGGGCTGCAGCCGACTGGCTCGAAGCGGTCTTTGCGAGAAGCATCGAAGGCCACTCTCTCGAGGACCCACACATCCACCATGGACAAGAAATCTTGTAGAGTTTGTTGATTCAGACAATGCGGTTGGGAGAAGAAGCTTTTCGATACCCGATCGAGGTAGTGAAATACGCAAACGCAAAGCAGGACAGGAGTGGGAGAAAAACGCGGTGATAATTCATGTCGTGTGAATGACCTAGATGGAAACAAACAGCATAAAAACCCGTCTCATGTTCTCATCACAGAAGTGGTATCACGCAGCTGCCGAAGGCAAGACGCGTACCAGAGAAATATCGACATGACTAAAACCAAAAAGCATACTGTGGGTATCGTCTTGTCCTCTAATCGAGGGCGTTAAGGCCACTATCATAACTCCGTCCTTCGAGCTCGTCATTTTTGCACGGACCCGAATAGAGCAAGTTGTGATTGGGGATGCCGCCACCTGTAGGGATTTGCAGTACGCGGGTCTCAGAACTGCTCGGGTAGTTCGTCACGTGACCAAATGTGCTCCTTGCCGCCGTGTCCGCCGCAAAGATGAAGCCATTCGCCCCGCCAGGAATGTAAACACTGTCGGTCGAATTGGGTAACGTAACGTGAGCCAGCCCCGAGAGGAAAGCAACCCACCTGTTTCCGACGATGAAAGCCATCTCAGCACAAGCGAAGGAGGGGAAAGAAACGGAGTGGAACGTACTGCTCGGTTGGCGCGTTGTGGAGGCCTCCGTTGAAACCGGGTGGTAGGACGGTGTAAGTTATGTTGGCGACGGCGCCCAGCTGCAGGATGCTCGCGCCCGCCGTACCCGACTGTGAGGAGGTGGTGAAGCCAGGCAGGATTTGCCAGCACTGGAAGACGGACGCGCCGTTCTCGGCCCAGATCGCGGTCACGTTGAGGAACGTTGGGGGCACGAAGGGATGATAGGAAGTTGTGACGGTCATTTGTGCACGGGCTCTGTTGGCTCTGTTGTCGCTGGATTGGGCTGCAGGGGCTGCAGGGGTGGACTACCTGACGGGTGTGTTAGGGATCATGGAAACCGTGGGGGTGATTAAATAGGTGGGTGGATTCTGAGAGACCCCCGGAAGTGGAAGGGAAGAGAGCATGAGTAATGAGCGTAACCTCGGTCGGTTGTACTGAATGCCTTTGATCTCAGTTGGTCGATTGTGGTGCCTTTCAATATGTCTCGTCTCGATGCCGAATGCCGTATGTCACGCCCTCTTTCTCCGTGGGCCGTGGCGCCTCTTTTTCTCTTTTGGTTTCTAGGTATTTCGATTCTATCCTACACACCGTTCGGCCGAGGGGAAATGCCCATCACTCGAAGTCTTCGCGACACCGTAGCTAGCTCGAGGAGGACACTGGAATTTGGTGAAGAAGTGGATATCGGTATGGTAGTTTTGCCAGGCCTCCTGTACAAGTGCGCTAATGGACTGTTCCCCCTCCCTCACGTCACGGTCCATAAGATGGCGGCGGGCAGACGCAACGTTCATCACCAGGGCCATCACATCTGCCTCCGAGCAATCTCCATTCTTTTCAGGCACATTGCGCAGGGAAGTGTTCCCATATGGCAGTCTGCAGATGGTCTGTGCTTGGCAAAACGAGTTGCGCAAGAGGACTGCCTACAGCAGCAGAACTTCTTCATACTTTTGGGCTTTCACGGCTCAGGCGCTCCCCGCCGGGCGCGCAATGTCCGGGTCCAGTAATACTGTAACCTTTAACTTGGTGGTGGCCTCCTTGGCCAATATATTTCCGTGAGAAATCCATGAGAAATCCATGCTCCTGGGCTTACAGTATTCCTTCTGCCCAATCCCAGCCCCAAATTGCAGGACACACATTCATTTTCAGACCGTCTCAGACTGTCCGGTCCTGCTCGCAGATGAAACAAACACGGTGCATGCGACCCAAGTAAAGACTGCAGGCTCATTGGCCATTCATTCCTCATAGGCATTGCTGAACACACCAGTTTCCTTGTATGCGCTTGCGCAGCAGCGCATGTGTCATGATGGGCACAGGCACGCAAAAGGGTATCGTTAAAACATTTAGGTATAGGCGCCAAAAGGCGCGTCATTTAACTTAGGTCCGGATGACAGCAAGCAAGTTACGACCTACCCACGCCGCCGTATCACATTGCGACGCACCTGTCACTGACATGTACTGACCTACGGCACCGTAGGGCGTCGCTCTCTCTTTACTCATCGAACAAAACAAATTGAAAAAAAAGGGGGTTCCTCCTCGGCATCGGCGCTGCCTTTTGGCATTAGGTTCAAAACCGCCCCCGTCCGCGGACAGTCATGCACGCAGAGATGTACTGTGTCATGGCGTCGAAATCGAACTGGCCGCTTCTGTATGGATCACCGTGGGGACCAGGAACATCCCGCTTATGATTTCAGCTATCACGCTATATCGCGTTTTGCGTTACCTCCCCGCGGAGGTCACCAAATGACCCGTGGGATACAGTGTGGGCCCTCTGGAACCTGCTGCTGTATGCGAAAGGGGATTTGTCGTGAGTTGGAGAGAAGCCGTGTTCATAAAGAGAGTTCGTGATACCCAGGTTGTGACTTGCGAATTTCATCCCCTGCCAGGTGCAGTACGGTGTACCATTGTTCCTACAGCTCTAGTGCAGTGCGCACCACCTTGTTAATCACATCGTATGATCGACCAGGTGAAGATATTTTTCCCGTCCACTTACAGTACGTGCACGGTGCGAGTTTCGTCCGTCCCCAGATTTGTGTGTGACCTAGTCATTTGACTCACTGATCAGAGGCTAATATATCGTCTCCTGGCACCTGTATGCGGTAACTTATCTGATGTGAACGAGATAATAGCGCCAAGTGAGGCTATTTGTGAAACCTGGCTCAGTTCGGTGTGGTGCAACGGCTAGCATACCTCGCTTTCACTATTGTTGCGATCCGAGGAGGTCGGGGTTCGATTCCCCGCACCGAAGTGAATGATTTGCTTCTTTTTGCTAGGGACTTAAGCTAAAGTCGGAATCCCGTCCATCAGAGCACACAACACAAGGAATACAGGAGATCCACTACCATGTGCCTTATTTATTATTCTTCCTTGGAAACATTACAGTAACTTGCGACTGTCGACTGATGACTGATATACAGGTTATAGATGCGTGGACATGCGAAACTAGAGAGTTGGCTGTATGCGACGTGATAGGACAGTATAAAGATATAAGGAGGGAAATAGACAGCATAAAGATAGCAGAGATAGACAGCAGAAAACACCGGGGGTAAGATCCTTTGCATCATAGCCATCACTGTGATAGTGAAAGGGTAAATAAAGCGGGAATGTGCACCGTGCGCAAGAAGCCACGGTCCTCGGTCGGTCAGCCCATGTCCTCGATGGGTGGTGGGCGACTCTCGTGGCCGTGGTCCAGACGATTGAGCCACTCCACCGTGCCCTCGTCGTGCCTCCCAAGTGTCCGTCGCGCGGTGATCAGCCCATCATCGGCCCTCTGCACATACTCGATCCCTAGGCGCGGCGACGGCGGGACAAAGTGCCGTCGGCTCCCGCCGCCGCCGCCATTGCGTCGCTCATCGCCACCCCCCGCGCGAACGTCGCGCTCCGCCCCGCCTTCGCCCTCTGTGTGACCCTGCCCCCTATCATCTGACAAAAGCAGAGGCCGCACGGGCATGCCGATTGGCGGTGAGTTGCCGACGAGCGTAGGTTTGCCAAAGGTCGATTTCGCGAAGCCGGCTGGGACGCGAGCGGCGAAACGTGCGAAGCCAGGGTCCTGAGGCTGACGCTGGGACGTTGTACCGCCAACGGCACACAACGCGGAAACCGGCTGCTGCGGTAAGGGCGTCGCGGGAGCAGGGGACTCGCTCAGTGTGCGCATCGGAGGGAGGCGTGGGGCTTGGGCGTGTGCATATGTGAAGGCTGGCTGTTGAGGGGGTGCCATTTGACGTGACGCGTCTGGCTGGGGTAGAGTCGAGGTGGACTGGAGCTCTTGGTGGCGAAAGGCGGACGAAGGTGAGTGTTGAGGCATGTGTGGGGTGGAGATAGACTGGAGTGTGTTTGCCCCTGTACCGTGATAGGATGAAAGTTGATGATGGTACGCGGGGCGCGATGGAGCGAGCGATGGTTGTGGTAAGGTCAGCTGGGCCTGCCGATTCGCCGATGCAGCCTGCTGTTGAAGTGGCATAGGAAGCTGCACCGCGCCTGGCTGCATGCTTGGCGTTGGACCGCCGCGGTGTGGGATAACGTCGTGGGGCGACGCAGTCATCGGTCCTGTAATACCATGAGAACCGAGGCTATCCTTGGGCAGGGCGCGTAGCATTGGATCGATGTTGGTGTCTAGACCAAGGGTATCGTGTGAAGACGGAAGTAGCTGCGTAGCGTTCTGATGAAGCAACATGGGAGTGTGGTCGGTGGACGTCAAGGGGTATAGTTGCTCCGGACGTCGCTGGCGAGGCGAGATTCCAGAGTGCTGCGACGAAGAGCTGCGCAGCGGAGAGTGATGAGGTTCTTCGACAGGGGCGACTGTGGTAAAATTTGTCTGCATCGGGGGGGCCTGATACATGTCATCATTAGGATCTTCGACGATTTGCGGTTGTGGTGGCAAGTGCGATGGCATAGGCATAGGATATGGTGCCGGACACGGCGCGTCGCCTTGACCGGGGAGCCGCGCGGATGCACGGAACGCCTCGGCAGCAGCTTGTGCGGCGAGCTGCCCCTTGGTCGGTTTCTTGTTGCGTTTGCGCACACGTTTGTTGCCCTCACCTTGTGTGAGATCAATCATCCAGTAACTGCCCTTTCCTGGCTCGGTGATAGGCCGTTGCACTTTTAGGAAGCATTTTCGGAGGGACAGATTGTGCCGAATAGAGTTCTATGGTACACGATCCCTGTCAATCCCTGTCCAAACCAAAGTGAATTAGGAGCTGGATTAAACGCACCTTCCAAGAAAGCTCATCGGTCCGCTGTCGGAACCACTCGAATCGATCTTCGAGCGCTTGGTAGATCTCTTGTAAGGTGAGACGGCGGCGCGGACTGCCGTATATCGCGAGCTTAATAAGTGTCGGCAATGGATAATTAGGCTTCTCTCCCGGAGGAGGATCCGCGAGCGCATTGAGTCCCACGGGAGCACCTGGTGGGCAACCAAGCAAAGCCCGCAAGTGCACAGTCTCATCCGTAAGTTCACTGTCGCTTAACATACCAAAACTTCCTGCGTCGGGTGCGGGCTGGGTAGAAGGTGGTACTGGAGGGACGGGTGGAGTGGGCGTCTTTTCCTGCGCAGACTGTGACGGCGACTGAGGTGGAGCGGGGTCCTGATCCCACTCGTCGGTAGATTCAATACTTGAGCTCCGTGCCTGTGCAAAATCATGGATCTGATGCGCAAGTTGAGCCTCTGGTGGGTAGTAGTCTCCGCGAGCGGGCGGTCGCTGGGTTTCATTCTCATCGCAAACTTGAAGGAGATCTGGTCGATTGGGGTCACTGTCCCCGCCTGGGTAGCGTCTAGGACTCGAGTTGGAAGTTCGTTGTGTTATTGTGGGGGGTTGGGAGCTCGCGCTATCAGAATCTGGACTCAAGGCGGATGGCGGAGAATGCAGAGGGACTCGTCTCAGCGACAAGCCTGACTCGACGTCGAAACGGCGTGGACGGGAACGATATCGCTCACGCTCCTCCACCCCGTCCTCGCTGTCTTCGTCGTCTTCAGGTCGAGCACGTCGATGGGCCATCTGGGAGCGAGTACCGGTAGTGCTGATACCCATGGCAGGGTCGCGGACGGAGTTGACGCGGTGTGTCTAGGCACGACGCGTAACAAAGAGTGAGACGTAGTCAAAATTTGTGACCGGGATGGGTAAGGGGAAGTAAGAGAGTGTGCGGAGAGCGGCAAAAGGCAGTGATCAACGTACGGGATGCGCTGCGATTTGTCTCGCACGCGATGCGACGTGCATGTCTGACGTGTGGCTGAAGTGTATTGCATGTGGATCGGACGGATGGTGAAATCGGGGGTCGGACAAGGTGTGATGAGGAATAAAGGGGGGCTCATCCTCATCCTCGTTGCTCGTGCTTACACGACGATTCGTGTCCGAACGCTTGCTCTTTGGGACGCAGTACATCACCTCTCTGCGGTCTTTGTGGCGCGAGGGACCGTCAGCTGGCGTGGTAGGTGGCGCGGGCGCAGAGGGGTAAGTTTGGCGCTGGGCGACGGAGACGCCGGGATCCCATGGATCGTTGGGACTGCCAGCATCTGTGGGAGGGAGGTGTATTTGGTTAGCGTGAGGTTGTTGTACACTGGAGGGAGCGATTGGATGGAGGGGAGTAAAGGCGGAGGAGGAGAAGCGCATGTGAAGTGCGCGGACAATGACAAGCGAGAGAAAAAGTGGACCCACAACCGATTGGCAATGGGTTTGTCTGTCCGACTTGAAATTGGTGGGAAATCGGTGGACCCACAGGTCCAAATAGCTTACCCGACTGCAAGCGCCCTCCCTCGAGGTCGGTGATCGCACGGAGATCCATAGACTATGAGTGCCCTGTTGTGAGTTTCCAAGATACGGTGACGAGGGCGGGGGGCGGGTAGCAATACAGTAGTGGTATAATAATAATACCACCACCAAACTCGTGACGGGGTCGTCGCTTCTCGGACATACTCACAATCGAGTTGGGACGTGGCAAGCTGATCTGTTAATCAAGAACCTTCGATGGGCGTCTTGATAATCTCACTCCTTAAAGCCGTGAGGTGGCGTGGCGTGGCGTGGTGTGGTGTGGTGGGCGTAGTGGACAAGAAACATGGGGGGCGAAACCTTGTTCTCGACAACGTATTGTCCTCATTCAACTCCGCCTTGTGTGCATAAAACATGGAGTACACCGAGAGCAAGTATCATACAACACAGGTAAAAATCACCGAACATCAGTATTCCTCCTGCAACAGATATGGCCTATAGTCCCAGAAGCCGTTTTCTATGATGTCGCAATGCAACAAAGCGATGCGAGTCGACTCGTGTTTTTTTCTGCGCTTCCTATTCGGTCTTGGTGGGGATAATACACCTCCGTCACCCTCGGGACCGACAGGATTGTGGTTCTGCGACACGTGGAAGCTCAAATATCTAGAAATGGGCGCGAGAAAATTCGTACCAGAGATAAGGACTCCAGCGGGTTTCCTCTCGGCACAGGGACAAGTGCGAGTTCACCCATATTTTCGGTCTCGAGACCGTCATCAGTTGAGAGCTGATTGGTGTGTTAAGAGGGAGACGAAGACTAAGACTGAAACGATACCTGTTCCCTGACCAACACGCTTCCTTTGCGGAACCGTGAGGGAAGCGCGTTGTAATTGATACCGAATCTCGAAAAGAGCATCTCCTGTTTCTGAGTGGACACGGTGCCCTAAATCGAGGTTAAAATGGGTGAGAACGGCAAAAGAAGCAGACGGGGTGGGAGCGTACGCGGAGGGCATCGTGGGCTTGTTTTGGTGATTGACCTTCTTTGTGAATGAGGGCCCAAAACACGGTATTGTATAGGTTGTTTATGTGGGCTGATAAGCGATGAATAGCCGGCCGCTGTGGCAGCAAAGGTGAAACGCACTATCGACTTGACGCCACGAAAAGTAGTCCCGAACTTCCCTTATCCCGGGATAGAGCACGATGCGTGCATCAAACGAAGGGGGGTAAGAAAGGGGAGTGTCGGGAAAGTAGGTGTGCCAATGCATAACATATGCAGAAGTAAACTGGGAGCACAAAATGGACGTAATTTTAGATCGCCGTCTGTTGTACAGCACCGCGGATTTGCGAAGCAAAAAACTGATTGGGGATCGACGGTTTAGCACGGACTCGAGTTGGGTTGTCGGATTGGGATTACCTGTACTCATCAGACTGGCCAAAACCAAGGACGATGTCCGGATACTCTCTTATGAGAGAAATGGCGGCCTGATCCATGAGTTCGAGGCCGCGGGTGTCGTTGGGTTTTGCGAATCGGTGAACATCGGTGAAGCTGTGTGGATATTAGGATGAGTACTGGGTGGAGTGATGGGTTGGTTACTTGTGAAAGGCGTGGCCGTCGATACGTAAGAGAATGAAAGTGCCAGGAAGGAGCTGGTCAGGAAGTTCAAAGTTACGGACATAGGCGAATCTAGAGAGGGCCATTGACTCTATTCTATGGGCTTGGCTTTTGAATGATGACGGAGGTGCGAATTACCGTGGGAATCCTTTGACCCGCCCGGGTTCTTTCCCTTTCCCCTTTCACTTCACTTCTTCCCACGGCCTCACTCACTTCCTCCACCTCCACACCGTTCCCCTCTCTCAAAAACAAATCATGTCAGATTCCATCTCCCAAGATTCCCCTTGTCCCCGCCCCGCTTCCCCCTTCTTCCGCCATCGTCCCCTCGGTCGTGCGCCCAGCCCGCCCACTTGGGCTTGCTACGAGCAGATCCCCGCACGAAGCGACCTCCTAGGCTCTTCCGACTCAGACTCGGACTCTGGCGACGCTGCGGATGACGATTCTCTCTCAGACGCCGACTCGTCCTCCTCTTCCTCCTCCTCATCCTCCGCATCCGACGATGCCGAGGCCGCGGGGCTCATGGATGTCGAGTCGGACAAAGACGAGCCCGCGGAAGCTGCGACGGACTCGCCAAACGAAGGCGGCGATCCAGAGAAGCTCGACAAGGGCAAGCAGCGCGCCGAGGATCCCCCTAATCCTCCTCCCAAGTCCATCCCCGTTGCGCACACACGATCTCGACGTCACCGTGGCAGACGTCCCCCAATGAGCGTCCTCCGCCCGATTCTCACCATTCAGCGCAGCCAGGGGTTCGTCTGGAATCAGGTACCTATCTCTACCCTCACCCGTATCCGTCTGTCCATATATTCTCACAACGAATACGTTTCAGGACCTCTTCGTTCCACCATACATAAAGGATCGCTGTACGTAGTATCTATATCACCACTCGTCTCCACATCTATCCCTCATCTACCCTTATCCTTTCCCAGACGTTGCTTCCACTTCACCACCCACCACTTCTGGCGCATTCTCCGCTTGCGCTTCCACGTCCACTTCTCTCGGAGACTATGAAATAGAGGTCGTAGAGATCCGTGTCCGTGACGGCGAGCTGGACGACATCATTCCATGAAATTTATATTTTGCCTTTCGTTCCTTTCGATCCCCGCTTCCGGACGGGACCCCCCTAATTAATCACCAGTTTTCTAATCCATTTTTCCCCTCCTCGGTCGGTTATTTCGCGTCTGCACTGCACCCCTAAGGTCGTAGCCTAACTTGTTCCGTTTCCTTTCAACACCCCTCGTGCTCCATTACACCTACATCAATCCACTCTGTCTGTATAATACGATAAGAAGTCGGCTTTCAAAATCGATGCATTGATATCTGAGAGAAGATCTTCCATGGGTAGCTGTGGCGAGGTAGCCACTCCACCCTTTCATACACATATAGCTCAGGCCTTTCGTGCACTTTCCCATTTTTCCAACCAGGTGACAATATCCGACGTCGAGCGCTGTCGAGACACGTCAAGACACAGCCAAGGGGGTAGTGGTCTGACCGTTCCGACGCACCTTGATAAATGCGGCCTTACTGCTGATCCCATCCAATGCTTGAGTCAAAGCCTGGTTGTACTTGCCGATATTCTTGTCCTGGAACGAGTGGCCGTGTTCATCTCTATCAGTATAAACGGAGCACGTCAGGACGTACCTTGAAGAACGCCTCTGCTTTGACCCGATCTTCCTCCTTTGTAAAGCCTGTATACACGCTCTATAAAACACCAAATAAGCGTTCGCCAAGCAACGATGAAATAGATAGACGTGTGGACGGGCAGCATGACACCCACCTGGACGATGTACTTCATCGAAAATGTCGTCTCGAGGCGCGTGTTTATCTACACCATAGATCACCAAATCTCAGTCGTTGATCGGTCGCAGCGAAGTACCAAGCGGAAAAAAGGGGACACCCACCGAGTTGTAATTACTCTCAAAAAAGTCGCGCATAGCGTTGATGGCCTTCGGATTGATTGCGAAGCCACGGAAGAAGGAGATGAGATCCTGGTTGCGCACACTTGACAGGATCAGATTGAACGTGCGCTCTTGCAGAGCCGGATCCACGGCATCAGTTAGACCACGACTGAAAGATTCAGTCTTATCTGCAGCTGTTCGACGGCGGGGGTAAAAGAGGATACGTACATGGCCGCGACTTTGATCGAGGGTGTCGGGGGGTTCTCGAAGAGCTTTAGTACCACGTCGTATGCCGGGGCACCGGTATGCTTGACGGCCTAGAGCGGTTAGCTCCTCAGCGTTCTCGTCACTGACTGGGGTTAAGATAAGGCCACCAACCGTCCGGAATGTGACACCTAACAAGTCTGCCGGGATGGCAGAGGTATCACCAGCGATGTACTTGGAGAAGCGCTCAAGCAGAGCCTTGACAGTTCTGTGAAAGACCGCTGACAAACGACGCACCCAAATCAAACCCAAAGATAACTTACGCTGGGTCCCCAGTGGCGGCAGCGCCTCCGACCGCTAGCGTGCGTAACTGGGTAACGTCCGCACTATCGTCCTTTGAGTATTCTAGACCATACCGTTCTACCAGAGGCGAGCACAGTGCCTGGGGAAGGTTGAAATGTGAGTTAAATCTGTTGTAAATACAATGAATACCAACTGAAGGGACAGTGGAACGCACTCTGCGGAATTCATTCAGTTGTTTTGTGACCTTGTCATCCTCCCACCACGTCTGGATAACCCCAGCCAAGCTTGAATCTATGCTGTCCCAAACCAAAACTTTCGGTCCGTGCGTTAGCTTTCGTACGGTACCAAATAGAGCGATCCAGGATCTCACATTCGTTCTCTGCTCTCAGTTCATAGACGAGGTTGAGAGCAGAGCTCAGAGAGAGGTAACCCGCTTTTCCGAGTGCGAACGCATCTTGCACCAGGCCCATACGGTCGCCTAGCGAGAAGATGGTGTCACGCTTCGCCGCTTCACTCGCAATACCCGCAAGGCGGGCGGGTGTGTACAACACGCGGCCTGGGCACAAAATTAACTCCGTATCACGATAAAGCGGAATGAAACGACCCACAGACACCGTTAGTATCTGCGTTAATCTTGAAAGGTTTAGTCGTGTCGAACTTGAACTCAGCTTCTCGCGTCTCAAGTATGGCAGTGTTATCGATCAATGACTGTCCATGAGCCGATGTAGTGACCAAACCCAGTGGAACAGACCTGTAAGGACGTAATGGTTGTGAAAATGATGGGAATAAAGAGGGGGGGGGAGATTTACCAAATGGTCTCATTGTCTTCCGGTTTCGCCGGCCCATTTTCAAGGAAGCGGTCCTGACGCACTTTGATACCGGTCGGCGTCTCCGTAACAGTAAGCACCGGGAATCCCATCTGTAGGCAGTAGAAATATGAGTTGTGACTGTGGCAGAGCGATGGCCTACCTTTGAGACCCAGTTGTCCATGATCTTAGGAATGTCCATCCCTACGGGCGTCCTGGTCAGTAATCAAGGCGGCTCAGGAAGCCACATACCAGTCGCCTCGCCGATGCCCTCCCATAAGTTGCGAGAGACAGTGTTCGAGTATAAGTGTCTCTTGAGGTACAGAGAGACACCTTTGAGGAACTTGTCCTCGCCAACGAATTTCGATAGCATGCGGAGTACTGTGGTCATCCTTCAGTGGAATCAATTTCATGAGCGCGATAAGCGTACCAGAAGCAGCTTTGGAGTATGACAACGAGTCGAAGATCTGTCCGATCTGTCCTGCATCAGGTACCTCAACTTCGATCGGATGCGAGGAAAGCTTCGCATCGAGCCGAAGAGCAGCAGCAAGGTGGTCGTTTATAAAGGCAGCATCGACTTTCCATTCGGGATTGATCCTACGATGAATTGGTCATGGCTAGAAGAAGAGAGAACAGTGTTACCCACTTATCGAGGATGATCTTCTCCCCCATCTGTAAGGACATATGAGACGGGACTAGAAACCATTCACAGCGATTGTACATGCCAAAGTCGCGAAACCTAGTTGTGACCTGGATCAGAGCACGCCGTTTATGCCGAAAACCAGCCAGAAAGTACCTTCATTGAGATACAAATTGTCCCACCATGCCATTGTCGTGATATTTCCGAACCTAGATCAATTCGGTCGAACAACATGTATAAATGCATCATGATAGGATCACGCACCACATATGCGCGACTTCATGGCTCTGGGTTCCTGCAATGCGTTTTTTTGCTGCAATATCAGCATTTTCGGGATCAACAAGGTACGCAGTGGTCCGCCCGGTGATCAATCCCTGTCCGTGCCATGTCGCGATCAATCCAGTCCCATGGTAGAAAAATACGGATCTTTACCCAGTTCTCCATCGCACCAGCATCAAAATCATTGGCAACAAGCGTATCGAGCTTTGGCAACGGGTACTCTATATCAAACGCCTGCTCGTAGAGCGGAAGTGCCTTTTGTTTGATATCGAGAGCATACTGAGCCTGATTGATTACATCCGGCGTAGCTAGGAGAAGATAATAGTCAACGTGGCAGTAACCAGTCAAAGGCAAACGCCATACTGTATATGCGCAACGGACGAACCCGCCCACTAAGGGGACTTTTATACGAACTTTCAAGGTGCACGAACTCGCCGTTTGCAAATGCAAGGAGATACGTTGACATCTGTTCTATCATCAGTTGGTCCAGAGCCTTATCTCTTTCTATACTTACTGGAGGAGTGGTCTCGAAACTGGTAGCATGCCAGCTACCATCCGAGACGCCTTCAAAGAGAGCCTCAGTGAGGGCATCAGCGACAGCGACGTTGGAGCGTGCGGGCATATTGGAAAGGTTGACAGTGCCGTTGCGAGATACAAGCGTCACGGAGAAAGTCGCCTTGAGGAGAGGTTCGTCCCAGCACGGCAGAGCACGGCGGGCATCAGTCGGCTGCAAGGGGACCATATAATAAGCATTTAGATGGAGGAATGAGAATTGGAGGAGAACAGTTAGGGTTTTCCGCGTCATAGTTCGAGTTTATCATCAAATAGATGCAGTCCTCAGTATCCAGGGACGAGAAATAGTTCGTAAAGCAGGGGACCAAGACAAAGTGTGTCTGTAAATTCAGAAGACCAGACCACAACCGTACTATGACCGAGATCATTGGTGTGGAATGGAAACTATATGAGTCCCCACGTTGAGACTCTTGAGCTCTGAAGCTAATTCGACGTGGGGGCCGAGAAGGGATGGCCATCTAGTACCCATATGCACGGCCCACTCACGCACCTCGAATTGCGTCAATGCATAGGTCCCTCTTTCCCACGTACTCTTGTAGTATCCAGTCATGCTATCCGTCAAGACGGCCTCGAAGCCGATACGAAGGAAGGCTTTGGATCCCGCGGGAAGCTCTTCGGCAAATATCAACGAGGCACGCTGAGTGCTAGTATCGAACTTTGTCTCAACCGGGGCAAGCTCTGCTGCCAACGAGGCGACGACGAGGGTTGCGGGGCCAAGATTCAGCTCGGCAGCAGCGTTGAAGGTTACGACCTTAGTCGCTTTCAAGATGTCGAGGCTGGTAACAGGTAAGGCGAATGAATGGAACAACAGCACTGGGCTCACTCGATCTTCACAAACCCAGAGAATTTCTCTTTCTCGAGGTCCGTACGGATAGTGAGGTCATAATGCCTAGGATGCAAGTCTGTGGGGAGTCGGTAGTGATCTACGCCCTTCTGGGAGGACATGGCGGACACAGCAACGAACGGATGGTGATGAAATGAGCAATGGCGTAAAAGTCGAGGATTCTGGAGATACGGTGAGGGGATGCACAAGCGCGGACTGCTGAGGTTGTGAGAGAAGAGACGCAGCGGATTGCGCCACCTGAAGTGGGATATCGATGGCGGCCATGCGGGCCTCGGCTTGAGAACTTGAATATGACGCACAATTTGCGCATGCCCCAGTCGCGTTGTCATGCGGTGCCTATAAAGAACTTGAAAGAGAGCGAAACAACGCTCACAAGCGTGTTGGGCAAGGAGACTCGCGTAAAAAAAACGCGCACGCGATTGTGGGTGCCGTCATTGCACGTACAGTGCCAGCGGTCTCAGACGACCCTATCAGTACATGTATACGTGAGAGTTCTACCTAGACTGACTTGTTCGTGACACCACTTGGTTCTATCCTAATCAGCGAATAGAATTCTCCAACTCCACATGTGAGCAAGCTCTAACTGAAAGTCACCCCGGCACAGAGCGTACGGTGAGCCTGGTACCAATCTTCAATATGACCGTCACGCCCACTGGCACTAGAACCAACTAACCCCCGGTCGAGGATCTGGGTAAAATTCAGTATGCCCAGCTCGATCCATACAGCCCTTGTCCCACGGGCATCCAGGCTGAGAACCTTGACGCTGTTTGTCCGAGTCTAGCCCCTGGGGCCCAAATTTTGCGACCTTATCTAAGGTGCCCTCTGCTTCCCGGCCTTGGGCCACGCCGCCATGGCTTGTAACTAGCTGACGCTTTTATGAAACGTTTATCGATACGAAGGCTCTCTTCGCAACTCTACGGTGAAGGCATCTAGCTCAAGAGAGCAAACCGACTCGGGGGTGTGTTTTGCCTGTTTTCGGCGACCCTCCTCGGGTACTACTCTAGCATTAGCGGGTCATCTTAGGGCCGCCTTGACTTGAAAATCACGCCATCCTGCCCATATCATTTGCGCTCCAAGGTTCTACACCTATCAAATTGCCCATAATATCACAGAAACCACCCAGGACGCCCTACTGGTACCACAGACTAGGTTCCCACTGCTTCGCGTGGATCCACGGGACTGGTAGGTTGGCACGTTGGTTGATGGCCCTGGTGTCCATCCGAAACTTGTGAGGTGATTGTCGCATTCTTAGGCGCACGCTCAGTAGTTTCGTTCAAACAGATAGGGTGATTTTCTCACGTCGAATGTTTTGATATCCAACGGCTATTAGGAAGATAACCCCTCCCATCTTTACTCGGGCTGATCTTCTAGACACAGAAGCTCGCTTATTACCGAGATGAATTACTGCACAGTGGGCCCAAAGTTCCGCATGGCATCAGATGTTTTCAGATCGATCTTCTTTGCAATCTACTGGATTGTCTCATGAAAATACCACTACTCCTCAAATTTATATCCCCTACGTGGGCGTGCTCCTTCAGAACACAATGGGCTTGCTTGGAGCACCATTAACCACCCGCAGCTCCCCGAGAGTATCCAATCTCACCCAGAAAGTTGGTCCCGGTTTGCAACAAGGGAAAGGGGTGAGTCTGACACATGACTAATTTGGTTCACCGCCGGAATGATACCCTGAACGCGTCCCCGATACCGAAACTTTGTTCGCCCAGAGAAACGCTCTACTTGAAAGGCTAGTGCGGTACGAGAAGCAATTCAACTACAATCGCAGCTGTCAAGTAGCAAACGGAACAATTGGGACATGAGTCACGCGTACAGTCCCTGTCCCCGCAGATCAGTCAGTGCCTTCAAACGTGGTACAGATTTGGTTTAGGAGGAAAGATACGTTGTACGAAACCGCAAACTGTAATGGCAACTGCGACGGACTTTCGCGCAGCCTGGGACATCCGTTGTCAACCGTACTCGACTTCTGTGTCCTCGATTTCGATCAGCAGCCTTGCTCATACTGTACGGCATTGCGCTTGCTGTATCACACTCTCTAGCGATACTGCGGAGTATGAAACTGAACGTTACAACGCGACTCTCTCGCCGTTCTGTGTAGGTGTTCCCTTCTCCACACCATATCTGCGTTAGGCAACCGCTACTGTATACAATACAGACTTCCGGCTACTGTACCCTCAGATCAATTCGCGTGTCATCAATGGCGTCCTTTGCCCAAGCCCGCCGCCATCCATAATGGGGCGTTTTGCCAAAAAAAAAAAACTACCCTCCTGTGAACGTTAACATTTCTCATCTTTGCGTATGTCCCCAACCCGAACTGGTGCGCTTTCAGATTCATTCCTCTCTAATGATGGTTTTGTTCCTTATCGACGACGGCCTGCCACACCAACTTTTGGGCCCATGGGTTGTGAAGACAATAAATACTGCGAGATATTATACTCAACGTCCGCTTGCCTTGGTGTCCGCGACATCGGTTGCGGGATATCACCTGTTGGGGGCAATGTACCTTGCTTTGGCATGTCCGTTGCGAGGCACGATCCACTTGTTGTCCATGCTATTGATGGTGATCAATTGCGTCGTGATCCTCGAGCGACGGTGACCGTTCAGTCATTAGCGCACTTTTCACTGCCAGTGGCACAGTATGATGAACCAATTGCGCAACTCCGGGGTGCGTGGGGGATTGTCGGTCCGAATCTCCCTACATGCCATCACGAACTAATGTATCAACAACTTTGGTCCTGAGTGTCGTGTCTGGTCCTCATTTCCGTGTGAAAAAAACAACCGAATTTGCTATGAGGTGTGACCTTGGTCGTAATTCATGATTCTCCTGGTGCTAAAATCATCTGAGAGTCAACTGCTAGTACCCACCATCAATGGGTTGTCATCACCAGGTGGACAAGTCGAGTATGTGCCAAGATATCCTCATATCATGCAGTTGACACAGCAACCAATCAAGCATACCCCCGTGCAGCGCTGTCAATGAACAACTCTCAAATGATGCGCCAGCATGCGTCGTTCTGAAGCCGCATCGGATGGATGCCTTTCCCATCTAATTTCTCCTTTTGATGGCCGAGGTTCATAAGCCACATCATACGATGATACGATGACGACGTGTTTAAGGGAAGTGTGCCATCCCAGCCCTTGAACCCTTGGCCTCATACCTCCAAAAAATCATCATCCTCCTCAACAAGGAGATCTAAGAATCGGAAAAATGACGCAGCAGGAAACCCAACGACGTTGTGATAGTCGCCCTCGATTTTCCTGATAAGTAGTCCACCCAAGCCCTGTTCAATCTCATTCAACTCGCGATGCGGTACGCGTGTGTATTGACTACGTACTTGTACAGCAAATCCTCCGGCTCGATCAAGACCCTCGCCCGAATCGACATATGCCCTGAGAAGCGTTGGCGCATTGTCAGAAAAGTAGACAAGGGAACGTTCTTCTATAGAGCTATGCACATCAAACGTTATAAGTTGAGGTTCCACCGAAGAGGAAGCCTACCGTATAGCAAATCCTGGTGATGTCAGGACGGGAAAAACTGAAGAAGGACGAGTCAATATCACTCCCGTCGGTGGGAAGGGTCCAATGCCGTTCACCTAGACTCACGCCAGTGACAACCTCACACACATTTCCGCTCAGGTCTTGCAGCATGCGCAGATTATCCTCTCCGTCCGCAGGCTTCTCCAACAACTCCTGGTCCACATTTGGCAACTCGGAGTATGCTATGTTGGAACTGACTGGTTGGGCATGTGTAAGAACAACTGTGTCAGCGCCGATCACAAGATCTGGTCCATTCTCGGGATCTTCACGCTGGAAATCAGCTTTTGAGGTGCCGGAAGGAAAAACGTAGACTAGTTGAAACGTACGACGAGTCG
>Ga0307510_10003881_pt1 | contig 17517 bp, 17 predicted proteins | sample 12_EM_MG_FD_207224 | JGI IMG/M metagenome (GOLD analysis project Ga0307510, IMG submission 207224) | Populus trichocarpa ectomycorrhiza microbial communities from riparian zone in the Pacific Northwest, United States - 12_EM | ecosystem: Host-associated > Plants > Roots > Unclassified | place...
CGGCGACATCCTCGATCGGCACACTCGGGTCGGGGCGGTGCTGATAGAGCAGGTCGATGACGTCGATCTTGAGCCGCTTCAGCGACGCGTCGACCACCTCGCGGATGTGCTCCGGGCGGCTGTCCACCGCCGACATCTGCCCGACCTTGAACCCGAACTTGGTGGCGATCACGACATGGTCGCGGATCGGGGCGAGCGCCTCGCCGAGCAGCTCTTCGTTGTCGTAGGGACCGTAGATCTCGGCGGTGTCGAAGAAGGTGACGCCGCGCTCCACCGCCGAACGGATCAGCGAGACCATCTGCTGCTTGTCGGGCAGCGGAAAGTACGCGTGGGTCATGCCCATGCAGCCGAGCCCGATCGCGGAGACTTCGAGACCGCTGTTGCCGAGTTGACGCGTTTTCATGTGATGCTCCTGTGTCGTTCCAGCTTAGCCGAGGTCGTGCCCATCGTCTCGGCGCTGCACCGCTTGACCTCACTGCACGCGTGTGGTCGGCGCGATTCCGTCAGGCGCCCACGACCACGCCAGTGGAGCGAATGCCGCCGGTCGACAGCCGCACCAGCAAGGCGGCGATGGCCGACAGCGTCGCGAGCACCGTGACCGCGATCCAGCCCCACTCGGCCAGCAGCAGCGCGCCCAGCGCGGAGCCTGCGGCCATGCCGATGAACATGCCGGTGAACAGCACCGCGTTGAGCCGGCTGCGCGCGCCGGGCTCGATGCCGTAGACGATGGTCTGGTGTGCGATCAGCGTCGCCTGGATGCCCAGGTCGAAGCCGATCGCCGCGACCGCGAGCAACACCAGTTGCGCTTGCACCGACATCAGCGAGCCCGCCGCCATGGCCGCGAACGACACGACGACCAGACCCGCGCCCAGCCGCGTCACCAGCTCAGGGCCCTTGCGATCGGCGAGCCGGCCGGCCAGCGGCGCGGCCAGTGCACCGGCCGCACCCGCCAGACCGAACGCGCCCGACGCGGCCGCACCCAGATGGAAGGGCGCGCCGTGCAGCATCACCGCCAGCGTCGACCAGAACGCGCTGAAGCCGATCGACAGCAGGGCCTGCGCCCAGGTGGCGCGGCGCAGCGCGGGGTGGTGTTTCCAGAGCTTGGCCAGCGAGGCGAGCAACGCGCCATACGGCAGGTGCGTGGTCGCCTTGAAGCGCGGCAGGCCGCGCCATGTGGCTGCGCCGATCAGCGCGATGCTCACGGCCGCGCCGAGGAACATCGTGCGCCAGCCCCAGTGCTCTGCGACGAAGCCGCTCACGACGCGCGACAGCAGGATGCCCAGCAGCAGGCCGGTCATCACGGTGCCGACGACCTTGCCGCGGTTCGCTTCGGGCGCCAGGGCGGCGGCGGCGGGAACGATGTCCTGCGCCAGCGTGGCGGCCAGCCCGATCGCGAGGCTGGCAGCGAGCAGCACGCCGACGCTCGGTGACGCGCCGGCCACCAGCAGCGCGGCGCACAGCGCGGCCGCCTTGATCAGGATGATGCGGCGCCTGTCGTAGCGGTCGCCCAGCGGCGCGAGGAACAGGATGCCGAGCGCATAGCCCAGCTGCGTGAGGGTGGGCACGAAGCCGATCGTGCGGGCCGAGGCGCCGATGTCCGCCCCGAGCACGCCCAGCATCGGCTGGCTGTAGTAGAGCGACGCGACCGCCAGGCCGGCGCCGGTGGCCAGCAGCAGGACGAGCGAGGCTGGCAAGCCTGCGGGCGCGGCGACAGGCGTTTCGATATGCGTAGAGTGAATTTTTGACACGGTACAAACCCTTGAATTTCGGAAGCTGGAGCGAGTGTCGGATGGAATCGACTTGCGTGGTAGCCCGATCTGCCGAACAATGCCTATACGTCCGACGCATATTGTTGCCATGCCTTCACCTGCTGTCCCCGCCGCGCCACTCAGTGCCTCCGCCGATCGGATCGCGCTGATGCAGACCTTCGTGCACATCGTCGAGGCCGGCAGCCTGTCGGCCGCTGCGGTGCAGATGGGTGCCACGCAGCCCACCGTCAGCCGGCGCCTGCAGGCGCTGGAGCGCTCGCTCGGCCTGCGGCTGCTGCGCCGCTCGACCCACACGATGCAGCTCACCGAGGATGGCGAACGCTGCTTCGCCGGGGCCAAGGAGTTGCTCGCGAGCTGGGCCGCGTTCGAGGCCGACCTGCGCGGCGCCGGCGACGAGCCCGAAGGCACGCTGCGCGTGGTCGCGCCGCATGCGCTGGGGCAGCATCTGCTGGTCGAGCCGCTGGCCGCGTATCTGCACGCCTGCCCGCGCGTGAATGTCGAGTGGCTGCTGCACGACCGGCGGCCGGACTTCATCGCCGAAGGCATCGATTGCGCGATTCATGTCGGCGAGGTGTCAGACCCATCGCTGGTGGCGATCAAGCTCTCCGAGCTGCCGCGCATCGTGGTGGTGGCGCCCTCGGTCCTGGCGGGTGCCATGCCGCCCACCGAAGCATCGGAGCTCGCGGCCCTGCCTTGGCTGGCGCTGCGGGCTTTCTATCGCAGCGAGATCCTGTTGACGCGCTCGACCACCGGCGAAGCCCATCGCGTCGCGTTTCGTCCGCGCATGACGACCGACAGTCTCTACGCGCTGCGAAGTGCGGCCCTGCTGGGGCTCGGCGTGTGCGTTGCGTCGACCTGGTTGCTGACCGACGACCTGGCGCAAGGCAGGCTGGTGCAGCTTGTTCCGCAGTGGACGGCCGCGCCGCTGCCGGTCTACCTGACCTATCCGCATGCGCAGTTCTACCCGGCGCGGCTGCGGCGGTTCATCGACGCGATGCGTCTGTCGGTGGCGGAGAGCGTGGATCGCTTGTAGATGCGCTCGGATTCGGCAGGCAAGCACCGCTCATCCGTTCTATGGAGCCGTCTGGGGCGAGACACAGTTGCGGATGCGCAGATCGGTGCGAGCATTCGGGGATGAAGCCCGCAGAGCCCGAACCTCCCGTGCCCCGACCCGATGCGCTCAAACCCACGCTGACGCCCGCGCCAGCCAACGATTCCGCCGATGGCATCGACGAGGCCTTGCTCGACTCCTCGTTAGACCTGAAGCTGGGCCTGCAGGTCGAGGATGTCGCCGAGTCGATCTCGAGCGAGGACTTCGATTCGCTCTTCGGTCGACTGTGAGCGCGTGAATCCTTGGCCTTGACGCGAGAGCGTCATTTGGGAAGCACGCCCTGGCCCCAGCCGCCGGCGATCGCGATGTCCTGATCGATGGACTTCATCGCGCCCGCCAGCGCATTCGCAACGGCTGCCAGAAACGTCGTGAAAGCCCGCTTCGGAAACTGTTGCCATGACGATCGGCACGGGTCGGGCGGATCGACGCTGAAGCTCGCGGTGAACCATCGCTCGTGACCCACCGGGGCGGGATCGGATTCCGCCCAACGCATCGTGATGAAGTAACCCTTGTAGATCGAGTTCGTGTCAGTCTTGGTCATGCAGGCCTTTCACAGGCGGTGGCCTGAACGTCATGGTGCGCCCGCAGCGCGGTTGCCAGCGTCGGACAAACGCCCGGATCTCGCGCGTGCACAGGAGGCCTGGTCGTAGTCGCAGGCGGCGAAGGCCGGCGACGAAAGCGTCTACTTCGGCACCGCGTCGAGAATGCGCGCCGCCAGCGCGTCGTAGTCGCCACCGAAGTGATGGCCGCCGCTCAGCGCGATGGGGCGCACGTGCGCGGGCGCGAGCTCGGGGCACAGCGAGTCGCGCTCGTCCTGGCCGTAGACGCACACCGTGTTCGCCGCCGAGAGCTTGCGTGCCTCGGGCGCGATCGGCTTGTCGCCGCTCGGGCCCATCCAGTTGGAGAGGTGGAACTCGAACGATGCCTTTTGGCCCAGCCCCAGCAATGCGCTCAGACGCACGCGCGAGCGCGTCGCGGCGGGCAGGCGGTTGAGCGCGAACGGCAGCACGTCGGCGCCTTGCGAGTAGCCGATCAGGATCACCTCGCTGCGCTTCCAGCGGTCGGCGTAGAAGCGAATGATGCGGTCCAGGTCCGCGGCCAGACCTTCCGGCGTGCGCGCGCTCCAGAAGTAGCGCAGCGAATCGAACCCGACCACCGGCACGCCCTTGGCCACGAAGGCCGCGGCGATGCCCTTGTCGATGCTGGCCCAGCCGCCGTCGCCCGACAGCAGCACCGCGAAGCGCGTGCCTGCGCCGTTGACGGGCTCCTCGACCACAGGCAAGCCTGCGAGGTGCGCCGGTGCGGGGCCGAGCGCGAGGGTGGCGGCCTGCTTCGCGGCCTGCGCGGCTAAGGCCACGCTGAAAGGCTGCGACGCCGGCGCCCAGGTGGCCTGCGGCATCTGCTGCACGAAGGCTTGTGCGGCGGCGGGCGTGCACGCGGCGTCGGGCCCGGCGGGCGTGGCCGTCCACGGTGTGGCGAGGGTCGCGGCGGGTTGAAGATCGAGCGTGCCGTCGGCGGCGCTTTGCCAGCGCAGCGCGTTCACCGCGCACGGCGGGGTCTTGAGCGCCAGCTTCGGGCAGAAGCCGACCGACATGGCCGATGCGAACGTGCCGCTCGGCGTCTGCGCCAGCAAGGCATACGCGAAGGCCGCGGTGCTGCCCGAGCCCACGACGGCCGGCAACAGATAGCCCGGCACCTTGTGGATGGCCTGCACCTGGCGCGCGAGGTTCTCGAACGCGCCCCCGGCATAGGTGCACTTGCCGTCCTGCGCTTCGAGACGACGGTAGAACGGCGCGAGCGGCACGAGCGCCACCATCGCGCCGGCGCCGACCATCGTGTCGATCAACTGCTGCTCGGCGGCACTTGGGTTGTCGTTGCCGGAGACGAGGAACACGAACTGTCGCGGCGCGGCGCTGTCGGGCTTGAACACCTGCACGCCGCTGAACAGGCCGTGCGACAGCGTCGTCTGGGCGAGCAGCGCCGGCGCCGTCAGCGACAGCAGCAGCGCGAGCAGCGGCCTGAGCCAGCATCGCAGCATCATTTGGCGATCACTCCTTTCACGCCGCCGCCAATCAGCGCGGCGATGTCGGCCAGCACGAAGACCGGCGCCAGCCCGCCCGGTGCGGCAAGGTAGCGCGCCTCCCACACCGGCTCGAACTTGTCCTTGAAATTGTGCAGCCCGCGGAAGTTGTAGAAGCGGTCGCCGTACTCGAACAGCAGGCGGCCCAGGCGCTGCCAGCGCGGTGCCCTGCGCCGCTCGGCCATGCCCGCCATCGGCGACATGCCCAATCCGAAGCGCTGATAGCCCTCGGTCTGCAGATGCAGCATGATCTTCGCGAAGAGGAAGTCCATCGTGCCGGGCGGGGCGTCGGGCACATAGCGCATCAGGTCGACGCTGGCCTCGTCTTCGGCCTGCGTCGTCAGCAGGTTGGCGAAGGCGATGACGCGGCCTTCGCGCCGGACCACGGCGACCGGCAGGCGCTGCAGATAGTCTTCGTCGAAGCGGCCGACCGAAAAGCCTTTCTCTCGGCTGCGCTGCTCGGCGAGCCAGGCGTCGGACACTTCGCGAAGCGCCGGCAGGACCGCGCCGACCTGCTCCGGTGCGAGCACCTCGAAGCTCAGGCCTTCGCGTTCGCCGCGGTTCACGCCCGAGCGCAGGTTGGCGCGCTTGGCGCCCTTGAGGTTGAAGTCGGGCAAGGTCACGTGCGCATGTTCGCCCAGCTTCAGCGCATGCAGCCCGCAATCCAGATACAGGGGCAGGGCGGCGGGCCGCACCTGATAGAAGGCCGCGCGGCCGCCGTGGCTGGTGGCGAGTTCGATGAACTGCCACACCAGATCGGGCCACTCGCGGCTGTCGCCGAACGGGCCGAACAGGCACACCCACGAGCGACCCTGCTTGCCGAACATCAGGAAGCTGTTGTTCGACGGCGAGAACAGCAGGTGCTTGTCGCCGACGAAGGCATAGCAGCCATCGGACGACGGGTTCGCACGCACGATCGCCGCGGCGCGCGCCATCTCTTCGGCCGACGGTTGCGCGACCTCGCCCGCAGGCGGCCGCAACAGCTGCCACAGGCCCAGGCCGAGCGACATCAGCGCGAGGCCGGTGAGTGCGCGCAGCGAGCGCGGCGCCTGGCCGTCGAGCTCGAACTGCCACCACAGGTGGTTGCTGTACGCGACCTCCTGGTACGCGAAGAACAGCACCCAGACACAGGCTGCGATCACGCCGCCCAGCGTGAGCAGCCATTCGGGTTCGAAGCGCTGCGCGAACAGCGAGGAGCGCCGGTCGAACTGGCGTCGCGAGATCACCAGCAACACGGTCAGCGTCGACAGCAGCGCTGCCTCGCTCAACGCAATGCCCTTGGGCAGCGCGAGCACCGCGGCGACGATGGACAGCGCGAGCGCCGCCCACCATGCCGCGTCGAGCTGGTGCAACAGGCCGCGCGCGACCAGCAGCAGGCCCAGGCCCGCGACGCTGCCGAGAAAGTGCGAGGCCTCGATCAAGGGCAGCGGCACGTTCAGCGCGGCGAGCACCTCGCGCGCATCCGCCGTGAAAGGCGTGACGCCGGAGACCATCAGCCAGACGCCGGCGATGCTCGCGAGCGCCGCCATCATCCGCGGGCTCAGGTGCACCGCCATGCGGCCGATCGGCGCGGCCACGCCGGAGCGCAATTCGTAGACGATGAGCACGCCTGTTGCGAGCACCAGCGGCAGCAGGTAGTAGACGCCGCGGTAGAGCAGCAGCGCGCCCAGCATCACATCGCTCGGGATGGCGCCGCCGCTGGCGAGCAGCATCACGGCCTCGAACACGCCCACGCCGCCGGGCACATGCGTGACGATGCCGGCGGCGATCGCGATCGCGTAGAACGCGATGAAGGTCGGCAGCGCGACCTGGTGGTGCGGCAGCAGAAACCACAGCGCCGCGGCCGATGCGCTGAGCTCCACCATCGAGATCACGAGCTGGCGCAGCGCCAGACCGAGAGGCGGCAGCCGCAGGCTTCTGCTCCAGCGGCGCCCGCGGCCCAGACTCAGCTCGACGGTGCGGCGCCGCGAACACAGCCACAGGAACGCGACCAGGCCCGCGAGCATCGCCAGCGCCACGCCGCGCAGCAGCACGGGGCTGGCGCGCAACAGCGGTGCGACATCGGGCGCGGCCCACAGCAGGCCGAGCGCACCGAAGGCCAGCATGCCGAAGCCGAACGACGCCGCGTTGAAGACGATGACCTGCGCGATCTGCGGCGGCTCCAGGCCCGCTGCAGAGTAGAGCCGCATGCGCACCGCGCCGCCGGACAGCGGCCCGAGGCCGATCGAGTTCGACAGTGCATAGGCCACGAACGAGGTCAGCAGCACGGTCGGGCGCGCGACCTTGGCGCCGGCGTAGCGCAGCGACGAGGCATCGTAGGCCGTCAGCGCGAAGTAGCTGGCGGCCGTGGCGACGATCGCCGCGACGATATCCAGCGTGGGCGTCGCGCTCACGGCGTTCATCACGCTGGTGTAGTGCACCTCGCGCAGCAATTGGTGCAGCGCGAAGCCGATCGCGGTGACGAGCGTCAGCCCGAGCGCGGCCAGCACCCACGGACGCAGGCGAGGCCACCACTCGCCGAGGCGACCGACCGGGGGGCTTTCGAGGGAGGTCGGCGGGGAATGGGAAACGGACACGGCGTGGCGGAAAGTCGGGACAGCGATGAGCTGATTATTCAACCGGCGCGGCCGTGTCCGCAGGCAAGGCCTGTGCCTCGGCGCAGAAGAAGCCGTTGCGACCGCGGCGCTTGGCTTCGTAGAGCGCGGCATCGGCCCGGCGCAGCAGCGCGGCATCGTCGCTTTCGCCGGGGACGCACAGCGCCACGCCGATGCTCGCGGTGACCTCGATCGTCTCGTGGTCGAGGTCGATCGGCTGCCTCAGTGCGTGGACCAGCTTGGTCGCGAGCATCTTCGCGTCGTCCAGATCGCGCAGTGCTTCCAGGATGATGGTGAACTCGTCGCCGGCCAGCCGGGCCACGGTGTCGGATTCGCGGATCGTCGCCTGCATCCGCAGCGCGAAGACCTTCAGCAGCTTGTCGCCGGCTTCGTGGCCGAGCGTGTCGTTGATGGTCTTGAAGCGATCGATGTCCAGGAACAGCAGCGCCATCGGCTTGCCGCGCGCCGCGCGCGCCATCGCCTGCTGCAGACGATCGTGGAAGAGCGCACGGTTCGGCAGGCCGGTGAGCGTGTCGAACTCGGCCAGCCGGCGCAGCCGACCCTCGGCGAGCTTGCGCGCGGTGATGTCGGTGGCCAGCGCGTAGATGCCCTTCACCTCGCCGTCGCGGCCGATCTGCGGCACCAGCGTGAGCTCGGCGCGGCGCATGCCGGTGGGTGTCTGCATGTCGCGCTCGTAGCTGATCTTCTCGCCCGCGAGCGCGCGGTCGATGTGGTGCTTGAAGGCGTCGTAGGCCTCGACGCCGTAGACCTCGGCCAAGGTTCGCCCGAGCAGCGACGCGGGATCGATGCCGAGCCAATCGTGGTAGGCGCGATTCGCGAAACGAAAGCGCAGCTCGAGGTCGAGCCGCGACACCAGCGCCGGCAGGTGGTCGGTGACGAGGCGCAGCTCTTCTTCGCTGTCGCGCAGCGCCGCCGCCGCCAGCGTCAGCCGTTCTTCGGCGAGCTTGCGTTCGGTGATGTCCAGGTGCGTGCCGATGATGCGGACGGGCCGGTTCGCGGCGTCTCGCTCGACGATCATCGCGCGCGTCAGCAGCCAGAGGTAGTGGCCGTCGCGGTGCCGCATGCGGTGTTCGCATTCGTAGGCGTCGGCCTCTCCGCGCAGATGGGGCACGATCGCCGCGTCGAGCGGGGCCACGTCGTCCGGGTGGACCAGCTCTCGCCAGGCCGCGCCCTGCGGCAGCGCGTCGTCGTTCGAGTAGCCGAGCAGGCTGCGCTCGCGCGCGTTGATGACGAAGCGGTCGGTCGGCACATGCAGATCCCACAGGCCGAGGTCGGCGCCGCGCAACGCGAGTTCGACGCGCTCCGAGCCGAGTTGGCGCTCCCTGGCGACGGCGTCGTCGACCGCGCCCGACACGCTGCGCCGCCGGTGGTTCAGCCACAGCGAGAGCACCGACACGACCATGAACAAGGCCATCAGCGCGCCGACCTGCCACGCGCGAGCGCGCCAGGGTGCGAACACGGCAGCGAGTTCGCGGCTGACGGACACGACCAGCGTCTTGTCGAGCGCCAGGTCGGCGCGGTCGATGGTGCGCATCGCGAACATGCGCTCGTCGCCGCTGGCCATCGACATGCCCTGAGCCAACGTGGCGACCCGGCCGGTCCGCTGGTGCCGCGTGAACAGCGAGGTCGGCGTGGAGAGGTCACGGCCGAGCGCGGCCACATCGGGCGGCATGTTCAGGAAGACCTTGCCATCGCTGTGGACCAGCGTCGTGCGCATGTCGGGCGCGTAGCGCACCGAGCGCAGCACGACATTGAAGTAGTCGGGATCGAGCGTCGCGGTGACGACGCCGATGAACTTCCCGCTGCGGTTCGTGATCGCGCGGCTGACCACGATGACATACGTGCCCAAGGAGGTGGTGAACGGCGGCGACACGTACAGCGCCGCCGCGTCGACGCCGCGGCGCGGCGCATCGAAATATTCGCGCTGCCTGAAGTTCCGTCCGACCAGGCCGTCGCGACTGGCCGCGACGATGGTGCCCGTGCCATCGAGCACCAGCATCGAGCTGATCCCCGGCATCGCGCCGGTGAGCAGGCCGAGCTTGGCGGTCAGCGATGGCGCGTCCAGCGAGACATCGAGCTCGCGCAGATCGTTGCCGATGCCGGCGAGCGCCTTCTCCGCGCCTTCGAGCTGGCGGATCAGGTTCTCGTCGACGACGCGCGCCTGCACGCCCAGCCGATCGCCTTCCTCCGCCTCGACGCTCGCGTGCTCGCGGTACAGCATGCCGACGAGCACGCCCGCGATGATCGCGTGCATGACGCCCATCGCGAGCCATTCGGCGCGAAATCGTCGGGTCTGGCTGCGCATCGGGTGGGTGTTTGTGGGCGTGGCGGCGTAAGCGCGGCGTTCGGGCGAACGACGGGCAATATGTGCGGGAAGGGTATCAACAGGCGTCGAGCTCGCATCGCTGGAAATGACGGCTCATTGACTGCCTGATCGGCTGCCTGTCTCGGCTGGCTGATCGGCGCCCGATCAACCGCCTGACGCGGGCGCCACCGCGGCGCCTTCGATGCCGTGCCTTTGCAATGCCGCCGCCACGAAGCCCGAGGCCTTCATCTCCTCGATGAAGGCGGTCAGCCAGCGCTGCATCGCCATGCGGCCCTTCGGCACGCCGATCGCCTGCTCGATCACCATGAAGCGCCCGGGCAACAGGCGCACGCCGCCGACGCGGCGGGCATCGGCCTCGAGCTGCTGCCGCACGCCCGCGGCCACGTCGAGGTTCTGCGCGAGGAAGACGTCGGTCACCGCAGGCGATGTCGGCGCGTGCACCAGCGTGGCCGCGCGCAGCGCGCGGGCGAGGAAGAGGTCGTAGGCACTGCCGCGCCCGACCGCGATGCGCGTGCCGGCGCGGTCCACCTCTTCATTGCGCTGCAGCGCCGAGCCTTGGCGCACGAGGTAGGCGCCTTCGATGATGACGTAGGGCGGCGTGTAGTCCATGTCCGCGGCGCGCACCGGATCGATCGCGACGAAGGCCATGTCGACGCGCTTGTCCTGCACGGCGCTCACCACGTTGCCCGCGGACTCGAACAGCACCAGCTCGACCGCCACGCCGAGCCGGCGCGAGGCCTCGCGCGCCAGATCGACGGACACACCGCGCGCCTGGCGGTCGGCGCCGCGCGTGGCGAGGATGGGGTTGCCGAAATTGATGGCCGCACGCAGCGTGGTCGGTGATCCGAGTTCGGCGACGGCGCGGCTGCGCGCATCGGGCGATGCGGTGGCACAGCCCGCGAGTGCGAGCGCACCGGCGACGCACAACGCGCGGCGCGTGGCGTCGGGAAGGTCCATGTCTTGCGTGACAAGCGTCATTCGGTCGGGTCCTTGTCGTAGACCTTGATGCCCGGCGGCAGCCTCACCCACGCATGGCGGCGGCAGTCGTACACCGAGTCTTTTGGCGGCGGGAAATGGGGGTCGGCGAACGCGCCCACGGCCACCGCGACCCAGCGCGTCTCGTAGCCTTCTTCGGTGTGGAACACGTTGGAGCCGCAGACCGGGCAGAACCGGAACCGGAACTGCGCGCCGTGGTCGCCGGTGCGCACGAATTCCGTCGCCGTGCCGGTGATCTCGTACGGCGCAAGAAAGCCGGCCAGTGCCGCGAAGACGCTGCCGGTGCGCCGCTGGCACGCCAGGCAGTGGCACACGCCGATGCCTTGCGGATCGCCATGGACATCGATGCGGAGCTGGCCGCAAAAGCAAGAGGCCGAACGCGTGGACATGAAGCACCTCCTTGGATGTGAGAACGCTAGGACGCGGCCGGTCGATCGCGTTGGATGCGCCGCCGGTCGATCATCCACCAGGCGCTCAACGCGCTCGCCAGCGACAGCGCAACGCACCCGATCAGCACCTGGCGGTAGCCGGCGACGAACGCCGCTGCAATCGCCGCGCGAATCTGCGCGCCGGTGGCGTCGTCGATACCGGCGGGCACCGTCATGCCGCCCAGCTTGTCGCGCTGCGCGGCGAGCGAGGCCGACACCTCCTGCGTGATCTGCAGACCCGCCAGCCGCGCCAGGAGTTCCGCATCGAACGCGGTCGCCATCACGATGCCGAACGCGGCCACGGCGATCAGGCCGCCGGCGCGCGAGACCGCGTTGTTGACGCCGGACGCGGCCCCCGCGAGACCGGGCTCGACCGCGTTCATCACCGTCGTCGTCAACGGCGCGACGGTGACCGCCATGCCCAGGCCCAGCACGCACACGCCGGGGAACACATCGCGCCAATAGCTGCCACCGTCGGCCTGCATGGCCAGCAAGCCGAAGCCGGCGGCGGCGATCAGCGGCCCGACGATGAGCGGCATGCGCGCGCCCACCCGATCGACGAGGCCGCCCGCCCAACCCGACAGCGCGAACATGATCGCGATGAACGGCAGCATCGCCGCGCCGGCGCTGGTCGCGCCATAGCCCTGGATCTGGATCAGGTTCAGCGGCAGAAAGTACAGACCGCCGCCGAGCGCGGCATACAGCAGCAGCGTCAGCACATTGGCGCCGGAGAAGTCGTGCGACTTGAACAGCGTGAGCGGCAGCATCGGCGCGGCGACACGTGCCTCGACACGCGCGAACGCGATCAAGCCGGCGACACCCACCACCAACGCGATGCCGACCGCGGGCCGCGCCCAGCCGTGCGCCGCCGCTTCGATCAGCGCGTAGACGAGGCCTGCCAGTCCCAACGTGGCGAGCAGTGCGCCGCGGCGGTCGACCTCGGCCTCGCCCTGTGCGCCACGGCTCTCGGGCACCTTGAGCGCACAGATCGCGAGCAGCGCGATGCCGACCGGCACGTTGACGAGAAACGCCCAGGTCCACGACCAGTGTTCGACCAGGTAGCCGCCCAGCACCGGCCCGCCGGCCGCGGCGATGCCGCTGAAGGCCGACCAGCTGCCGATCGCGCCGCCGCGTTCGTCGGCAGGAAAGGTGGCGCTGAGCAGCGCGAGGCTGCCCGGCACGAGCAGCGCGGCGCCCACGCCTTGCACCGCGCGTGCGGCGATCACGGCGAATGCCGAGGTCGACAGCGCGCAGGCGATCGATCCGAGCGTGAAGACCGCGACGCCGATCATGAAGACGCGGCGGCGGCCGAAGCGGTCACCGAGTGCGCCGCCGACGAGCAGCAGCGCCGCAAGAAACAGCGCGTAGACCTCGATGACCCATTGCATCTGCGATGCCGTTGCATGCAGATCGCGCTGCATCGCCGGCAAGGCCACGTTGACGACGGTGCCGTCGACGAAGGCCATGCTCGATCCGAGCACCGCGGCGATCAAGGTCCAGCGCCGGGCCGACGCCGCGCACGACGTGGCTGCCGGGCCATGCAGGATGGCGCCCGCATCGCAGGGCGGTCGACCGATGTGGCTCATTGAACAACGCTCCAGTGGCCGCAGCATAGCCGCGCGTCCACCACGGCGGATGCCGCCGCGTCGTGTCGCTATGAGTCGTTGACAACGAAGCGCGCCCGAACTCGTCGGGCGGCGCGTTGCCGCGCGTCAGCTCAGCGCGCGTCGACGGTGCGGCGCTGGCGACGCACGAAGAAGCCGATCGCGCCGAGGCCGGCGAACATCAGCGCGTAGGTCGAGGGCTCGGGGACCGGCGTGACCGTGAAGTTCGCGGTGAGCTTCTCGCTGAAGATGCCGACGCCGCCCGACAGTGCCGACAGCGTGTTGAAGCCGACATTCAGGATCGAGCCCCCGCCGAGGTCGAAGCTCAGCGCGCTGGGCGTCAGGAACGACAGCGTGTCGACCGGGCCGGTGGAGGTCCACTGGTACTGCAGGTCGATCTGCTGCGTGATGCCGTTGACGGTGAAGTCGAGCGGCGTGTTGTAGGTCGGCGTCTGGGCGCAGGTCGTGCAATTGACGCCGACGACGAAGGTCAGCAGCGCGATGTCGGCGGAGGTCGGCACGCTCGCGTCCACCACGGTGCCGGGCAGCGAGGTGTAGACGAAGATGTCGTACGGGCTCGGGAAGTCCGCACCCAGGCTGGACGACGAGAAGTTCTCGCCGGAGTAGGTGAGGCTCTGCGCTTGCGCGCCGCTCCACAACAGGGCGAAGGCGGAAGACGCGATCAGGGCACGGGCGGTGAGCGAAAACATGGTGCGAAACTCCAGCGGGCAAATCGACGACAGGTGACTCGTTCGTCGCAACAGTCTTGCTGTTGCGCCGAGGACTGATGTCACTGTCGCATTCGTCCTGCGCCACCGGTATCCCCCGCGTCGGGGGTCGGATGCGAAGGATGTGGCGCTAGTGGAACAAAGTCACGAATCGACGGCTGCGACCCGTGGCCGCATCCCTAGAACGGCTTGAAGATCGTCTGATCGCCGCCGTAGAGCCTGCCGTAGAACTCGACCGCGTAGCGATCGGTCATGCCCGCGATGAAGTCGCAGACGACGCGGCGCCGCTCCAGCGTGGAGTCGCAGAGGTCGTGCAGTTCGCGCACATCGTGCGGCAGCAGATCGCGTCCCTTGCTGGTGGTGAGCGCCTCGAACAGTTTCTTCACGAGGTCGTAGCCGCGGTACTGCACCACGGTCAGGCGCGGCGCGCGGATGACGAGGTGAAACGTCAGGTGCTTGAGGATCTCCATCAGGCGCCGTGCGTCCGAGCGCAGCCGCACGCTCGACAGCGCCGGGCAGTCCGGATGGACCTGGAACTCCACCGCGCCCATCAGCTCGCCCACCAGCCATGCGGTGAGCGCGGTGCGCACATAGCCGTCTTCGACGTACTGCCGATCGATCGCGAAGCGGTCCACGCTGCCGACATCCGAATCCTGGAAGAACATGTCGTTCAACACGCCGACGATCTCGTCTTCGGTGACCGGCTCGGGCTGCTGTTCGCCTTCGCTCTTCAGCGCGGCCACCACGTCCTCGTTGATCGCCGCCACCAGCGCCGGGCTGGACTCGACCTCGCGCAGCATCTGCATCGGCGACAGGAAGCCGCCCTTGAGCGTGTCTTCCAAGTCGTAGGTCGAGTAGGCGATGTCGTCGGCCACGTCCATGATCTGGCACTCGACGGTCTTGAAGGTCTCGGTCGGGCCGAGCCCCGGCGCGACCGCTTTCTTGATGTTGGCGATCAGCGTCGCTTCACTCGCGTAGAAGCCCTTGGCCAGAGCTTCGGCCGGGCCGCGACGCTCGGGAATCGCCTTGTCGTACTTGAGCACGGCGGCGAGCGAGCGGTAGCACAGGTTCAGACCGAGCCGACCGAGCCGGTCCGCGTTCTCGTGCTGAGACGCCGCGGAGACCTGCAGCTTCTTCTCCAGGCGCGCCAGGATGCGCATGGTCTGCGCGTTGCCCTCGAAGCCGCCGAACTCCTTCATCGCGTCGTCGAGCGCCTTCTCGCCGTTGTGGCCGAACGGCGGGTGGCCGAGGTCGTGTGCGGCACCCGCGAACTGCACCAGGTCGACATCGATGGCGCCCGCCGCAGACATCAGCGTCGGCTGCGTCGCGTTCAGCACATGCGCGATGCCGCCGGCGATCTGCGCGACCTCGAGCGAATGCGTGAGGCGGTTGCGGAAGAAGTCGGACTCGACGCCGGGAAACAGCTGCGTCTTGTTCTGCAGGCGCCGGAATGCCGGCGCGTGGATCAGCCGCGCGTAGTCCTTGCGGAACGCACCGCGGTGCACTTCATGCGGGCCGACGCCGTCGGTGCCGTCGATGCGGCGACTATCGGAATCTGAATACATCACGATGAAGTGCCCGCAACGAACCGCAAAAACGAACAGGGCCCTGAACGGGCCCCGAGGTGGACAGCGGCGCGCATCACTTCTTCAGCGGCGCGTTCGTGACCGGCGTTGAGGCCGCATCGGCCGGCGCGGCGTGGCGCGCGTGGAACGACCCGATCGAACTCTTGTGGCCGCCGGTGGCGAGCACGCGTTTCGTCGCGACGAATTCCGCCGACGCCTTGTCCTTGGCCATCTGGAAGGCCGGGTTCTTGCCAAGAGGGAACGACCTGGGCATCAGTACTCCTTCTAGCCGCGCGTGTCAGTCGTCATTTTGCATGAGATCGCACACCCGGGATCGAGGGATTCCAAGCGGCACGACCTGCTGGCACGATGAAGAGAATTCTGCAACGGGAGGGGTCAAATGGAATCGTTCTGGGAAGTCCTGAGCCGCAACTGGGCGACCGCCCTGTGCCTGGCCATTCTGCTGGGCACCGTGGGTTATGTGTCGCTGACGGCGGGGTGAGCCCAGCATCCCCAGTTTGAAGGAATGACGCGGGTCGGATGCGGCGTCTAATCGATCGCACCGGCGGCACCTCGGCAACGTGGTCGATGGCATGAGCGGCCGGATTCTTCTTCACGGAGATGTCCATGAACCTCAGAAGCCAATCCGATTCTCTTGACAACCCATCGGCGCGCCGCCTGTGTCCGGTGTGCTGCTTCATCGTCCCGCCCAGCGTTCTGAAGGCGTATTCGCGCGACCCGGCGATCGACCCTGCCACGCGCAAGTCGCTGCAGGACACCTATGTCGAAACCGAGCGCCTGCGCGGCCTGCGCGAGGCGCATCGGATCGCGACCCTGCGCGACCCGCAGCGCTTCGTCGCGGAACTCGCGCCGCATGTGCCGGTGCAGCACCTCTACGATTGCAACCACCGCAAGAATCTGCCGGGCAAGCCGGTGGCCACGCCGACCGCCGGCTTCAAGACCGCGTTCGACACCACGGCCAAGGTGGTCGAGTTCTACAAGACGGTGCTGGGCCGCAACTCGGTCGACAACAAGGGCTTCGACCTCGTCTCCAGCCTGCACTACGACCGCAAGTACGACAACGCGTTCTGGGATGGCCGCCAGATGGTCTACGGCGATGGCGACGGCAAGCTCTTCACCGAGATGTACCTCTCGCCCGACGTCATCGGCCACGAGCTCACGCACGGCGTCACTCAGAACGAGAGCGCGCTGCGCTACGAAGGCGAATCGGGCGCGCTGAACGAGAGCATCAGCGATGTGTTCGGCGTCGTGTTCAACCAGTGGCTGAACCAGTGGGCGGTCACCGAGGCCAAGGGCTGGCTGGTGGGTGCCGGCATCATGGCGTCGGCCGCGCAGCACAAGGGCTTCACCTGTCTGCGCGACATGGTCCAGCCCTCGGCCAAGCATTGCCTGTCGCCGCAGCCCGAGCGCTACAGCCAGATCGATCCGACCGCCGATGTGCACGTCAACAGCGGCGTGCCGAACAAGGCGTTCGCGACCTTCGCGCGCAGCGTCGGCGGCCAGGCGTGGACGAGCGCGATCAAGGTCTGGTACGGCACCTGCACGAACCGCCAGCTGCGCAGCGACGCCACCTTTGCCGAGTTCGCCGCGCTCACTGTGGCGAGTGCGAACAAGGTCGGCGGCGCGAGCCTCGCGGCCAAGTGCAAGGGGGCGTGGCAGGAAGTGGAAGTCTCGCTCGCGGCGCTGGACGCATGAGCACCTCCGCGGACGCCGCGGGCGGCGCCGCGATCCAGACGGTTCGCATCCAGCGGCGCGGCGGTCTGGCGGGGTTGCCCGCCAGCGTCGAGCTGCACTATGCGGCGTTGTCGGTCACGCAGCGCGCGGCGGTCGACAAGGTCGCGGCCGCCGGTGCGACGCGAGGTTCACCTGCGCCGTCGGCGGGCGCGGACCGGTTCAGCTTTCGCGTCGAGCTCGTGCACGCGAGCGGCGACACCCGCGTGATCGACATGCCCGAAGACGCGATGCCCGCGTCGCTCGCGGGCCTGGCCAAGCCCGCGTTGCCCTGACACCGCGTGAGGTGAGCCTCAAGCGGCGCCCGGCCGCGATTCGTTGCCAGCCGTCGCCGCGTTCGCCATGCGTGGCCGCGCATGGAAATGCGCCATCACCGACGCCGCGGCTTTCAACTGCTGCGGCGTCAAGCCGACCTGTTTGATCGTGATCGCGGGCGCGTCCGCTCGCGTTTCTTCGGAGAGGTTGATCTGCGGGGTCGTCAACTTGGTCATGGAAGGTCCTGCGAAGGTTGGTGAATCGAGATGTCGCGGGATCGTGCGGCGG
>Ga0307510_10003883_pt1 | contig 17512 bp, 15 predicted proteins | sample 12_EM_MG_FD_207224 | JGI IMG/M metagenome (GOLD analysis project Ga0307510, IMG submission 207224) | Populus trichocarpa ectomycorrhiza microbial communities from riparian zone in the Pacific Northwest, United States - 12_EM | ecosystem: Host-associated > Plants > Roots > Unclassified | place...
TACGGCGGTCAGCTCGTCGGCGGTCGCGTGGCCGCCCTCGGTCGCGACTCCCGCGTACGAGGAGGCGACGGTACGGTCCGCCCACAGGCCGCTCCACCAGGCCCGCTCGTCCGGAGTGTGGAACGTCCAGGTGCTCGACGTGGCCGTGACGTCCGTCAGCCCCGCCCGCAGCGCCCACGATTTGAGACGCCGTCCGGCATCCGGCTCGCCTCCGTTCGCGCGAGCCACCCGCCGGTACAGGTCCAGCCAGTCGTCCAGCCCGGGTACCTCCGGGTACCAGGTCATCGCCGCGTAGTCCGCGTCGCGGACGGCGATGAACCCGGTCGGCTTGGTCACCCGCACCATCTCCCGCAGCGCCTGCACCGGATCACCCACGTGCTGGAGCACCTGATGGGCATGGACCACACAGAACGTGTTGTCCGGGAAGTCCAGCGCGTGGACGTCGGCGACCGCGAAGTCCACGTTCGTCAGGCCGCGTTGAGCGGCGGTGGCCCGGGCCTGGTCGAGGATGCCGGGCTCGCGGTCGACACCGGTGACATGACCGTCCGGGACCAGCGCAGCCAGGTCGGCGGTGATGGTGCCCGGGCCGCAGCCGATGTCCAGGATCTTCATGTGCGGCTTGAGCGAACCGAGCAGGTAGGCCGCGGAGTTGGCGGCGGTCCGCTGGGTGTGCGAACGCAGCACGGACTCGTGGTGCCCGTGCGTGTAGACGGCGGTCTCCTGCGGCTTCGGCATGGCTCTACCTACCCCTTCGCGGCGGCTTCTTCGTCGTACACATGAAGGTACGCGCGCATGCCGAATAATGAGACCTGCGTTTTACGATGTGGACTGACGGGTGATCAGGGACTCCGTCAGCGGGCGGTACACCGTCAGTGCCTCGGGTTGCTCGTCCAGCGCCAACTCGCCTTCCACATCGGTGACTTCACCGTCGTAGGCGAGCAGCGTGCCCGGCGCCAGGCCGCTCAGGCGCAGGCGGTGCACCTGGGCCGCCGCGTGGGCGGGGGAGCGGGTGAACGGGCCCGCGAGAGCCGCCGCGAGCAGACGCAGCGCGGGCCTCCTGCCGCCGTGCACGAGCCGGATGTCGAGACGCCCGTCCGCCAGGTCGACACGACGACCGGAGGCGATCCCCATCCGGTGATAGGTGCCGTTGCCGGCGAACAGTAGCCACAACGGGCGGGTACGGCCGCCCAGTTCGGCCTCCAGCGGATGCCGGTCCGCGCGCAGCACCCACAGCGCCGCGAGTACACCCGCCGGCCAGCCGCCGATCCGGGGCGCCCAGCGCTCCCGTTCGCGCACCAGCTCCGGATAGACGCCCAGACTCAGGGTGTTGAGGAAGATGCCCCGGGTGGCACCGGACGTGAACCGGCCGACGTCCACGCGTACGGCGTCGCCCTGCCTGATCGCCTTGCTCAGATCGCGCGGGCCCTCCACCCCGAGGTCGTAGGCGAAGTGGTTGAGTGTGCCGCCCGGGAGGACCGCGAGGGGAAGGCCGTGACGCAGGGCGACCTCGGCCGCCGCGTTCACCGTGCCGTCGCCGCCGCACACCCCGAGGACCTGGGCGCGGGCCGCCGCCTTCTCCAACTCGGCCTGTATGTCCGCCGGTTGGCAGGCGACGACCTCCGCGCCGGGCAGGAAGTCGGTCAGCGCGTCGGCCCGGTCGGCGCTGCCTGACGCCGAGTTGACCACCATGACCAGGCCCTGGCCGTCCTCCAGCGCCGGGACCTCGGCGCGGGCGCGGGCCGGCGGCACGATCTGTCCACGGGTCGGCACCATGCCGCGCACCGCGAACGCCGCGCACGCGCCCAGGGCGGCGCCCGCCAGCACGTCGCTCGGGAAGTGGACGCCGGTGTAGACGCGGGACATGGCGACCGAGAACGCGATCGGGGCGACCACGGCACCCCAGGCCGGGGACTCCAGGGCCACACCGGTCGCGAAGGCCGCCGCCGACGCCGCGTGACCGGACGGGAACGACGTGGTGATCGGCTGCCGCTTCAGCTGCCGGCCCAGCGGGACCGGGTCCAGGACGGGACGGGGGCGGCGCACGGTCCGCTTGCCGATCGTGTTGATGGCCAGCGAGGCCAGGGACAGGGAGGCGATGCCCCGGGCGGCGGCCCGGCGGGCCCGCGGAGTACGGCTCGCGGCCACCGCGGCGGCCGTGGCGAACCACAGCACGCCGTGGTTGGCACTCCGGCTCAGCCGCGGCAGCACGGGCTCACCGGCGGGCCAGTGCCGGTCGGCGGCCACCTCGAAGAGGCGCGAGTCGAGGGAGAGCAGCCACTCGCGCAGGGCATGGCGGCCGGGGAGGGGGACCGTGAGGTCGACGTCAGGGCTCATGCGCTGCCGGGTACCCTGAAATGGCCGTTTGCTGCCCGGCGGACCATCGGCGGACCGTTTCCACCGTCTTCCATCGCCGGCGGACCGCTTCGTTCCGACCGTCGGCGGACCGTTTCCTCGGAGGACCCCCGCATGCGCCTGATCCTCATCCGCCACGGCCAGACGACGGCCAACGTGGACTTTCTCCTCGATACGGCCGTCCCCGGCGCGGAACTGACCGACCTGGGCCGCCGCCAGGCAGCCGCCCTTCCCGAGGCCCTCGCCGACGAGGACATCGAGGCCCTCTACGCCTCCACCCTGATCCGCACCCAGCGCACCGCGGCCCCGCTGGCCGCCGCCCGCGGCCTCGACGTACGCGTCCGCGACGGTATCCGCGAGCTCACCGCCGGTGACCTGGAGATGCTGCCCGGCGACACCGAGCCCGGCCACGAGTACATGCGGATCGTGTTCGCGTGGGCCGCCGGTGACACGGAGTTGCGGATGCCGGGCGGCGAGAGCGGCGCCGAGGCCCTCGCCCGCTACGACGGCGTGATCGCGGAGGCCGCGGACAGCGGCGCCCGCACCGTCGCCATGATCAGCCACGGCGCCGCGATCCGGATGTGGACGTCCGCCCGCGCCGACAACATCGACGTGACCTTCGCCGCCGCCCGCCCCCTCGACAACACCGGCATCGTGATCCTGGACGGCTCCCCGGCCGACGGCTGGAAGGCCCTTTCCTGGGCGGGCGCCGTCGTGGAGACGGCCGCACCGGACACGGACGGCGGCCCGACCGGACAGCCGCTCGACGAGGACCAGAAGCCCTAGCGAAACCTCGGTGCGGTTTTGGCGGGCACAATAAGGGTTTGCCGGTCCGCGAGGCCGCCCCACAGAATGCGTGGTCATGGGACATCTGGAAGCCGCACACCTCGAGTACTACCTCCCCGACGGGAGGCCGCTGCTCGGCGATGTGTCCTTCCGGGTCGGCGAAGGCGCCGTGGTCGCCCTGGTCGGGCCCAACGGCGCCGGCAAGACGACCCTGCTGCGGCTGATCTCCGGCGAGCTGAAACCGCACGGCGGCACGGTCACCGTGAGTGGCGGCCTGGGCGTGATGCGCCAGTTCGTGGGCTCCGTACGCGACGAGACGACCGTACGAGATCTGCTGGTGTCGGTCGCTCCGCCGCGCATCCGCGAGGTCGCGGCCGAGGTCGACAAGGCCGAGCACGGCATCATGACCGTCGACGACGAGGCGGCCCAACTCGCCTACGCGCAAGCCCTGTCCGACTGGGCCGAGGTGCACGGCTACGAGTTCGAGACCCTGTGGGACATGTGCACGATGGCCGCGCTCGGAGTGCCGTACGACAAGGCGCAGTTCCGGCAGGTCGGCACCCTCTCCGGTGGTGAGCAGAAGCGGCTCGTGCTGGAGGCGCTGCTGCGCGGCAGCGAAGAGGTGCTGCTCCTGGACGAGCCCGACAACTACCTCGACGTGCCCGGAAAGCGCTGGCTGGAGGAGCGGCTCAAGGAGACCCGCAAGACGGTCCTGTTCGTCTCCCACGACCGTGAACTCCTCGCCCGCGCCGCCGAGAAGATCGTCTCCGTGGAACCCTCGCCCACCGGCGCCGACGCCTGGGTGCACGGCGCCGGCTTCGCCACCTACCACGAGGCCCGGCGTGAACGCTTCGCCCGCTTCGAGGAGTTGCGCCGCCGTTGGGACGAGAAGCACGCCCAGCTGAAGAAACTCGTCCTGAACCTCCGTCAGGCGGCCTCCATCAGCCACGAGTTGGCGTCCCGCTACGCCGCGGCCCAGACACGCCTGCGCAAGTTCGAAGAGGCGGGCCCGCCCCCGGAGCCCCCGCGCGAGCAGGACATCACCATGCGCATCAAGGGCGGCCGTACGGGCGTAAGGGCCGTGACCTGCAAGGGACTTGAACTCACCGGCTTGATGAAGCCCTTCGACCTGGAGGTCTTCTACGGCGAGAGGGTCGCCGTCCTCGGCTCCAACGGCTCGGGCAAGTCGCACTTCCTGCGGCTCCTCGCCGGCGAGGAGGTGAAGCACACGGGGGAGTGGAAGCTCGGGGCACGTGTCGTGCCCGGCCACTTCGCGCAGACCCACGCCCACCCCGAACTCCAGGGCCGCACCCTCCTCGACATCCTGTGGAAGGAACACGCGCAGGCCCAGGGCCCCGCCATGTCCCGACTGCGGCGCTACGAGCTGACCGGTCAGGCCGAGCAGAGCTTCGACCGGCTCTCCGGCGGGCAGCAGGCGCGCTTCCAGATCCTGCTGCTGGAACTCCAGGGAGTCACCGCTCTGCTCCTCGACGAGCCGACCGACAACCTCGATCTGGAGTCCGCGGAAGCCCTTCAGGAGGGGCTTGAGGCGTTCGACGGGACGGTGCTCTCCGTCACGCACGACCGGTGGTTCGCCCGCTCCTTCGACCGGTATCTGGTCTTCGGCAGCGACGGCAGGGTCCGGGAGACGACCGAGCCGGTGTGGGACGAGCGGCGGGTGGAGCGCGCGCGGTAGGTCGTGCGGGGTGCGACGGCTTCCTTTGGTGCGGAGGCCGCGGGGCCGGAATGCCGGAATGTTCGTAGAGTGGACTGAAGGACCGTGAGACTCGACGAGCGGGGCACACCATGACCGGAGTCGACCCTGCGCGCCTGGACGATTCCCAGCTCATGAAGGAGCTGGAGACCATCCACCGCACGCGCCACGACACCCTGCTGTACGGCTCGAACGACGCGCTGCGCGCCCACAACGACCGTATGGCCGGACTGGAGGGCGAGTATCTGCGCCGCCATCCGCGTCGCCTCGTGGCCCCCGGCCGCACCCGGCAGGGGGCACGCGAGCGGGACTGAGTGGTGGGTGTTTGTGCCGTGAGGTCGGGGGCAGGCGCACTCTCAGCGCTGGATCGCAAACGCGTTCCCACCGACGGTGACCGTCCAACCCGGAGCATGCTCAAGGGAGTTGTGACGCACCATGCCCACTCGGCCTTATCGCACGAGCACGAGCACGAAACGCCATTCCCACCATGACGCCCCCGACACCGCGGAGGCGTTCCGCACGCTGGCCGCGCTGCCTCCCGGCCCGCAGCACGACACCGTCCGCGAACGCATCGTCGAGGCGTGGCTGCCCATGGCCGACCGGCTCGCGGGGCGGTTCCGCAACCGGGGTGAGAGCACCGAGGACTTACGCCAGGTCGCTGCCCTCGGGCTGGTGAAGGCCGTCGACCGGTACGACCCCGAGCGTGGCAACGTGTTCGAGAGCTATGCCGTGCCGACGATCACCGGCGAGATCAAACGGCACTTCCGGGATCACATGTGGACGTTGCACGTGCCTCGGCGGGTGCAGGATCTGCGGAACCGGGTGCGGGTCGCCGGGCAGGAGCTTGCCCAGACAGTGCCGGGGCGGCGGCCCACCGTCGCGGAGATCGCCGCGCACGCGGGGCTCTCCGAGGGGGAGGTGCGGGTGGGGCTCGAGGCGTTGGAGAGTTTCAGCGCGTTGTCGCTCGACGCGGTTGCCTCCGGCGGTTCGGACGGGTATTCGCTGAGCGATGTTCTCGGGGCTGCTGATCCGGCGTTGGACGAAGTCGTTGACCGGGAGGCTGTGAAGCCTCGGCTTGCCGCGTTGCCCCAGCGGGATCGGGAGATCTTGTACCTGCGGTTCTTTGGGGACATGACGCAGAGCCGGATTGCTGAGCGGTTCGGGATTTCGCAGATGCATGTGTCTCGGTTGATCAGTCGGTCTTGCCGGCGGATTCGGGAACAGGTTCTTGAGGGCGCCGCTTAGAGGTCGTGTGTCGGGTGCGGGCCGGTGGGGGCTGGTCGCGCAGTTCCCCGCGCCCCTAAAAGAAGGGCGACCTGGCCCGGCTGTGTTCACTCGCTCGGCTCTCTCCTTACCGCCAATGGAGGTCGGCCGCGCGCGGCGCTCTCCTGACCGGGCTTCGATGGTGGTGCCGTCGTCCTCGGTCTAAGGAGACCCGCTCATGCGTCGCACCGCCCTTGCTCTGTCCGTCGTCGCCCTTGTCGGCGCCGCCGGGCCCGCTCTGGCCGCTGATCCGGGTGCCGAGGTCAGTCCGAGCACCGTGCGGGCCGGGGGGAGCGTCACCGTTTCCGTCACCTGCGAGGCGATCGGGGGGACCGCGCCCGACACCATCGAGGGCACGTCCCAAGGGTTCGACGACGGGACCGTCCAGCTGCAACGCGTGCCCGGCAACGACGACCGGGCTGCCGGAGCCGCTTACCGGGGGACCGCGCGGATCTCCACGGACGGGGTCGAGCGGGACTCCGCGTGGACCGTCGACGGGACCTGTCCCGCGCCGCCCGGCGGACAGGGGAGGCCCTGGAGCGCGACCTTCAGCATCGAGCGCGGGGGCGGGCAGCCGCCCTGTCAGGAGCCCCGGGGGGCTGCCTGTGGTGATGTGCCCGCCGCGATCCAGCGCGGGGTGCGGGCGGGGGAGGGCGGTACCTTCACCGACTCCGTTCCGGCTCTGGTCGCCGGTGGTGTACTGATCGCGGGTGCCCTCGGCGGCGCCGTGTACCGGCTGCGCAGGCGGACGCCGGGACACTGAGCGCGCGATCGGGACACGGCACGGCACTGCACGAGGGACTGCGCGGAGGCACGATGCGGCAGGCGGACGCGGTAGGCCAGGGGCCTGTGCGCTACGGTCCGGTGTTTCCCGACGACGGGCTGCCCGTGCTGCCGGAACTGGCCGCCGTGCTCGCCGCGGCCGCGTCCCGCACCGAGGAGCAGCCGGTCGGCGGAACTCCCGCACTGCTCGACGCCGCCGGCGGCTACTTCGAACGCCGGGGGCTGCCCGCCGGACCCGCCCACGTGGCCGCCGCCCCGGGTGCCCCCGCGCTGCTCGTCGCGCTGACCGCCGCGCTCGGCGGTGACGTCCTGGTGCCCAGACCCTGCGTCGCCTGGTGGGCGCCGTACGCGCGCCTGTTGGGCAGATCCGTGTTCCATGTGGGCACCCCGGCCGAGTGCGGCGGGGTGCCCGATCCGTACGCCCTGCTGGAGACCGTGCGCCGGGTCCGCGACGAGGGCGGCGACCCGCGGCTGCTCGTGCTGTCCGTCGCCGACGACCCCACCGCGACCGTCGCGCCGCCCGAGGTCATGCACGAGGCCGTCGAGGCCGCCGCGGCCGAGGGGCTGCACCTGGTCAGCGACGAGACCTGGCGCGACACCCTGCACGCACCGCGCGGCACCATGCTGCTCAGCCCCGCCGAGATGCTGCCCGACCGGGTCACCGTCGTCACCGACCTGGCCGGCGCGCTCCTCCCGTCCGGCTGGCCGGCCGCCGTCGCCCGCTTCCCCGCCGACCGCGCCGGGCAGGCGCTACGCGCGCGCGTGCTCGACGTCCTCACCGCCCTCGGCGCCCGCGTCGCCGCACCGGTCGCCGCCGCGGCCGGCCACGCCCTCGGCGAACCCCCGCCCGTCCTCGCCCACCGCGACACCGCCGTACACCTGCACGCGCGCGTGGCCGCCGCCGTGCACGCCGCCGTCACCGGGGCGGGCGCGTTCTCCCGGCCGCCGCAGGCAGGACGTCATCTGTACGTCGATCTCGGGCCGTTGCGCCACGCGCTCACCCCGCAGGGAGTGGGCGACGCGCAGGACCTGGAGGAGTTCCTCACCGCCCGGCTCGGCATGCCCGCGCCGGGCGGCCACCGGTTCGGCGACGACCTGGGCGCGCTGCGGGTCCGGCTGTCCACCGGGGCGCTGCTGGGCCGAACCGATGCGGAACGCGCGGAATGTCTCACGTCACCCTTGCCGTTGGAACTGCCACACGTGCAACGCGCGTTGATGTCCTTGAGGTCGATCTTCGACGATCTCCGCGACGACGCTCAGCGATGGGAGCCTCCTCGATGACGCAGCAGTCCGAGTCGACCACCGACACCAGTACGGCCATGCGCGAAGCGGCCGTCCCGACGTCCCCGTTCACCCCCTCGTCCCCGCCGCTCGCCGAACCCCGCCCCCTCGGCGAGCGGCGCGTGTGGCCCCGGACCTTCCACGACCGCCTCACCGCCCCGCTGCCCGGCCTCAAGGCGATCGCCCGCTTCGCCCGCGAGGGTTCCGTGCGACCCCGCCCGGAGGGCCTCGCCGACATCCCCCAACTCCCGTTCGCCCCCGAGCCGTTGCCCCAGGTGGACGCCCTGACCGTCGCCGTCACCTGGGCGGGACACGCCAGTTGGGTGATCCGCATCGGCGGCCTGACCATCCTCACCGACCCGGTCTGGTCCCGCCGCATCCTCGGCACCCCGGCCCGGATCACCCCCGTAGGAGTGGCCTGGGAGACACTCCCCCCGATCGACGCCGTCGTCATCAGCCACAACCACTACGACCACCTCGACGCCCCCACCCTGCGCCGACTCCCGCGCAACACCCCGGTGTTCGCGCCCGCCGGCCTCGGCAGCTGGTTCCGGCGCCGCAGATTCACCCGCGTGACCGAGCTCGACTGGTGGGAGGCGGCCCAACTGGACGGCGTCCGGCTCGACTTCGTGCCCGCCCACCACTGGTCCAAGCGCAGCCTCACCGACACCTGCCGTTCCCTGTGGGGCGGTTGGGTGCTGACGGCACCGGACGGACAGCGCGTCTACTTCGCGGGCGACACGGGCTACGGCCACTGGTTCTCCCGCATCGGCCGCCGCTATCCGGGCATCGACCTGGCCCTGCTCCCCATCGGCGCCTACGACCCGCGCTGGTGGCTCAGCGACGTCCACTGCGATCCGGAGGAGGCGGTGCGGGCCGTACAGGATCTGGGGGCACGGCGGATGGCCCCCATGCACTGGGGCACGTTCGTCCTGTCGGCGGAGCCGGTCCTGGAACCGCTCACAAGGGTGCGGGCGGCTTGGGACCAAGCGGGCCTGGCGAGGCAGGACCTGTGGGACCTACCGGTGGGAGCTTCAAGGGTGCTGAGCTAGATGCCCTAGGGGCGCGGGGCTGTGTCGATTTGCGGCTCCGCCGCGGGGCGCGACCAGCCACATACGACCCGCACCCCGCAACGAAACATCAACTGGCAGCCCGAACGCGTTTCCAAACAGTCGGCGCCACACTGATCACCACGGTCAACACGACCGCCGCCACCACGCCCTCCCACGGCTCCGGAAACAGCGAACCCCCGAGAATGCCGATCAGCTGGTACGTCACCGCCCACGCCAGACACGCGGGCGCATTCCCCCGGGCGAACCGGCGGATCGGCCACTCAGCCATGAGGCAAGCCAACATCACCGGAATACGACCGGCCGGCACCAGCCGGGACAACACCAGCACGGCCACCCCGTGGTCGGCCAGCTTCTCCTGGGCCTGGGTGAGCCGCTCCTCCGGAGCCCGCGAACGGATCGCCTCCAGCCAGCGCGAGCCGTTCTTCGACCCCATCCCACGCCGGCCCAGCCAGTACAGCGCGATGTCCCCGAGGAACGCGGCCAGCGAAGCCGTCACGAACACCAGCGCCATCGCGAACGGCGCCGTCTGGTGAAAGGCGACCACGGCCGCCGAACTCACCAGCGCCCCCGTCGGAATCACCGGCACCAGCGCCCCGAACAGCACCAGCAGGAACAACGACGGGTAGCCGATGGCCTGTTGGGTGGACTCGGGCGACGTCGTGGCCGTCGCGGACAGGGCGTCCGCGATCCAGGTCACCGGGCGACCTCCGGGCGCACGCTCTCCCCGTGCCCGAGCCGGTGCACGGAAACCGAGGGCGCGAGCTGCGCCGCGATCCGCACGAACTCCTCGCCCGGCGTGTGGAATTCGTGCGGGCGCACCGCGTCCATCCCGATCGGCCAGTACGTGCCGTAGTGCACCGGCACCGCACTGCGCGGCGAGAGCCGGGCGAGGGCCTGGGCCGCGCGCCCCGCGTCGAGATGCCCCTCGCCGAGATACGGACCCCAGCCGCCCACCGGCAGCAGCGCCACGTCGACCGGCCCGACCTCCTTGGCCATGTCGTCGAACAGCCCGGTGTCCCCGGCGAAGTAGGTCCGCGCCTCGCCCTCGACGACGTAGCCCAGCGCGGGGGAGCGGTGCGGTCCGAGCGGCAGCCGGCGTCCGTCGTGCCGTGCGGGAACGGCCCGTACGACCAGGTCACCGACCATCGTCTGATCGCCGGGGGCCACCTCGTCGATCCGCAGCTGCCGGAGCCGGCGCAGTCCGGGCACCGCGCGGAGTGCGCCCCGGGGCACGAGCAGGCGCGTGCCCGGGGTGAGGGTGGCGAGCGAGGGGAGGTGCAGGTGGTCGGCGTGCAGATGGGAGACGAGCGCCAGGTCCGCGCGCCGGGCCTCGGGCGGCGGCACCGCGCCCCGGCGGCGCCGTAGGTGCGCGAGGCGGCGCGCGAACAGGGGGTCGGTGAGCACGCGTACGTCCGAGTCCTCGACCGTGCAGGTGGCGTGACCCCACCAGGTGATCTCCACCGGCACCTTCTTTGCCTCCTTCGCGCGACTCCCCCGAAGCCTACGGGCAGGAGTAGGGTCGGCGGCGAAACCCGGAGGTGAGGGGGACGCCATGGGACAGGTACGCGGTGCCTCGGGTATGCGCTCGCGGCTGCGGGTCACGGCGATCGCCAGCCTCACGCCGCTGGAGGAGCTGGACGACGACCCCTTCCTGGTCGACTCCCGCAGCCAGCACGCGATGTGCGCCCGCTGGGCCGCCGACCACGGCTACGTGATCGCCCGCGAGCTTCTGGTGCGCGGGCTGCGCCCCGACCACTGCGCCCTGTGGGACGGCGTCCGCCCCGGCCTCGACCTGTTCGTCGCCCCCAGCCGCCGGGTCCTGGAGAGCGCGCTGTCCTCCGTCGAGGAGTTCACCGACGAGTGCGCGCGACGCGGCGTGCGCATCGAGACGGTCGGCCGCGCGGAACCCTGCTACGACGCCCAGATGAAGGCCAGCGTGCACCGACGGCTGTCCATGCCCACGGCGGGCTACGACGGCCGGTGACACGGGGACACGTCAGCCCGTTGTGACAAGGTGGGTGGAGGCCCGCCAGGTCGACGGGCCAGGGACGTGAGGTGTACGGGGCGTGGGTGGAGCGCGTTGGCGGCGGCTCGCCAGTCAGGTCGGGCGCAGTGTCGCGGTGTGGGCGGTCTCCACGGTCACCATGCTGGTGCTCGCCGGGATCCTGCCGGACTTCAAGCTCCAGTCGGCCGACGGCGACAGCGCGACCCGTATCGGTGTGACGGCCGCGTTCGGCGCCGGTGCCTTCGGTCTGCTGTCGGCCCTCGTCTGGCCGCTGCTGGTGCGGCTGTTGCTGCTGGTGCCCGCGCTCGTCCTCGGCCTCCTCGTCTTCGTGCTCAACGGGTCCCTGCTGCTGATCGCCCTGCGCATCAACCCGGACGGCGGGCTGCGCGGCGAGGTCGCCCCCGAGACCGCCGTCGTCGTGGCCGCCGTGATGTCCGCCGTCGCCTCCGCCACCGGCGGTGCCCTCGCCGTGCGCGACGACGACGCCTACCGCCGCCGGCTCTACCGCCTCGCCGACCGCCGCCGCAGAGCCCTGCCGCCCGGCCCGTCCAGTCCCGGCACCGTCTTCCTCCAGCTCGACGGCGTCGGCCACGACGTCCTGCTCGGCGCGGTCGCCAAGGGCCTGATGCCGACCGTCGCGAAGCTCCTCGGCGGCGACCGCCCCACCCACCGCCTCACCCCCTGGCGCACCGACTGGTCCAGCCAGACCGGCGCCAGCCAGCTCGGCATCCTGCACGGCTCCAACCACGACATCCCCGCGTTCCGCTGGTACGAGAAGGACACCGGCGAGGTGATGGTCTGCAACCGCCCGACCAGCGCCGCCGAACTCCAGCGCCGCGCCGTCGAGTTCACCGGCGACGGCGGCCTCCTCACGCTCGACGGCGCCAGCCGCGGCAACCTGTTCAGCGGCGGCGCAGACGAACAGGCCCTCGTGCTGTCCATCGCCATTCGCCGCCGGGGCCGCGAAAACCGTTCCCGCGCCGGTTACTTCGCCTACTTCTCCGACCCTGCCAACGCCGTCCGCACCGCGATGTCCTTCGTCGCCGAAGTCGGCCGCGAGATCGGCCAGTCGACCCGCAGCCGTCTCACCAAGCAGCGCCCCCGGATCAAACGCGGCGGCCTCTACCCCCTCGTCCGCGCCTTCGCGACCGTCGTCGAACGGGACGTCGTCGTCGCCGCCGTCATGGGCGACATGCTCGCCGGCCGCACCGCCGTCTACGCCGACCTCGTGGCCTACGACGAGGTCGCCCACCACTCCGGACCGCGCAGCCGCGACGCCGCCAAGGTGCTCCAACGCCTGGACCGCTCCCTCGCGCTGATCGAGAACGTCGCCGAACACGCCCCGCGCCCGTACCGCATCGTCGTCCTCTCCGACCACGGACAGAGCCCCGGCGAAACCTTCCAGGGCCGCTACGGCCTCACCCTCGGCGACCTGGTCCGCGCGGGCTGCGGGCTGCCCGTGCCGCGCCGGGCCCGCCGCACCCACAGCGGCGCCGAGGCCCGCGCGGCCGTACGTGCGGCGTTGCGCCGGCCGGTCGAGGAGAAGGACGGGCAGCACCGCCACCCCGGCCGCCACTCCGAGCCGGTCGTGCTGGCCTCCGGCAACCTCGGCCTGGTCTCCTTCCCCGACGTGCCGCACCGCATGACCAAGGAGGAGATCGACGCCCGGCACCCGGCGCTGCTGACGACCCTCGCCAACCACCCCGGCGTCGGCTTCGTCCTGGTGCGCAGCGAGGAGCACGGAGGGGTGGTGCTGGGCGCGCACGGTGCCGAACTCCCGGTGGCCGAACTCGACGACAAACAGGGCCCGTTGGCGGACTTCGGCCCCGGCGTCGCGGACGCCGTCCGGCGCACCCACTCGTTCCCGCACACCGCCGACATCATGGTCAACTCCTGGTACGACCCCGCCGAGGGGGAAGTCCTCGCCTTCGAGGAGCAGATCGGCTCGCACGGCGGCCTCGGCGGCTCCCAGGGCAAGCCGTTCCTGCTGTCGCCGCACACCTTCTCCGTACCGGTCGACGACGGCGAGGACCTCGTGGGCGCCGAGCACGTCCACCAGGTTCTGCGCCGGTGGCTGCGCGAGTGCAACGGACCCCAAGTGCCGCTGACGGACGAGCAGTCGGAGCGGGCCGCCTGAAAATGGGCTGCGGCGGGTCGGCCGTAGGCACACACTGTTCGAGTCTCCCCGCCTCGAACCTCCTTCAGGAGCCGCTGCTTTGCAGGCTGCCGTCACTGTCACCCCGGCCCGTATCCCCGAGCTGCTGCTCGGCCTCGCGACCGTCCGCCCCGTGTTCATCTGGGGCGCGCCCGGCATCGGAAAGTCGTCCCTGGTAAGGGAGTTCGCGGAGTCGCTGGGCCTGGAGTGCGTGAGCCTGCTCGGTACGCAGCTCGCGCCCGAGGACCTGATCGGTGTGCCGCAGATCCGGGACGGGCGGTCGGTGTTCTGTCCGCCGGAGGCGATCGCTCGGGACGAGCCGTACTGCCTGTTCCTCGACGAACTCAACGCGGCCACACCGGATGTGCAGAAGGCGTTCTACTCGCTGATCCTGGACCGCCGTATCGGCAGCTACGAACTGCCCAAGGGTTCCATCGTGATCGGCGCGGGGAACCGGGCGACCGACAACGCGCTGGCCCGGCCGATCGCGTCCGCGCTGATCAACCGGCTCACGCATGTCCACCTGGAGGCGTCCCCGAAGGACTGGCTCAACTGGGCGGCCGCCAACGGGATTCACCCGTGGATCCTGGACCACCTCACCGACCGGCCCGACCACCTGTGGTCCAAGCCGCCGAAGACCGAGGAGGCCTTCTCCACGCCCCGGTCCTGGCACATGCTCTCCGACGCGCTGGGCTCCTTCGGGCCCGACCTCGACGAGGAGACCCTCAAGGTCATCGCGCACGGCACGCTGACGCCCGCGCACGCGGTCGCGTTCTGCGGGTACGTCAAGATCGTGCGCAGCCGGTTCGGCATCGAGGCGATCATCAAGGGCGACGCCCGCTGGCCGCACCGCCCCGAGGACCGCGACCTGCTGTACTACCTCGCCGAGTCCTTCCGGGGCCGGCTCGTCAAGGAACTCCCGGTCAGCAAGGAGCACTTGTCGTCGAACGGGCTACAGACCGCGTACCGCGCCAAGGCGCTGCTCGTGCAGCTCGCCGAGATCTCCGTGGAGGTCGCGCAGAGCGTCATCGCCCCGGACACCGACGGCAATCCGCTGCTGCCCGCCTGGTTCCTGGTCGAGGCGGCCCGTGACATGCCCCGGCTGGTCGAGGCCCGGCAGTGAGCCGCACCCAGGGCAAGGGGAAGCCGAAGAAGAAGGACCTCGCCGCCGAGGCCTTCGAGGAAGGGCTGCGACTGGTGCGGGCCAACCGCGCGCTCGCCGCCATCGGCTTCAGCACCTGCCGCCGGGACGACTGCCACCACACGCCCAACACCGGCCTGGTACGCGTCGATTCCAACGGTGTCCTGCACGTCCACCCCACCCGCCGCGCCGAACCCGCCGAGTGGGCCTGGGCCATCGCGCACTGCATCATCCACCTGGGCTTCGGCCATGTCCCGGCGGCGCCGAAGCTCCGCGTCCAGCCCGACGGCCCCGCCCTCGCGGCCAACTGCGCCGTCGTCAACCGCTTCCTGCTCGGCTTCCCCATCGGGGTCACGCCCGAGGACCTGCCCGCCGCCTACCCGGCCGGTGACGAGGAGCAACTCGCCGCGCGCTGGCGCCGCGACGGCATCCCGCCGCTGTACGAGCGCTGCGGTACCGCGGGCGGCGAGCCGGACCAACTGCTCGTGCCGTGGGACACCTGGCAGGGTGGGCAGGCCCCCGACTGGCAGCTCAACTTCGCCAACGCCCTCACCCGCACCGTGGCCATGGCGATGGACGTGGCGGGCGGCCGGCGTGCCTCGATGCGCGGCGGACCCACCCGACTCCAGCCCTGGGAAAGGGCGTTGAGCTGGTTCGTCTCCTCCTACCCCCTCCTCGGCGGCATCGCGGCCGGCATCACCCTGGTCGCCGACGGCGAACTCGCCCACGCCCACGGCATCTCCGTAGCCGCCGTCGACACCGGCGCCGCCGAGATCTACATCAACCCGCTGCGCCGACTCGACGACGAGGAATGGCGGTTCGTCCTCGCCCACGAGATGCTGCACGCCGCCCTCCGCCACGGCGACCGCTGCGGCGTCCGCGACCCCTTCCTCTTCAACATCGCCGCCGACTACGTCATCAACGGCTGGCTGTGCGAGATGGACGTCGGCCGGATGCCCGAAGGCCTGCTCCACGACCCGGAGTTGAAGGACCTCTCCGCCGAGGAGGTCTACGACCGGATCGCCGGCGACCTGCGCCGGATGCGCCGCCTGGCCACCCTGCGCGGCAAGGGCGTCGGCGACATCCTCGGCGGCCCGCTCGGCAGCCCGCGCGACTACGTCGACCTCGACGAGTTCTACCGGCGCGGCCTCGCCCACGGCCTCGACCTGCACCAGCAGTATGAACGCGGCTTCCTGCCCGGCGGGTTGGTCGAGGAGATCCGCGCGCTCAGCCACCCGCCGCTGCCGTGGGACGCCCAACTCGCCCGCTGGTTCGACGAGTTCGTACCACGCCCCGAGCCCGTCCGGTCGTACGCCCGCCCCTCGCGCCGCCAGTCCTCCACGCCCGACATCCCGCGCGCGGGCCACTATTTCCCGCCCGAGGAGATCGCCCGCTGCACCTTCGGCGTCGTCCTCGACACCTCCGGCTCCATGGACCGGGGCCTCCTCGGCAAGGCGCTGGGCGCGATCGCGTCGTACGCCGAGGCCCGTGACGTACCGGCCGCCCGGGTCGTGTTCTGCGACGCGGCCCCGCACGACGCGGGCTATGTGTCGGTCACCGACATCGCGGGCCGGGTCCGGGTGCACGGGCGCGGCGGTACGGTCCTGCAGCCCGGGATCGACCTGCTGCACCGCGCGGACGACTTCCCGCGGGGCGCGCCGATCCTGATCATCACGGACGGCTGGTGCGACGTGCTGCGGGTACGGCGCGAACACGCCTATCTGATACCGCAGAATGCTCGCCTGCCGTTCACCGCCTGTGGGCCGGTCTTCCGGGTGCGCTGAAGCGGAATGTGATCGGATGGGTTCGAACGACATCCGCGTCGAAAGGAAACATCGTGGCAACCACGCGCACCGCACACACCGTCTGGGAAGGCGAACTCATCAAGGGCAGCGGCGAGGTCACCTTCGACTCGTCAGGCATCGGTGTGCAGCCGGTGACGTGGGCCTCGCGCGCCGAGGACGCCAACGGCAAGACCAGCCCCGAGGAACTGATCGCCGCCGCCCACTCCAGCTGCTTCTCCATGGCGCTCTCCCACGGCCTGACCGGCGCGGGCACCCCGCCCACCCGCCTGGAGACCAAGGCCGACGTCACCTTCCAGCCCGGCGAGGGCATCACCGGGATCCACCTCACCGTCCGCGGCGAGGTCCCCGGCCTGGACGCGGCCGGTTTCGCCGCCGCCGCCGAGGACGCCAAGAAGAACTGCCCGGTCAGCCAGGCTCTCGCGGGTACGACGATCACGCTGACGGTGGAATCCGCCTGACCCCCGCTTCCCCTCCCGTCTCGATGCCGCGCCCGGAAAAACGGGTGCGGCATTGACATTCCCGCACTCAAGTTCTCAGCTGGAGATCGGGCAGCGCCTGGCGGAAGGGGACGGCGATGGGACGTGCGGTCGGGATCGATCTGGGGACCACGAACTCGGTGGTCGCGGTGCTGGAGGGCGGCGAGGCCACAGTGGTGGCCAACGCCGAGGGGGCGAGGACCACACCCTCGGTCGTGGCCTTCGCCAAGAACGGCGAGGTGCTCGTCGGCGAGGTCGCCAAACGGCAGGCGGTGACGAACATCGAGCGCACCGCGCGCTCGGTGAAACGGCATATGGGCAACACGAGTTGGCGGTTCCCCGACACGGGCGCCATCGACGGAACGCGGTACCGCGCCCAGGAGTTGTCCGCGCGCGTGCTCCAGAAACTGAAACGGGACGCGGAGGCCTATCTCGGCGAGGACGTCACCGACGCCGTGATCACCGTCCCCGCCTACTTCGACGACTCCCAGCGCCAGGCCACCAAGGAGGCCGGCGAGATCGCGGGCCTCAAGGTGCTGCGGATCATCAACGAACCGACCGCCGCCGCCCTCGCCTACGGCCTCGACCGCGGCGAGGAACAGACCGTCCTCGTCTTCGACCTCGGCGGCGGCACCTTCGACGTCTCCCTGCTGGAGATCGGCGACGGCGTCATCGAGG
>Ga0307510_10003884_pt1 | contig 17510 bp, 11 predicted proteins | sample 12_EM_MG_FD_207224 | JGI IMG/M metagenome (GOLD analysis project Ga0307510, IMG submission 207224) | Populus trichocarpa ectomycorrhiza microbial communities from riparian zone in the Pacific Northwest, United States - 12_EM | ecosystem: Host-associated > Plants > Roots > Unclassified | place...
AATTAGGCTTCATAATTTATTTTGATTTACTTTATATGGGGTTATCACAATTTAATGACCTTGGTTGAGAATTTGGCAAGTTAACTCATGTTGACTCATGTCATTTTTTTTATTTACTTTTTACGAGTTTATCCTGATCTCATGAATTGGGTCACGAGTTTAGCAAATTAATTTAGGTCAGATTATTTTGTTATTTTTTTTTAATTTCATCCTTTAACATTTAGTTGATTTAAAATTATGCTTCATAATTTTTTTGATTTGCTTTATATAAAGTTATTCTGGTTTCATTACCTGAGTCATTTGATGAGCTAACTCGAGTTGACTTGGGTTGTTTTTAATCTTTTTTAATTTTATCCTTAAACATCAAGTTTGCTTTTCCCGGGTCGCGGGTTAACTCGGGGTTTTTTGTTCTTTTTTTTAATTGATTTTTTCTTCTAAATTTCATCCTTTAACATTTAATTGATATGGAATTAGGCTTCATTTTTTTTTTGCTTTCTATGAGGTTATCTCGGTCTCGTTACTCGGGTCACGGGTTTGGCAGATTAACCTGGGTTGACTCGAGTCTTTTTTTTTATCATTTTTTAATTGATATGTTTTTTTTAATTTTATTATTTAACATTTGATTGATTGAGAATTAAATTTTATAATTTGTTTCGATTTATGTTATATGAAGTTAATCTCAATCATATGACTCAGGTTACAATTTTAACAGGTTAACACGAGTTATTTGTTTTTTGATTTTTTTTTAATTGATTGTTTTTCAATTTCATCTGTCAACATTGGTTTAATTGGAAATTAAGCTTTATTTTTTATTTTGATTTGTTTTTTATGGGGTTATCTCATTTTCATAATTCAGGTAGAAGATTTGGTTGGTTAACTTAGGTTGAACCGGATTAATCTAATATATTTTTAAATGTTGTCTTGATTTTTTTTATCAAATTATATTTTTAATAATTTTTTAAATTTTTTTAAATTTATCAAGTTATTTGGTTCCGTCTAAATATTTTTTTTAACATTAAAAAATAATTCAACACGCAAGTAGTGCAGAAAATGATACAGTGTATTAACTAGCCCACGGAGGCAGCCTAAAATTCTTGGTGTTTGGTAATAGCTCAAATAAGATTAAAGTAGGAACCTCCGTTAGCTTATGTGTCAATCGCTTGTAGTTTTTTTTTTCACCCAACAAACAACCAAACCACTTTGATTGTATCAACAACAAAATCAAATCTTTAGAATTGAGAAGCAGCATTGCTCTGCTCTCATTGGTTTCCTCATAGGAAGAGGGGAAAAGTATTGGAGTTTCCTCAATTTGGGTTTGGCATCATCGCCCTCTCTCTCTCTCTCTGTTTTGTTTATCTCTTACATCCTCGCACTCTCCTAAGACTAACCCAAAAAAAGAAACGTGAATTTTTTCCCTTGCATATCTAATAAACACCATTTTTTATATATATATATTTTGTTGAAGTCTCATGGGCTATAGCACTATGTACACCTGTCTTCTCATTTTGTTGTCTCATATATAAAGCTTTAACAATACAAGATCCTTGCTTCTTTGTTTTTTCACTCTTCAAAAATAAAAATTTTCATTTTTTGGTAAGAGAGTTTTTTTTTAATGGCAAATGCATCTGGGTTCTTTAGTCCTTCAGTTCCAAGCCTCAGAGGGAAGATTAAGCCTTCAATAGGGGTTATTGGATCTGGGATTTGGTCCACTCAAAGAATCTCAAAGAGAGTGGTGTGTTCCGGCACCATTGAAGGCTCAGAGAAGATTTCCTCTTCTCAATCTCAACTGCCAAGGTCAGTGTTTTGGTTATTGAATACTTTTCTTAGCTTCAATTGGCAAATGGGTCTTTAATGCAAGTGGGTTTTGATTAGCAATGGTCTTGGCTGTTTATTTGATGGTGAATATTTGCATGAAGTGGAAAAACTTTGTAGAGTTCGCAGCTTAATTGCTGTTGCATGAGCCCTTGTAATTGAAATTTCAATTCCAAGTGGGGTTGACTTTGTTGATTTCGTAAGCTTGAGGTTAAATATGGTAATAGTGTGCAAGTTTTGTTGAATCATTAGCTGGATATCAATTGCAAGGTGATTTTTTAGAGGATGGCTTTTCTAGGATATCTTGAAGTGACGGTGAAGAAGGATTTTGGTTTAAGCATGTCGTGGAAAGTTAGAGAGCTGAAAAAACTATCTATTGAGTTGATAGAAAATGAATTAGTAATGGAGTTTACTGATTATTGGTTGTACAAGGTGGTGCATGACATTCTAATGTCATGTTCTTTTTCAGATGAATCAAATATCAAAGCAACTTGAATACTGGAACGATGTCTCTGATTGATATAGCAAATGGTGAATAGTTAACTTAATCGACAACATTGAGGTTTACATAGCATCGTACTCTGCAAGCGAGCAATGACTAATTTGAATTGATCAGCTGCCTCAATGTGTATCAGTTCCCTGGCATGCTAACTATCTTGTTCAAATAGTCTGGTTTATAGGAGGCTAATGTAATGGCACCTCAACTAGTGAAAATGGATTTATCGTCTGTCAAAGCTGCGTAGGTTGTATGCCAGAGTAGTAGGGATTGCAACTTAGAGTTTCCTTTAACAGAACAGGTTATGACACAGACGGAAAGAATCAGCAAGCACAAGAAACACACAATTCACCACTCAAAAACCCTAATTCAAAATTTTATTACTGAATATTTTTCTCTTCTGAGTAGTTTATTGAAATACAAGGTAAATAACCTACTTATTATAGTAGTCTTGGGCCTAAACGGAATAAGAAAAAATAAAATTCCTAAACTAAATAGGAAAAATAATAAAAATACATAAAAGAAAATTATTTTTCTAAACTAAATATGAATCAAAATAGCTAAGGAAATAAATTATTTTTCCTAATAATCCTCTTGCATGAGGTTACATTCATCGGATTGGCTTTGTGAATGACTGAAGGTGATTGAGGAGTTTCAAGAAGAATATGGAGTCTGAAGGCAAATGCTGCTTTGTTTCCTCTCTGTCCTTGCTATTTCTTATTGATATTTTATTCGCAGAGTGCATTTGTTTGGTAGCCAGCCAGATAAATTTCAGATCCTCTGTTGATAGTGATTACTGCATTGGCTGTAGAATTGAGTTAATCTTTTGGATTGATTTTCAAATAAATCTAATCACTCAGTTTTTCTCCATTCTGCACTATTTAGGGTGATATTTTTTGTGATATCTAAAATTAAATTCTTTCTCCATAACTTTAACCAACAATGGAATGCGGTTACTTAATTTACTGTTTTAAAAGTTTTGCACAATCATGCTTTCCTCATTAAACATATAACAATCTTTGGCTCAATAACCAAGTTGATCATAGGTTGTTCTTTCGGCTAGATCTTCATTTTCTCCTGCATGTGTCTTTCATTGCTTACAGAGACTCAATGGTGTCATCATGAATAGTGTTTGGAAGAGTAGCTAAGCTTTTATTTGTGAACCACAGATTTTCGGTGCAAATCATAGATATATTCATTAACAACATATTCTACTTAATTTCTTTGTGGAAAGGCGTGAGTAGTTGGTTGAAGCATACACTTCATGATATGGGGATTATATTCTGGTTAACAAAGCTTAATTACCATGAACTCTGTCATGCTTGAGTTCTAAAAGATTTATCGTTTTGGTCTGCTACTGTTTGTGATCTGCAAAGTTTTGGCACTCCGGTTTTTTACTCAGGCTATTAGTGTCACTCTCAACCATGAGTCCTGCCTGGGAAAGAGGCACCCTCAGGCTGGATGTTTTACATGATCTAATTTAATAAAAAATTGTGTTAAAAATAACCTTACTTAGTTATTCTATTTCCACAGGCTTGTCAGTCAAGGCTGCAAATTAGTTGGATGTGGCTCAGCATTACCAAGTCTTCAGATTTCAAACGATGACCTTGCAAAAATAGTTGATACTTCTGATGAATGGATATCTGTTCGCACTGGCATTCGTAATAGACGAGTTATTACAGGTTGGTTTTCAACTGCATGCATTTCAGTGTCATATATTGGATAGCTAGGAGCATTCTGGATGTCTCGGCTTGCTTTACTGTGGTCTCTTAATTACAATTCTTTAAAGGTGCACTTGAGGCTAGACAAAGGGCAATCATCTTTTGATGTCTTTGAGGGGATTGCTAGATTTTACCACTTCTGGGTCAAAGTATGATTGTGTGATGCCATTTTTTATTTCCTGCAAGATGATATCTTTTGAATACATCAATCAATCGGGCATCTCTTGCAGTATTTTATTTTTCAGGGCAAATTGTTTACATATCATAGTTGCTGGATCACATAACATTTTGTTGCATTTGGTAGTGATCAACTTATACTTAGATTTTCCTTGCATTATTGCTCATATCATCCATACAATGATTTTTTTACTAAGTGGAAGGTGCATTTACTGTTTTGCTCAAGGTATCCCTTTTGTTGCAAATATCTTAACAGCTGGGTCTTGTCATCACTGTTACAGGAAAAGATAGCTTGATTACTCTATCAGCAGAGGCAGCAAGTAAAGCTCTTCAGATGGCAGGGGTTGACCCTGATGATTTGGACCTAGTCTTGATGTGCACTTCTACGCCAGAAGATCTTTTTGGTAGTGCTCCTCAGGTATTGGATTAATAGGATGCATAATCCAGACTGTAACAAGTATACAGATCAAACTATTAATTTTCATACTTGAGGTTTGGCTTCATGGTTGTTCAATGTTCAGAATAAAGTTGCATCATGCATTCATATGCACATAGACTAAGGATGGTTTTTGGAAATGCTCAAACAAATGTGCAGTCACACATTTTCTTGTGGAACTCTTAAAATTTGTTGACTATTGATTTCTTTGCTCTTTTACTTGTTTGTTGTTTTCTATCCTTATCTGTATCTTGATATCTTTGGTTTTTTAGATGACATCTTATTTTGGTTTACATGAATATTAAATCTCAAGAGGGTCATGCTATCTATTATCAATGGGGCGTGGGCTTAATGTAAGCTTTGTTTGATTTGAGAGATGGAGAAATTAAGAGAAATAGAAAAATGGTTTTCAACTCATATCCTTGGTAGGAAGGATGAATTATCAGATAAAGAGAACACATGTTTAAGTATTTTGCCATCATGTCTTTGTATGTGAAATTCTTACAATGCTACAGAAAAAGTAAAACTTGTAAAATCTAACACCTTCAACTGCAGCTCTTCCATTTTGCACTCAAAAGATGTGGTTCAAATGCCAAACATAACCTTAAATATTTTCATCCAGTTTTGCTTCCTCTTTGCCAGACAATGAAAATTTTGTTTTTATTCCATTTTCTCTCCTATTATTAATCCTCTTGCATTTTCCTTCTTCCAAGCGTAGAGTTTAATCTGCACCAGTTAACTGCATTGTTTCAAATAAATGAACATATATCCTGTTTCGGGTCTCAAAGCCTTTGTTACATAATTTTCCATGGATGATTGTGAGCTGCACGTTCCTGGCTATCACATTGGGAAAGAGCAACTTTAAATTTTTGCATGGCATAAATACTTTGTTTATGACCTCATTTGACTAGCTTCTTGTTGTGATCATTTTAAGACTCTCCCATGCTCTTTTTTTTTGAATTCTCAGGTCCAAAAAGCTCTGGGCTGCAAAACAAATCCCTTGGCTTATGATATTACAGCTGCTTGTAGTGGATTTGTGCTTGGTCTAGTCTCCGCTGCTTGTCACATTAGGGGTAACAAACTTGTTTGCTTTTCTGTTATGAGTCTTGGCTATTGCTTCAATGGTTAAATGATATGATTTCGCTGATGTCACTTACAGGAGGTGGGTTTAAGAATGTATTGGTTATTGGTGCTGATACACTTTCTCGGTATGTTGACTGGACGGATAGAGGAACTTGTATTCTCTTTGGGGATGCTGCTGGTGCTGTAGTCGTACAGGTAATGTTCTTTTTTCTCAACTTTTTAGCCTGTACTTCTAGATGAGTAATTACAGTAGTTCAAGTATTGAGTCATGCTATTTTGGAGTAATTTTCTTGATAATTATGGGTGGGGGTTGTATGTCCATGACTGTCAATTCTAACTTACGTTGAGAATTAGTCATATTAACCTATGCTTGAAAGTAACTAAGAGTTGTTAAGCTCCTTGCATGATTTTGGTATGGTTGTAGGTTGCATCGACATTTTAGTTTCAAAGAAACATAGGAAGATAACCAAACACTTCCTGTTCAACTGTCTCTGTATCAGACTTGTTATTAAAGGAACTGATAGCTAGATTCCATCTTCCCTTGAATTAAACAGGTTTATGTAAGATAGATTCATAGTATGCTCAGACAAACCACAAGCATTGTTATATTGAATTCTAATCCTTGTCTTCTGCTCAATGCATGTCCTCAATTATCAAGCTTCAACAGCACTCAGGCTGGAGAAAAATCTTATATCAGTTTTTATGTCAGATTTTGTTTTGCTGAAAGTATTTATGAACTCAAAAGCCACCCACTATGAAAAACTGTTTAATTTGATAGCTGCTTGAAAATGGGAATAGACACGTGTGTGCAATTATTTTGACATCTCGATAATTCTGCAGGCCTGTGATATTGAGGATGATGGTCTTTTTAGTTTTGACGTGAACAGCGATGGCGAAGGTGGAAGGTAGTGCTTTTTAATTTTCCCAAGTGAACAAACCCCATACTTCTTCTGGTATGTGATGCAATGTGTTTCCTCCATTTTTTGTTCAGACATTTAAACGCCTCCATCAAAGATAATGAAGTTGATCATGCAGTGGGTTCTAATGGCTCAGTTTTAGACTTTCCTCCAAAACGCCATGCCAACTTTTCCTGCATTCACATGAATGGAAAAGAGGTTTTCCGCTTTGCTGTTAGATGTGTGCCCCAGTCTATAGAGTCTGCTCTTGGAAAGGCTGGTCTCACTGGTTCGAGCATCGACTGGTTACTGCTCCACCAGGTATGAGATATGACATAATTCATTTACTAAGTGTAGAACTCTGATTTTAATCTTAAATACAACCATGCTATCGACCTCCAGGAGACTTTTTTAAGACCTGGGCTTGTTAACACTGCTGTTTCTTATTGTATCTGGTATATGATTCTGACCTCATTATTTGTTCTGCAAAGAGGTGAATTTAAAATTCAATTTTAGCATGATATATCATCTTTCATCTGCATTGTGAGAATGGTTCGGAAAATGTGTTTATGGTTCAGAACCTTTCAGGTAGGGTGATCATGAATGGAATAGACAATGATTCTCAGATTCACTTCCATTTGTGCCTGTAGGCATTAGGAAGTGTTGAAAGCAACCGAGAATGGACTCGATGTCCATTAATTCATTAATAATTGGATATTTGATTTGCAATATGAAAGGTGTAAATAAGCTGCTGTTGATAAGTCAAGCACGAGGTAGTTTACACAGACAGAATTTCGAATGAAATCATGTGCAAATTACAAGAGGCTTCTGCAAAGTAATTCTTTTGAAGTTTTATGACGGAATGCTTACAAGTAACAGAGATTATTTCTACAGGCAAATCAAAGGATCATTGATGCAGTGGCAACACGCTTAGAAGTCCCGCCGGAAAGGATCATATCAAATTTGGCTAATTATGGTAACACGAGTGCTGCTTCTATTCCATTGGCATTGGATGAAGCTGTCAGAAGTGGGAAGGTGAAATCAGGCCATACTATTGCAACTGCAGGCTTTGGAGCCGGTTTAACTTGGGGTTCTGCAATCATTAGATGGGGGTGAAATGTTACACTTCCAACCAATAACCGTACAGAAGAGAATAGAGACTTCCCTGTACCGTGCAGTTCCCCAGTTCTCCCATCGAGTTCCATGTGTATTTTGCAATTTGATTGTCATCTTTTTGTTGCTTTTATTTTTTGCACATGCTATAAATTTTCTTTCTTCAATTAAATTCCCCTTTGTACCATTGTTCTTTGTCTTGAATTTCCAGTTACTGTTGACAACCAGATACGAGCATCTCTACATAACATGCCCCAAAACATGAAGTGTAAAGGTAAAGTAGGATAATTTCCTTCAAAATTGAGTAGCTTAAATTGTTACAAATACAAATTATCTAAAGTTCTCTCCACCTAAGCAATAAAGGTGATTAAAAGAACAAGAAAGCAAAAACAAGAATAAATAATAATTACAACAGCCAGAAAATAACAGATTTCTGGTCATTGATCAAAGTCCCTTGCTTTCAACCTAGAATTGATCCTCTGCAAAGCACCTTCAACTGCAATGTCAAAGGCATCCTTTCTAGCTCTTAAACCGGATGAACTCCCATGCTTCCTGTACAAAACTCTTGGTATCAATTCTATAACTCTCTCCCTCATCCTCCGGACTTCATTTCTCGGTATCCCTGTCAACACATCCAAAATCCTCAACCCTTTAAACACAACATCCTCCTTTGGTATAAACACAGCGAAGTCTCTATACATTTCCTCTGGCAAATGCCAACCATATTGTGACTTCGCAGATTGTTCTTCAAAGAAAACTGGTATACACCCAGCAATAATCCCATCAAAAGTCGACCTCCTAGTTGGTGTGTCCCCTGGAGGCTGCAAACAAAATGTTGCTTGTAGCATCGGCCTCATATACCTTATTGGATCATGCTCACATATCCCGTTGGAGCAATCCACTATATCACAAACTTTCCTCATCTTCGGGTAATCGAACCCTTCGACATTATTGACATAAATGTCACTAATGCTGCTAAAGCTGCTGCTTTCGCATTCATTCCTGATACTCCTCCTGATATTTGGAGTGGAACCAACACCACCCCCACCTGCAAAAAGCATCAAAGTCGTCCTTTTCGACGCCTTAACGCGTTTAATCCAAGACTCAAGAAATCCTAAATTTGGAGGGTGAAATGATGTCAAATAGGGCACAGCCTGTTCTTGCCAAGGCCAAGCCCTTCCTTCAACAATCAAAACAGTAACATTATAAAACTCTGGCAATTCAAGAAATGAAGTACCCCAAATAGGAGGATCAACATCTACAGATTGAGAGAAATCCCAGGCAGGCCTTGACATGACCAAGAAATGATCAGCCCCATGATTCCTTGACCATATCCAACCTTCATTGTCTTGTAAATAATCATACAATTCAAGCCCATGTTCCATGCTGCTATTCACGTCAGGACCATATAGGTACCTCAAAGCATCAATTGCTGCATAGTAAGGTAAGTAAATGGCATTGGCTTGATTGGGATCTGATGTTAAACAAGGGTATTCAAGCATCCTATGGTGGAATATAAGTTCCAACAACAAAGGGTTTGTACGATACCAAGATTGAGACTTGTTGTGTGTTCTGGGCCCTAAACCATGGTTTGCAAGGTAAGGACAGAAATTGTTAAAAAGTGGGTATTCAGAACAGTTTGCAAGGAGATCAAGATTGAACCTTGGCGGCAAACTTCTGACGTGGATCCAACGGTTACTGCAGCCTCTTTCTGTGTCTGTTATGTCCTGAGAAATGATTGAATCAATGGAGATGAGAAGGAGGCAGAAGCATAAGAAAGAAGTGGTTTTGCAGGCCATGGAGATAGGGAGAGAGAAAGAAGAAGAAAACTTTTGGTTAAGAGGAGAGTGAGTAGAGAGAGAAACATAATCATATTTATTATTTAATAATGTCTTAGATGTAACAACATTGTTACTGTGTTTTAATAATGCCTCTTCACTATTAAAGAGCTTGTGGGTTAATAATGGTATATCACGGTTTAAATCTTATTTTTTATTTTTAAAAATACCACTCAAGACATCCAATAAGCTTTTCATTAATTTTCATGAAGGTGTAGCCTTCATGATTTCCGGGGTTATTGAAAATGTTACAGTGATTATGATTTAAAATATTTTTTATTTAAAAATATATTAAAATAATATTTTTTTTATTTTTAAATATTATTTTTTAATACAAGTACATTAAAACTATATAAAAATTTTAATTTTTTTAAAAATAACATTTCCAAACACCACCTACTGCATTAGACCCGGCAACTTTCTTTGAAAATAAATAAATTATATATATATATATATATAAATTAATGTTGTTTGTTCTCAAATATAAACTTATAAGAGGGTAAAGTGGAATTCTTAAATATACGAGGTCTAAAATATAGTTTTCTCTTAAAAATTGGAGTGAGAGAGAGAGTGTTTTAATAAGAATTTACAGGGAGATGATGAAATTTGTAATTGCGAGAATAGATAGTAATAAACAACTAATTCAAGAATATATATATATATATATATATATATATATATATATATATATATGATTTGTAAATGGATTATAACTTAATTGATATTAATAATAGATTTCGGAAATCTCTCGGATAACAAGAAAAACTACAAGTGGGTTTGACTCTACAATTTTGTCGGTGGAAAAAGGTTCGAACATCTCGCGATAAAAAAACAAAAACAAAACAAAACTACAAGTGGGTTTGACTTTTTGACTAAACAATTTTGTCGGTGAAAGATTGCTGTGGTGAGCACCAACTCCCACCATATGCGGCGGCGATTTCTGTTACTTTACTTCCCTGTGAGGTGCTCCTCTTTTTCTACGCCATATTAAAAAAAGGAAAAACAGTAGATTCTCTTTGTGTCAATAAAGAGCCATATTTTTCTTTATAAAGATGTTGTCGTTCCAAGAGATGATTATGGTGAAGATGTGAGAGCAATGCATTTATATTTTGTCTTCCTTTATCATTTTCTTTTATCCAACTTTAATGGTAATTAAATTAGTCAGCATTTATATGTTTTGACAAAATAAAAAATATTAATACAAAATTAATTAATGAAATTGATCCAATCCACAAATAGAAGGATTTCTTTTTTTTTTAAAAAAAAGAATTTAGTTTGTGAACCTGGCCATTATAAAAATCATATTTTTTTTAGAAAGATATTGTTACAAAAGATTGTGATGATTTTATGTTTCTTGGTAGTCTTTCCCAAGTTAAATTGGAAATTCAAAAATTACTCTAATACAATCTATTTTTGTTGGTCAAGATGACCATGAAAGAATTATAAAATCCTAGTTTAGACACCACTAGTTATTTTTACTTGTGCGATGTTGCGGAGCCATGTTTGAAATCTATTTTTATTTAATCTCATAGAAATTAAAATAAAAATTTATAAGAAATTTAATTGTTTAAATTCCCAAGTAAAAAATGTTTATTTTCAAGAAAAATTCTCTTTTCTTATTCATGTATTCCTTTTCTTTTACAAAAATATTTTTTTTTATCAAAAGCGAGGTTTTTTAAATAAAATTTATCATGATCTGAAAAGTAAGTTTTAAAAAAAACCAAATAAAAAAAATCTTGCCTCAGTAATTTTGATATCCTATATGAAAAAAATAAAAGAATAATTATATAAAAACTATATTGAAAAAAAATATATATTTTATTGTCATTTAATATTCATGATAAATATTTAAACATCACACACTAGATTCATATATAATTATTCATAAAATAATTGTTAATTTATCATGAAAAACTATAATATTATTTAAAAAATATGGTGTAAGTAGATAACTTTTTAAATATCATCATAATAATTTTATCTAATGAGAATTTTATTTTAAAATTTAAATAAAAAATAAGATAATTAATTAAAAAAATAAAGATGATGAGCCAATAGAATCTAACTCAAATGTGTTTGAACTTTAGAGGATAACAAGTAAGTTCTTTGCAATTGGTTATTTTCTTCCAAAAAAAAAAAAAAAAGAATCCCATGTTATCCACCTTATTATTTTAAAATATAATTGTCAATGAATGTAAATTTAATGTTGAACTGTTTGGACTCTCAGAATCTAAATTTTAACTTGTTTTTACCTTCAAACACCCTTAGGACTTCAATAATTCAATTTCCAACCCCAAAACTCTATAATCAATCTAAAATCACAAAGCAAATCGAATAAAAAAACCTTAACGGCCTATGATATATATTTTCCAGCATGGTCAAAGAGCTAAACCACATTCATTATACTCCCCTCTCTAATACAAATCAATTAATACTATGGCTAGCCAAAACTTTGTATCTTCTCTCTATTCCAACAACTTTGTCTCTCTTTTCTCAACATCTAAGGATGCAAACATGATAAAAACAAAGTTTGAGAATCGAAACATAAAAACAAAAAATTATAAGGACCAAATAAATATAAAAACTAAACATTGGAGGAGCCAAAATATACAATTAGTGGTGTTTTGTTTCTTGATAAACAATAAAGATTGCTTTTTTTTTTTCTAAGCAAAATATACAGTGATATGACGGTTGGTGAACAGTAACAAAGCTATAGTAAAAGACAAAGTATTTTAATTTTAATTTTATTTATAATTATAATATAATTGTTTTTATACTGATATGTGCTTTGGTGTTTAGTGAATATAATTATAATTATAATATAATTGTTTAGTGAATAGTAAAGCTACTTAAAAGACACATTTTTTTTTACTTATAATTATAGTTATAATTATGATAAGAGATTATAGTTATAGTTATAATAGAATTATAATTTCAACTCATTAAAAGTTACTAATATCCATCTAATATTAATTAACCTGCATCCTCATCAGCTTTTAAAAGGCATCGCTGATCTCCATAACTACCTACCTGTAGTCGTCCCTGATCTCCCTCCACTGCCACACTTGAAAAATAACTACCCACCAAGAGGCAAGAGTTGCTAGGGTCCTTGTCCAGCTATCAAATACCACCTTTCTAACCATTCCATTATTCTCTCCAAGAAAGCTCATCAAGATTCACTCTCATCTTCTTCTCCAAGATGCCAAGCCCCTTCTCTATCTTTTCTCGCAGCAACACCACCAAACAAACACCTATCCCATTCAAAGACTACTACACAAACTGGTTCAACACTCTCAAGAACACACTCCTCCCTCTCCTCCATCATTCCCTTTCCAGCTCTCCTTCCTCTCCCACTCTCCTCTCCTCTCACCTCCACCTCATCCTCCACCACCTCCTCTCTTACTACGAGTCTCTTGACCTTGCTGCCACCACCAATACCAAGAATCTTCCTTACCTTCTTTACCCTTCTTGGAGAAACCCCCTTGAAACACCCTTCTTGTTTCTCGGTGATCTTCACCCTTACGTATTCACTAACCTCCTCAGGTCATTTCTTGATGAAGCAGACAGTGATGAAGACACCGAAAATGACCGTAAAGTTTTTGTCTTTGATAGGCCTTGTCATGTGGTGATGGCATGGAAAGACCCTTCAAAGCATTTGATGATCAAGATTGAGCAAATTGAGCGTGGACTAAGGTTAATGGTACCTGCACTTCTTGATAGAGTGAAAACAGCACAGTCAGGATTTGCAGGGAAGATTGCAGAAGAATGGGTGAATTGTGAGAGAAAGGAGAAAATGGATGTTAGTGAGGCAATGAAGGCTGAAATGGAGGAGTTAGTGACTGTGTTTTTGCATGCTAATAGGTTAAGAAGAAGTGTGATATCAGATATTGTTGCTGCACTGAATGTTTATCAGGGGGCTTTGTTTCTTGAAGGATTAGCCCAATTTCTTGTTGGGTTTCAGGACAAGAATTTGCTCCGTGAATTCGAAAGATGCAAGACTCCTATCAGTGAAAGAGTTTGCCTCTGACTAATTTATCTTAAAATCTTTTCCTGGTCTGCAATGTGTGCGAGTATTGAAAGACTCTGCCTCTTTGGAACTCCATGGTAAGATTATTAGTTCAGTTCAATTTCTGTTAAATTCTTGGGATTTGAGACTAAATCTTTGTTGGGTATTGTTTTTCTGTTGTTATTGCTCCTGATAAAATCTATATATATTGTTGGCAGGGCATTGCCGAGAAGCTTGAGTACCAGTTGTAATTCTTTAACGGGAGTGAGCATGACTTTTCTGTTAGATTCTATTTCTAGTGAGTGATTCATTCAATTTTTCTTCTCTTGAATTTGGTAAAAACAGTTGGAATCTCGATTCATTTGTGATGTAAGAAGATAGACATTCGATGAATGATGAAAACAAATAGCATGATTTCTATACGGAATTAAATATTGAATCTGTTCATGTAATATTTGGACTCTTTTATGAATTGAAAGTTGTGAATGGCATGCAGAAGAAATTTCAGCACTGTTTCTACTTTGTGGCGTGTCGAGGTTTTGAAATTCTTGTGTATGTCTCTGTTGCCCCTTTGTTTTTGAACTTCGAAACCTCCAGAAAGTTTGAAGGCAATTTCCTTTTTTCAAGCCCCTTCCTGACAGGGGATTTAGAGTTAGAAAACAAAAGATGGACTAGCTGCCAGTAGATAAACCTCAATGTATTAGCCATTTCTTAAGGCTAGAGAAATTGAAGTGATCAGCGTTCTCTACTACTGCAATATTTTTTCTGTATATAATTTAAGATTTCCTTTGTTTCAAATAATGGCCATAATCAGGTTTTGGGCTGTTTTGTTACGCCCTCTTTTACAATATACATGCTGGCCTTACAGGGTTACACAAAGGTGTCCTATAGGCTAACTTATACCAAATAAAGCCCGATTGATTTTCAATCTTAATCTGGATGGCCCATGAATTGATAAATCAAACCCATACATTATTTTAGCAGATAGCTTTACCTGATGTTCCTCCAAGTTGTTAGCCCAACATAGTCAACATTTTTTTTTTGTGCTTTGTTTAGTGAACTAGTTGCTAGTTAATCAACAGTATGAAATGAACTTGTAATAGATTTTGTTGGGTCTCTTCTAAGTTATAGAAGCATCACTAGCATTTAAACCATGGCAAAAAATGGAAGCAAGACATCAGTCCATGTTCACTCTAGCAATAATCCTAATCTTTTATGACAATGGCTAAGAAGATGGGAATTGATTATGTCCGTGGAATACAATTTAACAGCTTTGTATTGATAGGAAAATTGCAATCACTTTTCAAGAAAACAGGGGAAAAGGGCTGTTATTGCAGGAGATAGGCCACCAAAATCCAAGGATAGAAGGAGATTTTGACGGATTTTTTTTTTATTATTATTATTTCTTTGATAACTTTGATGAATCTTGACAGTGAAGATAGTAAAAAAAAAACAAAAGAAATTTGCAGAAGTTTTGCCGCATCTTTCCCTAGCATGAGTTGAAAGGAAATTCATCTCTTCTAATCCTAATAAGACTGCTAATGAGTGTTTCCAGGGGAGCTCTTATGTAAACTAGTAGGAGTATTGTTTCAAGAGTAGTTCTTTATTAGTGAAAAATATTTAAAGTTATCACCTGAATATTGTGTGAAGCTACATGTGACTAATAAAAATGCTTTGGGCACTTGCTTTGATATGTATCAACTACACTGCAACTATGCATTAATTTATTTGTTGCTGGCTGGGAGAAGATAATCTCAGGTCCCAGAGAAGTTCTGAGCTAAAACAGGATTAACTCGAACAGAATATTTTAATCATGTAAGTGAAGCTCTCCCTATCTAAAACAACCGTTCCGAAAGTACAAATCAGGAATCCTGGGTCATTTCTGACTCTCTCTCCATTATCAAAATCCGAAAGAGGTAGGTAATACAGTAATAGCATGTACTTGTATTCCTTGCTGTGTATCTGCAGTGTCATTTTGTGAACACAAGAACATTTCTTTCGATAAACAACTTCGAATGCCTAGATTGGTAACCCCGATTATCTGAACACGCAGCCATTCAGAATTCTGGTCGACCTTGGTTTGGATGCTAGTTAGTCAGCAACTGTGTTAGTTTTTGCAGTTACTATTTTAAAAAAAGCTACAAATTATAGCTCTTTCTTAATCAATGATTTCAAAACAGAGTTTCCAGAATCCGTGCAAAACTGTGATGCACCGAAAAAGAAAAACAAACGGAGCTTTATTGAGCGTACCCTGCCGCGTACTAATCTGCAGTGACTCTCTCTCTATATATGTGTATGTATGTATACTCCATGTACAGTATGTTGTCTTTGATTTGATTAAAGACCAAGTTGCATATATAATTAACGTGCCTGAGTCCATCTTAATGGATTTCACAGTTGAAAATCATGTGAGTGATTATTTAAAATTATCATTCTTGTTCCAAATTCTTGCATGCATCCGTGTCCGATCTTTAGAGATTATCTCTTATGACAAGTTGGGGGAGCAAGTTAAAAGGTTCTTTAGGGCTGCTCGCAAAGCAACATGTGCTACTGTCTATGAAATCAGTTCATAGACAGCAAGTTGATCACAAAATAATCTGTTGAAGCATCATCAAGTGGGCAACCTCAACTATAGTTAGTAATCTTTGATTTTATATACAGAAAATAAAATGAATCTTTTTAAAACCAATATTCAGTTGTTAAGTGTTTAACAATACATACAGGAAGTAGCAACTTCTCAGTTAAGGGTTACAGTCATGCTTTGCTCAGGGTTCTCAACAGGGTTCAGAAGTTGTCCTCTCATTCCTTTTAACTTGTCATCCTTTGTCCATACTGACCATGCTTTCTTCTTGTTTCATCTCTCTCTCTCCCACGCGCGCGCGCGCGCAAAATAGATACTACTACTGTGCAATGAATTTGTTTAGGGAATTAAGACAGTTCAGATGTTGTCTTCCTTCTCTTTAATAACTTATCCTTTAACCAAATTGCTTATATTCTATTCTGCCAACCAAAATAAAATTGCTTACAGCTGATCTTCTAGTTGTCCTTACAGGATGGCTTCCTCTCATCTCCTCTCTCTCCAAAGGATTTTTCTTTCTTTGGTACGTGTGTGTGACTCAGTGTGACAGAGTTCCTCACAAATTGTTAAGTATTTTTTTCAAACACAAACCAGAACTGATCAAGGAAAGTCTTCAAATTAATCCATTAACTATCACCAAGGGCCAAGGACTTGCTTTGTTAGTTTTTGCCCTCGACTCTAGCTATAGTGTATAATGGGACTCCGTCGTGATGCCTAAACTTTTTCTAAAAAATTCGGTAATATCTGTCACCCCTAGTCTAATTATTATTAAATAAGAAAGCTAAGAACATGTTTCACGAGAGCTTGAAACCACTTGGTTGGATCCTTCCATTAATAATTTTACAGTAGCATTTTTGTCACATGATGAGAGTATACGGTGGCAGACTAATTAACAAAGTGGCCGACAGCTTCAAGTCCAAAAAAAAAAAGTGATAAGAAACACTGTGACCTATGAGTGAATATTCTACCGTGGATTCAAGCAGTGTTTTTCGTTACCACTGTCTAATTCTCGCATGTCTTTTCACGCAAATGAGAGAGTTTCCAGCCATGCTTCTCGGCCCCGTAAGGCTTCTTGTCGTCTTTCCGGCGGCTTTGTTTGGTTTAGGTTCGTGTTAAGGCGTGCCAAGAACTTTGTTCAGGGGGTGGTAGCTTTGGGTTCCTGAAGTTGTCGCGTTTGATTTTATTTTTTTTGGCGGGGCTGGGTTCGGATGGCTTGAGCCTTCCTCTTCATCGAATGGGGGTGTGCCCTCATTGTGAATTAAAGGTGTTTGAAATTGAGTTTTAATTTATTTAATTTTTTATTTGAAAGTTTTTATTTTAAATTAATATTTTTAAATTTCGATGTTAAAAGCAA
>Ga0307510_10003885_pt1 | contig 17509 bp, 16 predicted proteins | sample 12_EM_MG_FD_207224 | JGI IMG/M metagenome (GOLD analysis project Ga0307510, IMG submission 207224) | Populus trichocarpa ectomycorrhiza microbial communities from riparian zone in the Pacific Northwest, United States - 12_EM | ecosystem: Host-associated > Plants > Roots > Unclassified | place...
CTGGTGTCAGAGTGGTCCACTTACATGCCCCGCTAGCCAGAGCATCCTTGAGGGTGCTGGCTTCATAGCAGCTAAGGCCACCAGGGTTACAGACACGGCTGCATAGGGGCCAACTGTCAAGGGCCACGTTAAAGGTCTCAACAATTTTGTCTTCATAATGGGTGTAATTCATCTGAATGTTGGTGCAGGGGACACCCTTTTCTTTGAGGATTGTCTCTACAGTGGAATATTAGTGTATGCTCCAAAGACAAAACACAACGGACTTACTAAGGCCACTCAGAATTGTTTTCCGGCAGTAAGATCGCGTGTTCTGTTGTTCAGCCCTTGCCAAGCCTACCATATTGCGTCATGTCCTGTAGCCAGTGATCCAAATATAGTACTTACCTCCCTTGGTTGGCTTGACCCGCTGGGCACAGCCAGAGATCACGAATGCCTCAAGTTGGCGGGCAGCCTCGACTGGGGGATTGTTCCCAATTTCGGCATTTTCCAACCACTTCCCAGCACCCTTTGTCACATACGCACCAGGGGAATAGGTGTGGGAATTATTACCACGACCAAAAAGCAGTGTGATCTCAGTCCCATACATTCAGTTCAGATCACGGCACTAAAGAGGGGTAAGATATTTGTCAAGAAAGTAAAATGAACATACATTAGATGTAATGTAGTCCAATTTGCGGGACACAGACTTAGAGACAGAAATATTCACAACCTTCATTGGCATGCTCTCTTTCATTTGCCTCAAGTTATGAAACTCCTTGAGCAGCACCTCCTTGTTACAATTCTTGTATTCGGTTTTCAGCTCTTCAGTAACGCTGTACAGCTGCAAAAATTCCTAGAGAGTTGTCTTGTCACCGGGTTTCTTGTCTAAGAGGACTATGATATAAGCACATTGAAGCAATGGTACAGTGAGAAAAGAAGCGCACATTTATTCCATTCCGTGAGCTTCATGGAACAGAAGGCTCCAAAGTGTGTTGTGGAACCCTGAACAGCCTTCTTAAAGCATCCGATGCCACTGAGTAATCACATGTATTTTTTGGAACTGCATTATGGGTCACTACACAAGGTCAGAGAAGTAGCATAATAACAAACACACATACCGTCCATGTGTTGATCCAATGTTGTTGAGTGTCGTCACAAAAACCTCAACGGCTTCACGTATAGCACTTATGAGTGCATTGGTGGACTTGGCTCCACACATCCCCCTACAATAGCCAAAAAAGGATCAAAAAAATTAGAATAAGAGGAAAAAAGAATGGGGCTTGCTTGACATGCACGCTGAGGGATCCATGGCAAGTTCAAGGTCCTCTGTGTCAAGCTCCGTGATGGAATTAATGTCCATGTTTGAAAGCCAATGGTTCTGTGTCTCAGAGGGCACAGGAAGTTTGGGGACGAAAGCAGTAGCCATGTTGGGGGCAGAAAGATGTTGAGGAAGGGAAGCAAAGGTGAGTGAGACAGGATTTCGGGGACTTGCTACATTTTGTATCCTGCAATATGGTTTGAAATAGCTCGGCTAGTTTCCACCAACTAGTATTCAGTCAGAACAAAATGAAATATAGTAAAAGTATTTAGACTGACACTGATGGTTTTGCCGACTTGCTCCACATGCCGCTGAATGCCAGGGCACGGCAAAACTGTCACTAAAAACAGATCAGTATTGGATCCATGCAAGGGAGGTAGGGGAAAGTCATACCACCCGGCTCAACAATTAACCACCCGTATGCTACTCCACTCTTACAACCTAGCAGACTTGGGAATCGGCCCATCAGATGTCACGCAAGGGGGGTAGGGGAAAGTCATATCGACCGACTCAATAATACCACCAGACCCCCCCCCCCCGCGTGCTGGCAAAGCCAGTCAGGATAGAACTGATGTTCTGTATGGTGTCAGGGTGTTGGCGCACTCGCCACCCACCTGGAGATCCGTGCTGAGGAATTGGCAGTCGTCCGGTGAGTGGTTGCTGATGCCTTTGGCAAAGTGCAGTAGGGCAGACCAGGGAGCGCAGTTGTCACTGGCCTACATGATGCTGCAGTTGAGCACATGGATGGGGGCGGCCCACACATAGGGGCAGGGCGTATCCGAATCGCTTGTTGCCGGTGGACTGTTCCCCAGACGGAGCTTGCGCCGTAGCGCTGTCGCTGCACCTACAAGCACCTCTTGCAGCGGCTGCTCTAACTGCATGCATATGGACTGGGAGGAAGGAGCAGGCGCGCACAAGAGCCACAAGTCAGCTTTGGAACCCCAGCAACCGCTCCATTGGTTGGGGCTGAGTCCCTCCCAGTATATGCCACGGCGACGGATGTAGGGGTTGTAGCTCATGTCACAGAGGGAAGACTCAAGGGCCGGCACACAAATCGGTTTTGAGTAATTGGCTGGTATCAATCGGATGGCCTTGGCGATGAGTGCATTGTCCCAAACGGATTGGAGTCATCATCCAAAGTGTTTTGTTTGTTTTTTACAGGTGTACAGAAAGTCAGTAGAGGTCTACAGCCAAGGACGAAAAGGGGCACACACACTTGTCACACCTCCATCCCAAAGTACCTTGTAATCGTTCCCACCATGATTGGGACCGCAAAGGTGCAACGGCTGATGCATATCTCCAAGAAAATGAATGAGGAACTTGAGCACCTCCGCTGCTGCCTCGGGTCCACCTGCGGTCAATGAGGACAATGACAAAAAGCTCAGTGCCACCGTGGCAAGCGCCATCTAGGCAGACACAACAAGGGTTTGTATGTGAGGTTGCCATTGCGTTGACATCTAGAACCATGGCATAATGATTGAGATGTTGAAGACAAAATTGAATGCACATGTCAAAGGACATAAGAGGGACATACCCCGAGAAGGACACTGATTCCTGTGCTCATCCGTCCATGGCAATCTGAGCAACAAGCCATTGAGTGTGGCTTCTTGTGGTGGCTCATGGATGGCCTCTAGAACAGCCTTTGCCCCCATCGGCACCTTGTCATATAGTTTGTATCGTCCAATGAGCCAGCCGAAGCACTTCCACCACATGGAATGCCAAGACCCCAAGAATAGGTCGGGCATTTCTGTGCTGCTCCCAGAACTGCTAAAGTGACCGAGTAGCTGGTAGATACCTATGAGGCCTGCAAAGAAGGCAATTGAATGGAACTCATACAAGCTACATTGAGGGCGAACCAGAGTACATTGGGAGGGAGACAAACCAGGAAGAAAGGTGGCATAAGGGTCATCATGGCCGTCGACACCGCTCGCACCTCGAAGCTGAGTCAGCTACAATCACGGATCACGGCAGTGTTGAACCCGAAGTTGAGTCGCCTGTATCCATACTCAGCGCTCAGCACTTATGCTTCGTACTAGTAGTCCTCTGCAGAACAGTTCACTTAACATGTTCACATATACGGTCCTTGGCACTCTTCTCAAGTGCCTCACTTCTCAAGGCCATCCTTGCCAACCGTTGACGCCATCCACACACCATCCTCATCTGCGCTGTTTGCTTTGTAGCCTGTTCGCCCACCGCGTCTATCCTCTCTGTCGTGTCTCCCGTCCGCCTCTCGACCCTTGTGTCAGCTTCATCGTGTTCTTCACTGCTTTTTCACACCTTCGCCATCCACCAACCGCATCTTCGTCACCCACCCACATTCCTTTCAGCGCTCTGCCTGGGTGCCCCAATTCTCAAGACCATCTTTGCAAACCACATCGATGCTGTCCGTGCTGGCCCTCTGTTCAAGATACCAATGTGTACAGTGGGTATTTACTTCCATTTCGTGTGTACATGGTTTGACCTTGAACTCACTGACCATGCCTTACAGATCCCCCCTGCTTTTCGAGCACAACTCAGCTGATGTCGGTCGGCGCGTTCGATCTTGAAGGACAGATGGTCTAGGTAGGCACAAGTCCCAAGAGTGCTCATGACAGCGTTATCCGCAGCTCATACGAATATGCAGTGGTAGCTGAATGGGCTGGCGACTCAGGCTGGAATGCATGCTCACTGGCTTGTTTGGTATGTCACCATTTCTTCCACCATATATATTACTCATTTGTAGGAACGCCCCAGGGATTGTACTGAGGCCCCAGGAATGGTATCTGTGTCGATGCAGCATGCGGAGTGTCAGGAAGCGATTCAATCCCAGAGCCCAGAGCCCGCATCAAAAGTCATCTCTGGTCTGTCCCTGTAATCGACCCTTCTTTCATAATCAAAGCAGGAGACCCTCAAGCTGGATCCCATCCTGATGTCCCTGTGATACACCATATCCACAAGGAGGGTCAGTCTCAAGACCCGTTCTTGCATTGGGTCCATTGTGCGCTGATTTCGCTTGGACCTTGGGAGGGACATATTGTCACTTTCGTTCTAGGTGCAGCTGTTTTCTTTCTGTGGGTATTGATTTGAGTCTCCTCACTAACGGTGCTTCTCAATGATAGGCTGCGGGATAGGCATGCTTCTATGCATGTTCTGCGTCTTGGTAGTGTTACTTGTGCATGGTGTTCGCAACAACCCTGAGCACGAGGAATGATCTTTGTGTACACCGAGGAGGTCGCCCCCCACCCCTTACGGAGAGATTGAGAAGAAGGGGCTCTCTTGTGCTACCAATGCTGGGGAGAGTCATTGCATTGTTATCTCCCATTTAATTTAATTTTTGTTCCTCAATGTTGTATTCACGTTGTACTCATTGATAGGATTTGAATTGTATATAAATGTTGTATACTACGTGGGGGAAAGGCATGAGCATGTATGCTCACTGCCAGAGATGACGAACTTGATGGGTGAGGCAACGACGACGCGTCGTCGGAAGTTGCTGAGGGACGCACAGAGAACACACAGTTCCTCGCCCCAACAACGGCGTTTATGATTGCCCACTCACTCATGATTCAAAGAAAGGTAAAAAATGTCATTTCCTATGGGTTTCGAGACCAAGACATAATTTCTACCAATTGCTAGAATTGTATGAGGTACATTGGTATGTGGATTGATGATGCAAAAAGACTTGCTCCCCAAGACCAAACAATTAACTGTTAAGTCCCATGATGCTCAAATGACAGATAGTGGTTTGATGATGTGCAATGCCAAGGGTCTAGGGGGAACAGGGAAGGTGGTTAGGAGGTGGGGTGAATGCAGTGAGAGAGAGCCCTTGATGCGTCGAAAGCGAGTGTCAGTGATGATTACATACATACATACTATGCTGGTGAGCTGGCTCCGGGCCGGGTGTCCAGGCGGCCTGGAATTCCAGGCCAGGACTGCGCACGTGCCATGACATTTGGATCAATTTTTATGGTGATATTCGTGTTCTACTCAAAAAACAAAATTCAATGATATATAATATGTTATATAACATATAGAGTTAAAGCAACATGCGTGCTCGCTGCTGGAGATGATGAGCTTGGACGTGTTCTCACGCGACACGGCAAGCCGGCTCCAGGTTCCTGGACAGGCTGGGGATAAAGGCCTGCACAGGCCAAGAAATTTAATAATGGCATTTTTTAATCATTATATTTGTGTTCTACTCAAAAAAGCAAATCCAGTGATATATAATATGTTATATAAAATATTGAGTGAAAGCAATGTGCGTGCTTGCTATCGGAGATGATGAGCTCAATGTGAGAGAATGATGACATGTTGTCAGAGGCTGCCAAGGAATGGGACATGTGTGGGGTTGTGATTCTCACGCGACACAGCAAGCTGGTTCTGGGTGCCGGTGCCCGGACAGGCTGATTAAGGTCTGCACATGCATGGCATGAAATTTAATAATGGCATGGCATTTTTCATTATTATATTCGTGTTCTACTCAAAAAAACAAATTTAATGATATATAATATGTTATATAAAATGTAGAGTCAAGGCAACATGCGTGCTCACTATTGGAGACGATGAGCTGGCATGGGAGACAATGATGACACGTCGCCAGAGGCTGCTGAGGAGTGGGACACACGTGGGGGAGGCGAGTATCGTGGCTAGCCAGCTCTGGGTTTCTGGGAAGGCCCAGGCAGGCTGGAGCAACGAGTGCTAAGAAATTACATAATTGCAAATTTTTATCACTATATTCGTGTTCTACTCAAAAAAACGAATTTAAAGATATATAATATGTTATATAAAATGTAGAGTTAAGGCAATGTGCATGCTCACTGTTGGAGATGATGAGCTGGCGTGGGAGACAACGATGACGCGTCACCGGAGGCTGCCGAGGAATGGGACACACGCGGGGGAAGGCAAGTATCGCGGCTAGCCGGCTCCGGGTTTCCGGGAAGGCCCAGGCACTTGCTGGAGCGATGAGTGCTAAGAAATTACATAATTGCAAATTTTTATCACTATATTCGTGTTCTACTCAAAAAAACAAATTTAATGATATATAATATGTTATATAAAATATAGAGTTAAGGCGACGTGCGTGCTCACTGTCAGAGATGATGAGCTCGACATCGGGAGACAACGATGATGCGTCGTCGGAGGTTGCCAGAGAGGTGGGAAGCCTTGGGGAAGTCACGCAGATGGGCCTTACGAAAGAAAGAGCACTGGCTGGTTCTGAAAGCCTGGGGACAGGTGGATATTGCTGGGGATAGGAATTCTCAGGAACCTCCCTGTTGCGGCTAGCGGATCTTGATGAGATCCACTAGCCACGCTTCAGGGATTAGTGTGACACTCAGGTGGTAAATACCAAGGAGACGTCGCTTGTCAAACCAACTGAGGTCTCTCACGCACAACTGCACCAGTGTCCCCAGCCTGGTAGTTTGTCCCAAGAATGGGAATTTACTCCTACGCCCTTCAATCACTATGCAATCTGCTCAGTTATTGTCAAGGTTATTGTCTGGTGGCAGTCCCCTCTGACTACCCTCGCTACCTCTGATGACATTGAAGGCACAGCTTCATTCTTATCCATGGATGATGACTACTACCTCTTACACAGGGTCCTTGGGCATATCGCTTTGTAGGAGTTTATTCATTTTTCACTGAGGTGCACGTGATTGGTCCAATTATTGTGTACTGTGCATACTTTCCCTTCATGTAAATCACATTACTTTGTTTGTTTGGTGTGGTTGTGCCTGAATGTTCCGACCACACCCCATCTGCTGCATTTTGCCCGCCCGGGCCAATCAACCCTCAGAGAGAGATAAGGAAGTGGAATTGATTCAGGGACCTACATCAAGCTGCTGAAAGAGTGATAGCAACCGCAGGTAATTGGACTGCAGCGCCCAGCCTGAGCTGGGCGCAAGCCAGTGCAATGGCATGGTAGCACTTCTGTACCACTGGTCCAGCCCACTGGCTCTCTCAACGAAAAGGTGCGCCGTAAGATAGGCCACATGATCCTTAGGTTGATGCTGTATATACAGAATAACTTGGTGTCAGAAAACTACAAGACGGATTTTCAGGGAACGAAACGGGTACTAGGTCCTTGACATAGTCCAGCATGACTTGGACATATAATATCTGAAACCCCAACACCACCGTCAGGGCATTTTAACGACCCATATCATACCAGCACTACCTGCGCAATATCCTACAATGACAAGACATCCCTCTTAGGCTCTCTGCCGTGCTAGGGGATGTGCACCAAACAGCTCCCTGATTGCACCCCTAATGGGACTGTTCCATCACACGATACTCAATACTATGTCCAAGAAATAAAAAGGTGTCTCTCCTAATAAGCTTAGCATGATTGTAGATTCTTCCCAACTTCCCACCTACTTCCCCCATAGATACTGAGTATGAACCTTGAGACACATTTCCTCATTTCACTCCACGCCAACATGCACCGCATGATGTGGACAAACATAGGGAGGAGGATAGATTGTGGGTAGGGTCTGTGGTGATGGCTCAGGGAAACGCGTGCAAAGAAGACAAGAAAGGCAAGGAAAGCGGGTGCATTTATCCCAGATCCACTGCCTAGATCGAATCGAGGACTCCAAGGGATGATCGATGTTCATTCGCCCATGCCCAAAAGGGGAAATATGTCACGGCACTGCTGCCCCGACACCTTCTTGCACTGCTGCTTTCCTGCGCCGTATCATGTGGCGTAGTTGGCCGAATTTATCACTGTTCACTGTTTACTGTTCACTTTCGCTTTACCAGACCCAAAAAAGGCAAGGAAAGCGGGCGGTGCATTTATCCCAGATCCACTGCCTAGATTGAGGACTGTGTGTAAGTAAAGGATGATAGTGGTGGAATCAGGGTATGACGAGGGACGGGCACAGGCAGGAGGAGGAGGGTAATGACTGGGGACAACGCCAAGAGCGCTCCCTTGTCTCGCTTGCATTTCTAACGCCTCCGGCACATTGCACTTGATCACACTAATTTGATTTTATTCTTGAATAGGGCAGCACTGCATGTATGTCTAAGGCGTCGCCGCAAACTCATTTCCAATTTCGACAAAGTGCCCCTGAGCATGGACCCTCAGCCAGCGTTAACGGGCAGCATTGGCAATCCAGCGCCCCAGGCCAAGTGCCCTTTTCCCCACTTCTTCATTAGCGTCCTAGTAACGCTCATTCCCTTTCTTCCATGTCCGCTCAATCCTCTTCGCCTTCACCTCAGTATAGTGGAGTCACTTAATAGTGCTCCACATCCTTTTATTGACCTCTGGACTACTTAAACGCGCCCTCAACGGGCTGGCAATGTTATCTGCGAATCTCTTCCCACTTGTGTGTGTGTGTGTGGTCCCCCATTTCTGACGGCTTCCCACCACTTGTCTCCAACTTGTCGTTCCCCTTGCGCCCACTGTGCTCACTTGTTCAATCCCTCAGCAAGCTCATAGCCTCTCTAGGTTATGGGCCCTGGCCTTAACGACAACATGCACTTTGAAGACAAGATCACCATCCCGAAACTCTCTGATGACGGCTCTAACTGGGTCGACTATCGCGACTGTGTTCTGTGGCTCCTAGAGTCGCAGACCATCGACGATCACATCGACCATGACTCCCCACCCACTGCCTACCAGAACCAAGGTAAAGTCGGAGGGGTAGAGTACGCTGATCGCTGGAAGAAGGAAGAGACTGCCATCAAGCAGGTCATCAGTCCCAGCATCCCCTGTGCCGCCTTCTCTCGCATCAAAGGGCAGAAGAACGTAAAGGGAGTATGGGACATACTGAAACAGATTTATGAGGAGAAGACAAGAGCGTTGGCAGCGCACCTCATGCGACGGTTCCGGAACACCAGATGCGGCGATAATGACAATGTACGCACTCATTTCGAGAATCTGCACAACCTCAGAGAGCAGCTGGCTGGCATGGGCAAGCTGATCAGTGATGAGGACTACACTGACATCCTCCTTGCTTCTCTCCCTGCTTCATATGACTCTTCATGCTCCTCCATCAGTAATAGCGCTTGTCTTGGCAGCCAAGTCCTCACTGCTGATGTGTTCGAGAGCCTCATCCTTGATGAATACACTCGGTGCGAGCTCAAAAAGCCCTTGTCAAACTCCAAAGACGAAGCCTTCGGCGCTGACGCTCCCAGGTCCAAGAAGCAGTGTAGCAACTGCAACAAGCGCGGCCATCTCAAAGCCGACTGCTGGGCCAAAGGGGGTGGTAAGGAAGGTCAAGGGCCAAAGAGGAACAAGGACAAGGATAAGTCCAAAGACACCTTGGCCACAGCAGAGGAGGTACCGCCGCTGGATGCATGGGCTGCCATAGAGGAGATAGAGGATGGTGCCGAAGAAGCTTGGGTCGAGACCGTGGCTGCAGCAGGGAGTTCCCTAGCGCAGCCTGGGCGAACGCATCGCACCACAACGGAGATCTACAACTCAGGAGCCCCTCGGCACATGTCCCCCTTCAGAGAGCAGTTCCTCAACTACAAACCAATCATGCCGCCGCATGCGATTTCGGCGGCAAATAAGCAAGTGTTCTATGCTGTTGGGACCGGAGATCTACGGATTGAGGTCCCCGATGGCGAGTCCTCCACTTCTATCTTGCTCAAAGATGTCCTTCATGCACCCGAAATGGGACTCACCCTAGTGTCTATCGACTGGATCACCAAGGCTGGCTACTCAGTCACATTTGAGGCAAGCACTTGTAAGATCAAGCGTCCGAATGGCACAGTCATTGGCACCATCCTGGCAAGCATGAACGGCCTCTACAAGGTGGAGCATGCCTATGCAGCCTCCATCGCACCGGAGCACATCACCCTTGCAGCACTGCACCGGCGACTGGTCCACATTGCCCCGGACACACTCTGTGCGCTCGTCTTGAGAGGCGCTGTGGAAGGTATCGAGCTCATCAACAACCGGGCGCCGCTGATCTGCGACTCATGCGAGCACGGCAAGTCCACGCGCAAGGTGATACAGAAGGAGCATCAGACCCTGCTAGCAAGGGCCTTCGGCGATGAGGTGCACACCGATGTGTGGGGGCCCTCTCCAACACTAAGTGTCGGCAAGCGGAAATACTATATCACATTCACTGACGACTCCACTCGCTACACACGCATCGACATCCTGTTCACCAAGGACGAGGCCTTCGACAAGTACAAGGAGTATGCGGCATGGGCGCACACCCAGCACGGAGTGTGCATCAAGTGTCTGCGCTCAGACCGTGGTGGGGAGTACACCAGCGGCGCATTCACTCAGTTCCTCAAGGAGCAGGGGACAGAGCGTCGCCTCACCACTCACGACACACCGCAGCACAATGGTGTTGCGGAGTCGCTCAACCGCCGCCTCGTAGAGCGTGTGCACGCCCTCCTGCACCAGTCCGGACTTCCGCTGACACTGTGGGCAGAGGCACTGCACTTTGTTGTATGGGTGAAGAATCGGACCTTGACCAAGGCACTTGGTAATGTCACGCCCTTTGAGAAGCTCACCGGGAGAAAGCCTAACATTGCAGGGGTGCCTGAGTGGGGGCAACGCGTATGGGTGCACACCAATGCAAACAACAAGCTGGGTGCACGCGCTGAGCTTGCACACTGGGTCGGTTATAGCGATGAAAGCACCCACGCCCACCGCATCTATTGGGCTGGGACAAACAAGATATCTACGGAGCGGGATGTCAAGTTCACAGCAAGCACCAACGTTATATCCATCACCTTGTCTTCATCCTCCACTCCAACTGCTCCCACACTCAACACACCGCCTATCACCCTAGCATCCAGCGTCGCACCAACCGCACCAGCTCCCAGTACCCCCACTCAAGTCGCAAGCACACCCCAGCAACCTCCAGCCACTACCGACAGCAGGGAAGAGGAGGTCGAGGTCGAAGACGAGCTCATCGACACTCCACCGCCGCCTACATCCAGGGGCTGGATGTCAAAGCCAAGTCAACCTGCTCAGCCTGCACGCCAGTCATCGCGCATCCGCAAGCCCTTGCAGAAGGCAGCAAGCGGAGAAGGTGCTGCAGATGGAGGCATGCAGAGACTTCTGGGACAGCACCCGGAGTTTGCTGAGCACTACAGTGCACTGGCAGAGCTGATCGCTGACATAGACGCTCTCCAGGAGGAGGAGTGCGACAAAGACAAGGCTGCCTTCATTGCAGAGATTGAGGACGCGGTCGCAGCTGCAGTTCTTGATGCGCAAGGAGATCTGAAGTCGCTACGCGAAGCGCAGTCTTGCCCCGACTGGCTCAGCTGGAAGGGAGCGATGGACCGCGAGATCCAGTCGCTGCAGCAGGCTGGCACATGGGAGACAGTGCTGCGCCCTCCGGGCAAGAACATTGTTGGCTGCAAGTGGGTTTATCAACTCAAGCGGAAGGCAGATGGGAGTGTCGACAAGCACAAGGCGCGCTTGGTTGCTTGGGGGTTCAGCCAGATATACGGTGTGGACTATCTCGATACTTACTCCCCCGTAGCGAAGCTTGCCAGCTTCCAGACCATCCTCACGCTTGCTGCACGCTTTGACTGGGAGGTTGAGTGCTTCGACTTCAACTCCACATACCCCAATGGAGAGCTGGAGGACACAGAGGAGATTTATATGGAGCAACCGCTGGGTTATGAGGAGGGCAGTAAGGACTTTGTCAAACGGTTGAGGAAGGCCCTCTATGGGTTGAAGCAGGCGGGGCGCAGATGGTATGACACCTTCAAGCGCGAACTCGCTGACCTCAGTTTCCGCGCCAGTGCCGCCGATCCTGGAGTGTTCTACACTCGGATCCGGGGCAATGTTCTCATCATCGCAGCACATGTAGATGACTGTGCGATGACCGGAAACTCTGGCAGACTCATCACTGTGTACAAGGCCAAGCTCAACGACAAGTTCCCCCTCACAGACCTCGGACCAATCCATTCCCTGCTTGGGATTGAGGTCACCCACGACCGAGCGGTGCGCACCATCTCTCTCTCTCAATCCACATATGTTGACTCCATTCTATCTCGGTTCTCCCTCACTGATGCCAAGTCGTACCCCACTCCCATGGTCCCCTCCGCGTTCTACTCCAAGTGTGACTCCCCATCATCCCCATCTGACATAGCACGCATGCACAAGGTCCCTTACTGCAAGGCCATTGGCAGTGTTAAGGCCTATTGAACCTTAAGGCGCGACGTGCACAAAGGTGAAATATGCGGCAGTGATGAAGTTATAAGGGTCGTAATTCCCTTAATAACCTGAAGTGCTTTGGAAGGTGATAAAAGCGAGAAGGTCGCTAAGACCAATGTCTGGGTGAAGATAAAGAGGAAGGGGAAGTAACTTCAAGGATTTGAAGATTACTTCAAAGAAAGATAAAGGGGAAATAGTGGTTCAAGCAACAAGGACTGAGAACGCAATAGATTGCAAACTAAGTCAGGCTTAAGGCCCAACTCTAGGATATAAGCCCAGCTTATATACAAAAGGGCAGCTACCTGACTAAGCGTACAAATGAAGAGAACAATGGGGTCACGAACAATGGTGGTCACAGAACAATGGAGTCACGAACAATGGTGGTCACAGACAACCATAAGAAGGGAACAATAGGAGACGTACAAAAGGAGGGAACAATGGAGTTCCCGACAAGATGGCTCTGTTGTACAAGTAAGCGGTCATGTGAGTCGGGATCATGTGATCGTATAAGTACATATCGGTCAAGAAAGAAAGAAAAATGTGGGCCAAGTGCCCAGGAACGTAACACGACGCCCTTCCTAGAGAGTTGCTACCACGCAACTAATATAAAACACTGTAGAACTCTGCATCGTAATCAGTATGAGCTAGCTCCAAATCGTGACACAAGGTGGGGGACGACATAGCGGCGCACATATCCCCAAAGTTGGGGTGAGTATGGGGAACAGCGCAGTACTCAGTGTCGCATTGCTCATGAGGGCGGTCGCACTCATCATGCGCATGTTGGGTGCTAAGACACCAACGACACGTTTTCCAGAGGGGGCACTCCTCTTCGACGTGATTGGGGCGCGACTCATTGCATTTGAGGCAATAAGGGAACTTGGGTTTGCCTCCTCGACGCCGCTTGCCTAAGACGGTGCGGCACTCAAGACTGTCTTCGCCTTCTTTGATGTCTGATGGTCCTTGAGCAGTGAAGATGCGAGGGATGTGGATGGCATTAGTGGGAGGAGGGCGGATACAGTTAAGATGGGGAACAAGTCGGGTGCGGACAGCAGCATTAGTGAGATGTCGTTCCACCATATTGAGCTTGCCCTGGGCACTATCTTCCCTTTTGTTGAGCTCAACTCGCTGGCGCTTTACCGCCTCGAGTTCACTCTGATGCGCTCGATACCTATAGACATCAGCGACAACACCGGGATCCTTGAGATCAATGATGGCGTTGTCGATAAGGAGTCGGGAAGTGGAAGAGGGGTGGAAAATGTTGAGGTCGTAATCTTTGACCCCAGGGCGGTTGAAATTGGGGGAAGGATGTGCACGTGCGTGGAGGGGAATAGAATACTCAGGGTCACCCCATTTGCGAGTTCCTACAAGGTGAGTGTCGACCCCAAGTTGCCTGAAAGTGACATAGCGTGCCACCTCATCTTGCCCATACTCGTTGAGGAAGACGAGTGGGTACTGCCGCGTATCACTGCGGTCATACTCGCTCCATCCAGCTCCTGGGTGATTTGGGTCGTCAAGCTGCTGAGTAAGCTGAGGGATGTTGGGGATGGGACTAGGCGTGGAAGAGAGGGAGATGGTGGGGTTATACTGGGCGAACCTAACTGGTTCGTCACTTTGTACGTCGTTGTCTGACATGTAGCCTTCAATTTTGTCAAGAATTTGGGGAATGAGGAAGAGGTGTTCGACTGCGGTATAGTCGCGGAAGGTGGTGGTGAACACCTGGTCGTCGAGCTCAGTGTTCCCCAGAATGTTCAGGGCTGGGAGGAGATCCTCCGTCCAAGCTGAAAGTGCCCCAGTGATACGTCCCTGATGCTCCATGTACTTCAACAAGGCTCTGCATTGTTTTCTCACATGTCGAACCTGTTCCGAAGAGGGAATTTGTCCTGCTAGTGTGAGTATCTTGTCGTCTGGGAGTGTGTTGACGACTACGTTTGAGTGGATGCTGGATGGCTGGGGTGATAGAGGGTGACGGTGCTGGCGTTGGAGTAACGGGGTTGGGGGTAGGGTCAATAGAGGGGAGGGGGATGATGCTCGAGCCATATTGTCCTCGTTCTGATGGGAGATACGAGGTGGGATCGGGATAGGGGATGGTGAAGTGTGGCCAGTATCTGGGGTGGGGAAGGATGGTGGTTGACCTTGTGATGTGCCCGGGAAGCTGCTCAAAGCTATCCTCAGATTGGAGTAAATATCTGTCACCGTAGAGGCGACCTCTAGTCCAGCAATGATAGGTAGACCCGGAGGTGGGGACGATTGTGGAGAAAAGGGAGATATCTCCATTGCCATAGATGGACTGCTGTGTGTGGACTGTGGTACCTCCTGGTCCGACGTAGACATAGCTGAAGTGGGTAGGTTGGGTGAAGTCGAGGGGCATTCAGCGGTGATAGGGACAGTACTGTTCTTTGCAGAAGGATTGGTGTTCAAGGGCGTGAATGTGAGTGGGGTGGATCGTTCGGTACAGCGACGAAGTCTTCTGGGCAGTTGGGATGAAGACATGGAACTTATGGCTAGGCCAGATGGTGAGGTCTCTGAAGAGATGACAGAACGAATTGAAAGGGGGTTCGATGGTGAAGGTGTAGAATGCCTGGTTGGACATGCTGAGGGTGATTCGTCAAGGGGAAGGGTTCTTATACTGCTCGAGTGTTTTTGAAAGTCCGATAATAACTCCGGAGCGTGGAGGTCCTCAGTGTTAACCCATGAATCATGTGCTGGTGAGTAGTCCTTCCAGCGTACAAGGTATTGCTTCTTCTTCCAATGGCCAAAAGACCTCTCTTTTAGAATCTTCTCAATTTCCCATTCTGGTTCACCTTCTAGTATTTCTGGTGGTGGTTCTAGAAAGTTGGGTCCATGTTGGTCTGTTTCTTTGTAGGGCGTGAGTAGGGAAGCGTGAAAGACGTCATGGATTTTCCAGGTGGAAGGGAGTTTGAGTTTGTAAGCGACTTTTGATATTTGGGAGACTACCTTAAAAGGTCTGTATCTCCTTGGGGAAAGCTTGGGTGTGGTGTTACTTGGAAGTTGTAGGTTGGTTCCTTCTAGCCAGACCTTTGAACCTACTGCAAATGGAACGTATTGTGGTTTCTCTTTTATCCAGGATTCTTGCGCTTTACGTTGGGCCTCTTGGGCGGCTTTCCTGGCTTCTTTGATGGATGAGAGTCATTGTTCTAGGGAGGGAGTGGTGGTTTTCCGGGTTGGTTGGTGTATTTGGGGTGTATATCCAATGAGTAAATCGTATGGTATTTTCTTAGTAGTTGCGGATGGCCATGAATTTTTGGTGTACTGGGCAAGTGGTAACCATGCGTGCCAATTGTTCTGTTGAGTTCCGCAGAATACTCAGAGGTATTGCTCCAAGGTTTGATTGGTTCTTTCGCTTGCTCCATCAGTTTGAGGGTGATACGCCGTGCTGATGTTCTGATGGATATTGAGGATATGGCAGAGTTCTGTTGAGAATTTCGATACAAAGTGGACGTCTCGGTCCAAGATGATTTTGCGGGGAATGCCGTAGTGGGGTATAACGTGATTGAGGTAGAGTAAGGCTACTCCTTCTGAGTCGATGGTGTTGTGACAAGGAATGAAGATGGATGCTTTGGAGCAATCGGTATCCGTGATCGTGAGAATAGTGTCGAAACCACCTGATTGTGGGAGTTTAGTGATGAAGTCCATTGCGACAGTTTCAAAAGGTCGCGCGTTGTCTGCGGGAGTGATAGGGAACATAGGTGGATGAGTAGGGTGGGTGTTGACTTTGGTCATTTGGCATGTAGCACATCCTTTGATGTATTCGGTGACGAAGGTTTTCAGGTTGGGCCACCAGTAGTACGGGGTGATTAGTTGAAGTGTTTTGGTGATTCCGGCATGACCGGCAGTCACGTGGTCGTGAAAAAGGGAAATTACTCCCCTCCTAAGAGCATTGTCTGCCACAACAACCAGGGCGGTCCTGTGATACCAATGTGTTCCGTCCAATAAGGAAAGGTTATGTGTTGGTGCCCATTTCTTGAGTAGCGGTTGCTCTTTGTATTGAGCTAATTTGACGCGGCTATCCAAGTTATCACCGATACTGTCCATGTCAAATACTCGAATTGAGGTGTGGTTGTCGCAAAAGTAGTGGTCTGGCCATACAGTGACATCGTCATTAATTGGATTGGGTCCCTCGTAATCAGGTCTTCTGGATAATGCATCCGCGCGATTAGTAGCGCCGGGTTTATATTCCAATATGATGTTATATTGCTCTCGTTCTGGTAGATATCCAGCAACGCGAGGGCCTATTTTTCTGGGTTCCCAGTAATAGCGAAGATTGGCGTGATCAGTGAAGACTAGGACAGGTATAGTTGTTCCTTTGAGGAGATGAGACCAGCAGCATAGTCCGCGCATCACTCCTAAGAATTCTCGGTCATAGATAGGGTAATTTTGTTCAGTTTGGGTGAATTTCTGGGAATGAAATCCAACTGGTCGTCTTGGTCCTGGTTTTTGGGTACCATCTGGTTTCGTAATAGGGGGGTCCCACTGGTATAGTATGGCGCCTGTTCCAATTTGTGATGCATCCGTTTCAAGTTTGAATTGTCGTTCTGGATTTGGTTGAACGAGTACTGGTGCGTGGGTAATCATATCGATAAGTTTGTTTTGAGCCTCTTTTTGTTGGGGTCCCCATTCAAAAGGTACATCTTTTCCAGTGAGCTTTGTGAGTGGTGCGGCGATGATACTGAATTTAGGGCAAAACATGCAGTGATATCCAGATACTCCTAGGAAACCACGGACTTGTCGCTTGTCTTTTAGTTCCTGTGGGTAGTCCCTGAGTCCTGCGACTTTAGCTGGGTCAACTGTGGCTCCATCTTTTGATATCCGAACGCCTAGGAAATCCATTTGCGGTTGCATAAAGACAGATTTTGATAATTTGAGATGTAGACCGTGGCGTGCAAGGAGATCAAATAGGAAGTTAATAATGTCGACGTGAAGATCAAAGTCTTTGAGTAGGGTTCCTATTCCACAGTCATCCATGTAGTTTTGGAGTATGCGTCGTATTTCGAGTACACCTTTCTTCTCAAAGTGTTTGTATAACTCTTCGAGAATACCATTCATAAAGCGTTGAAAACTTGCTGGTGAATTGCTCATGCCGA
>Ga0307510_10003886_pt1 | contig 17508 bp, 8 predicted proteins | sample 12_EM_MG_FD_207224 | JGI IMG/M metagenome (GOLD analysis project Ga0307510, IMG submission 207224) | Populus trichocarpa ectomycorrhiza microbial communities from riparian zone in the Pacific Northwest, United States - 12_EM | ecosystem: Host-associated > Plants > Roots > Unclassified | place...
AAATTTTGGTAATCGTGCATTTGTTGAAACTGTTCATTTTGGTTTTCTCTGTGTTTCTGCTATTTGTATTCATCATTTTGGCTTTTTAAAAGGCCAAAACAATGTAGTTTAGTGTGTATAAAGAGGCCAGATTTCAGCTGGGTCGACCGGATTTCAGCTGGGTCGACCGAGTTTTGCCGGGCCAACTTCCCGATGGGTTTTTACTTAGACCCGAATTGGTCCTAGGCTCAGGTCTCGGGTCGACCCGCCGGGCCGGTTCGGGTTTCAAAACTATGATTACAGTGACCTTAACTTTATTTTCATATGACATACCACAAACATAAAAAATTATGCACAATATATTTCTAAAGAATTACTAACGAAATGAACGCTAACATCATAAAAGGAAAGAATCTCATTTAAAAATAAATGTTAAATTGACTAACATCTAATGAAATAATATTTCAAATTTAATAATATTTATTTAATTATAATTAATTTTGATAAAACTTTATGAAAAAATAAAAACAATCATGAAGGGCATAATAAAAAGAGAGTCTGCTAATATTATAAAACAAATATCATAATTTCACTTGAAAATAAATTTAAAAATATTTTTTTTATTTTATTTAAAATAAATTAGAGTAAAAATAAAAACATAAATAAGGTAATCTATATAAAGCACAAAACATAATGGTACAAACTGCAAATCGCAAACATAGTGAGAGGGTGTTAATTTTTTTACACTGAGTGCAGAACATGAACATAAATAATAGTAGAATGAAGGAAAAATAAGGAAGACAATTTTATTGATTTCAAAACACTTTTAAATAGAGATAGAGTTTTAGTTTGAAACAAAGACTATTAAATTTGAAAATTACATAACAAACAAATCAAATACAATTAGATTTATTCTTAAAGAATCGGTTTTCAAGTAGTAACCTTCAACAACAAAATCTCTTGATCTTCTGCAGCTTTTAAAACATTATTTTAACACTCGTCCTTGTCTTAATTGCTGCAGACACTTAGCTTGCTTCTTAATTCTTCAAAACTTGCTTTTGAAAGAGCTTTAGTCAAAACATCTGCAATTAGTTCTGCAATAAAGCAGAGTAACTTCTCATTCTTTCTGAACTTTTCTTAAAAAATATAACTTGATTTTAAAGTGCTTATTCTTGCCATGAGAAACAAGATTATTTGCAATAGAAATTGCAGCTTGATTGTCAACATAAATCTGTATTGGCTCAAGTTGACCCATATGCAAATCTGCAACTATTTGTCTTATCCAAATTGCTTGATTTACAGCAGCAGTAACTGCTATATATTTGACCTCAACTGTGCTTTAAGAAACCACATCTTGCTTCCTTGAACACCAAGAGAACATGCCTGATCCGAAGCTAAAACAATAGCCTGAAGTGCTTTTCATATCATCCATAGATCCTGCCCTAGTCACTGTCATAATAGTCATGAAGCATAAAATTTTAAGAATAAGAGAACTTTATACCGCAGTTTATTATACCCTTGATATATCTTATTATTCTTTTTTCGCATTGAAGATGTGATTCACTTGCATAATGCATGAATCGTGAGAGCAAACTTACATCAAATGCAATATCAGATCTTGTTGTTGTAAGATACATCAAACACCCAATCAGACTTCTGTACAGACCTTCATCCACTTTGTTTGTTCCATCATTCTTGTTGATTTTTTCCTTCAGATTCATAGGAGTGCTTGTGCTTTTGCAGTTCTCTATTGAAAAATTTTCAGGATCTCTTTAACATACTTTTTTTGACATATGAAGATTTCATTATTGCTTTGTTTCACCTTCATTCCAAGAAGTAAGACATCAAACCAAGGTCTGTCATCTTAAATTCATTGAGCATTTCAGCCTTGAACTCTTCTATTAGTGTCTTATCACTTTCTGTTACAAGTAAGTCATCAACATAAATAGATACAATAATTAAGTTTGCATTAGTTCCTTTTACATATAATGTGGCCTCACTCAGACTTTTAACAAAACCAAGTTTATGTAGATGCTCATCAATTTTGCTATACCATGTTCTAGGAGCCTGTTTAAGGCCATAAAAAGCCTTCTTCAACAAGTAGACCTTCTCCTCTTGTCCTTTGACATCAAAACCTCTTAGTTGTTCTATGTAAATCTCCTTCTGCAGATATCCATTCAGAAACACAGATTTTACATCTAACTGATAAAATTTCCAATCCTTTAGTGCAAACAATACAAATAGCAATCTAATTGTATCAAGTCGTGCTACCGGTGCAAAAGTTTCTGAGAAGTCCTCTCCAAACACTTGAGCATAGCCTTTAACAACTAATCTGGCTTTTTATTTATTTATAAAACCATCTTTATTTTGTTTGGTTTTATAAATCTATTTGACTCCTATGACCTTTTTATATAAAGGCTTGTCCATCATCACCTAGGTATCATTCTTTTCGATCATTTTGAATTCCTTTTTCATTGCTTCAATCCATTCGTTGTTCTTCACCTCCTCTTTAAATTCTGCAGGCTTACAAATAACAATATTGCTACTTTCATAAATCTCATATAAGGATCTTGTACCTCTAACCGACTCATCATCAATACTGTCATTAATAATCTCCCGAGTTGAAGATTCCTACTTCTTTGTTGACGATTCCTGCTTCTTTTCTGGTTCCTCCCATTTTCATTGTTTATCTTCCATGAAGTTAACATCTCTGTTTACTAGAATTTTTCCATTTTGAGGTTGGAAGATTATGTAAGCTTTTGATGGACTATTGTATCTAATGAACACTCCTAATTTAGCCTTTTTATCCAACTTGTCTCTTTTAACCTGTGGCACATAAGTGCAACAAAGGCAATCAAAGATTTTCAAATGTTGCAGGTCTGGTTTGTATCCAAACCAAAATTCAAATGAAGTTCTTTTCTGCAACGCACTAGTTGACATTATGTTTAGCAAATACACTGATGTGTTTGCAACTTCAGCCCATAGTTTCTTTGGCAGCTCTTTTTCATACAGCATGTATCTAGTCATTTCCATAATGCTCCTATTTGTTTTTCACTCACATCATTTTGTTGTGGAGTGTAAGGTGTTGTAAGTTGGTGTTCAATCCTGGATTTATCATAGAATTGTTGAAATCCTCTATTGATATATTCCTTTCATTATCAGACCTTAATATCTAAATCCTACATCCATTTTGGTTTTCCACCCATGTTTTATACTTCCAAAATACATTAACAATGTCAGATTTGAATTTTTAAAAAAATCCAACAAAATCTGGAATAATCATCAATAAAGATTATGTAGTATCTGCTATCATTTAGTGAAGCTATTCTTTGGGGACCTCCAACATCTGTATGTACCAGTTGAAGTTTATGTGTCACTCTCCATGTAGTTGAAGGAAATGTTTCCTAGCTTGCTTTCCATATTGACAAGCTGCACAGTTGGTTGATTTGTTCTCCAGTTGTGGAACACTTCTTACAAGATTGTGTTTTTGCATATACATTAGCCCAGCATGATGAAAATGACCAAGACTTTTATGCCACAATTCATCATTGCATGTTTTTATGGAAAAAATACTTTGCTCCTCCTCTATAATATTTAAAGTAAAACCTTTTGCTTTTATTTTTACTCTAAAGACGTTGCCTATATTGTCTTTGATCAAGCGCCATTTGTCTTCAAATATCACTTTGAAACCTTTCTTCATAAGCTATCCAACACTGATAAAATTCTGATCAATGTCAGACATATATAATAAATCTGAAATGTACTTAAAACCCGACAGGCTATTTATAGCAACAATTCCTTTGCCTTTGACAACAATATAATCACCATTTTTAAATTTAATTTTGGAAATAACAGTTCTATCAAGTTTTTTGAACAATTCCTAACTATTTGTCATGTGGTTTGTGTAATCACTGTCAATTAACTAGGAATCACTCGAGCTGTTGCATGTTGAAAAACATGATGCAATAAACAACTGCTTCTTTTCAAGTTGTTGAGCAACAATTTTTGCTTTTTTTTCATGTTGTTGTGATCTGCAGATTCTTTCAATATATCTAGTTTGACCATATTTTTTACACTTAATATCTGGTCTCCACCAATAATTTCTTCACTGGTGATTTGTTTTTTTTACAGTAAGGACATGATGGATGTCTCCACCTTGTTTTTATAATTTTTAGCCTTTTTTTTTTGTTGAATCTCTTGTCTTTGCCTCCTCTTAGGTATTCAGCACTTGCTTGAAAAGCCCCTGCATTGATTCCTCATGTCTCATCAATCTTCTCTACTCTTGTGCCTGCAAAACATTTACCAATTCTCTAAGAGATATATTGGTTAAGTTTTTTGTCTCTTCTAATGAAAAAATCTTAGACTCATATTTTTCAGGCATGATTACCAGTATTTTGTGCATAATTCAGTCATTAGAAAATTCATTTTTAAGCAATCTTACTTTGTTTATTATGCTTAGTAATTTGTCAGCATAATCTTTGATGTTTTCTGTCTCCTTCATCTTCTGCATTTCAAATTCTCTGATTAAGTTGAGAGCCTGCATATTTTTAGTTCTTTCGTTGTCCTGATATTCTTCTTTAAGATAATCCCAAATACCTTTTGCAGATTTCAAATTCATGATTCTTGTGAATATTGTATTTGACACTACAGTATATAAGCAGGCTTTAGCTTTAGACTTCCTTATCTTCTTTTCCTTATGGATCTTTGGTTGAGCTATTGTTGGATTTGCTGGTAAATCAGGAACAACATAGTTTTCTTCTACAGCTTCCCAGAGATCTAATGCTTCTAGATGAATTGTCATTCTAATGACCCAAGTTTCATAGTTATCACCATTAAAGACTGGTGGTGATCTGTGTAAGATGATTGAGTCAATTTTCATTTCTAGTGTTCTTTTTTGTTTTGTATTTGTGGTTTGATTTATATTTTGATTCTCTCAACTCACAAGTCTTTAAAGATAATTATGTTTTAATACCAATTTATTAATTGTTTTACACTAAATACAGAACATGAATATAAATAATAGCAAAATGAAGTAAAATTAAGGGATATAATTTTATTGATTTCAGAACAATCTAAAATAAAATAAAGTTTTATTCAAAGAATAACTATTAAATTTAAAAAGTCCATAACAAACAAATTAAATACAATAAATTTATTCCTAATGAATTAGTCTTCAAATAGTAACATTCAACAGCAAAATCTCCAGCTTTTAAGGCATTCTTTCAACAGAGGGCATTCAACATTGGTGACCTAGTCTATCTCAAACTACAACCTTACTGGCATAAATCAGTAGCGCACATTATGGCCATTACTTGATTCTGGAGAAGATTAGAACTGTGGCTTCTAAGTTGCAAACTTGTAACTACCTTCTTCAACAACCATCGTCTCTCAATTGAAGAAGCATGTTGATAATAAGATTGTTTATAAGGAGTTGCCAATTAACCTCACGAGCACTCCTTTCTTTTTCATAGAAATCATCCCTGGATCATATCCAGGTAGGCTTCATTAATATATCCCTTGTACCATAATCACTCTTATCACAACTTTCTTATTCTTCTAAGGCAATACGGTTTTCCTTTCTACCTCTCTTTTCATGTTTTTTTTTTAAAAAAGACAGAGGAGAAGGGAAATGCAAAACCCAGGTAGAGGAAACCATGTCCATAAAGAGGAGGATAAGCCACTGAGGGTCACTCATAGGTATGAATTTTCTTGAGATTTGTAATTTGTTGATTATTTTAATTCAATTAGAGAGAGAACTATTATGAGGTCAGTTAAAAAACAGAGAAAAAACTTGGGGTGTTGAAGGTGCTTGGAGGAAAGGCTAAAAAAAGAAGAAGCTGCGCTCTCCCAATGCTATGGATGTACGACCAGTGATGGAAGTTGTAGAAGGTCCAGCCTTTGATATATTGCTGGTGCTGACACTTCTTTTTGTTCATCTGTTGGCAGCAAGCACTTTAACCACTACTTTTTTCAGTGATTCATTCCGTAATGTTTTCCTTTTCATTATTAATTTTGTTTCTATTGGCAGCTGGTCGGTGGCTAGACTTGTTAAGTGGCACTGGTTCTGTTGGTATTGAAGCTATCAGTCGAGGATGCTCTTAGGTATTTTACTATGCTGCTAGTGTTTGCAGTTATGAGTTTAATTACTTTAGATCTTCATTTCTGATGTCGCATGATGGTCTACATGCTAAAGAGAGATCCTATAATTTAGATAAATACATCATTTCTCTCTATAGTTTAGGTTCATAGGCTTGTGCGTAAGAAGGTCCTTGTTTTCTATAGTGTTTATAAAGTGCCATAGCCCAAATGGTTTCGAAGGGATAGAAGAATGGAAGAAAAGGTGGTGGCCATTCTTTCAGGCACTTTGCTCATGAACATGCAGCTTTGCCAGAAGCAACTAGTCACCTCCTTTCCTCAGCTAAAGACGATCCATTTGTTATTAGAAGTTGAAAAGTGTCAATAAATGTATAAACAAGAAGAAATTATTTCTCCTGAATATTTTTATGAATCAAGTTACATTGTTTGTAATTTCATTAGTGTCATGCCTCCATATACACGAGTTGATTATGGAATATTGATGGATCAAATTTCAAAAGTACCCATGGTTGGATAAGACATATTTATTGTAAGTGCTAATTTTGTTAATTATTTAACTTGGTTTATGTTCTTATTGACAAACTTCTTACACAGTTTTTCTTAACATCAAGAATTTTTCTAGTCTAGCCCCCTTCCCCCATCTATCAAGTTTAAAGTACTCCAGTTTGCACCCTTCTTTTGTTACCATAAACCATTATCTACACCACAAATCACTGTGAAATCTTTGAGATGATTTTATGTTTAGCACATTAAGGCCAACTGGCTTGGTTACTAGCACAATCTCAACCCAATAGCTTAAGTTGTTAGGTGAGGTCCCAAGATATGATTTATATTATTCTCTAACACGCCCCTACAAGTGAAAGCCTTTTGAGCTTGAAACTTGCACAGACCCCCACTACCTTGTGCTTAATTTTTATCAAATAAATGGGGATGGTGAGATTGAACTCGTGACCGCTTGGTCATCAAGGCTCTAATACCATGCCAAAGAACCATCTCAATCCAATAACTTAAGCTGTTAGATAAGGTCTCAAGATATGATTTATATTATTCTCTAACACAGTAATATATAATTTCTTATCCAAGAATTATTTACTGTTGGTCAACATGGTGACAAATAATTTTGTTTTTAGTACATCAGCGAAAGTGAATATGTATGAAACTGCAGATAAATGACCGGCGATTTGGTCGGACTCATTTGGCAATTTATGGACCTGACTGGGCTCAGAAGAAGAGAAAGAAATAATAGTATGTCGGTGGTAGAACTTATACTAGAAGTCTACAAGTGGAAAGTGGAGAGCGAGATGTGGGCTTATAAAGCTTTTTCTGCATGAATCATCTCCTAATGTTGACTGCTAAAATATATGTTGTATCGTTCATCCTTGTTATGTTCAGACAATTTGAAACTTGCCCTGGTTGATCTTTATGGTAAAAATATCTGTTATTAGGAAACTACAAATTTGTTATGGCTAGCTTTTAATTCATTCAATTGTCTTTTCCCATTTAAAATTAGAAGTTGGATTTTATTTCACAGGCTCATGTCTTCATGGTTTCTTGGTATTTCCTTGGCTGCTTATTGAGCTTGAGAATATTGAGAGAGAGCCTTCTTCTGTCATGCTGATATTTCATGATTGCAAGGACTTCATAAACCAATTCTGTATTTGATAAACAGATCTTATTTTAGTTATTGAAGTCAAATACAGATATTAGAAATCGTTGACTACATAATGTTTGCTTTTTCTTGCAAATTTTAGCTTCAAGGAAATATGTACCCTCCTGTATTTTATCCTTTTGATGCCATAAAAGTCCATATCAGGCATACTGTTAAGAATGCGTATCTCTAGATTCATGCTTTGAACTTACTATTGCATTACTACTCTGTTTTAGTTTGGAAGTCCAATAAATTGTGCTTCTTAGTGCAATATGCTTGAACCTGCCCTTGATTTATTTTTATGCATCGAGCAATCAGACATACTGTTCAGGATGTATATCGTGATTTATGCTTGCCTTAGTCTTAGACATTAACTTTGTCATGTGTCCCCACTTCCTTTTGTATTATTTAAGTTATAAACTGTCTCAGTTCTTCAATGCTATACTAATAGTTAAAGATATTAGTATCTCCACATATCGATTTTAATTCAGAGAGAACTTTTTTCAGACTTCCAAGAGAAAGATCCTGCAATTTCAGATTCCCTCAGTGACTTGAGGATACTGAGCTGCTTGAAGGGGAACCTCTGCTCTGATGGGAAGTTTTTGATGTATTAGGAAGGATCAGAGATTATTTTTTGGACTTCCAAGGGAGCCTCTGTGTTCTGATGGATAGCTTTAGATGTTTTAGGTAGGAGGGTTGGGGAGGGGGTGTGTGTGTTGGTGGGGGGTATCATATAACACAGTAGATAGGATAAGTAATCTCAAATGTCAATATTCATTCCATGACCATCATATCACAGTAAAGAGGTGTCTCTGTCATAAGCACTAAACTCTTAGGAAATCTGAAATAGAACAAAGTCCTAAACAAGATAGAGCTTGTAATTGCTAGATTCGGAAGAAACTTCAATAATAAAATAGAATCTATATTTATCATAGAGTTGATAGTTTTGAATTATCTTCCTTTCATCCCATGGTTTTATGTGCCTGTATGGTATCGATGTGTTGTGTCATCGCTGTTGTGTAATGTTTAGTAGCTTACTGTAGTGCTTTGATAAAATTGTATTATTACTTAAGAAAATAATGGCTAAAGCAGGTGGTACCATACTCTTGGTTCGAAGACGTCATTTTCCTTTTAAAGGGTGTTCCTTTTGATCTAAAACCAGCTAAACCCTGCTTTGCTTTAAGAGCATAACATTTTCGAAGAGCCACTGCATTGTAAGCACTTCGCATTTTCATGGACCTGCTAAGCTCCTTGTTGCTAATAGTCTTCTGAAATATTAAGCAGAGGAACTTATAGGAGAGAAAACAAGGCAAATTGGATGAGATGGTGGTACATGTGAAGTTGGAAGTTTTTGGATAGGAGCATACACTTAGTCTGGGTTACAATATAGATTGCTTAGCTACTCTTTCTAGAAAATGTTTGCATGTATTGCTTTATCTTTAGAAGGTGATGGTTGGAGTGTAGAATGCAACCACCTTATTTGATGAGTAGTTTCTAAGGAGAGAAGAATAGTAGATTACTTTGAGTTTTTCACGCTTGATTTTTTGACTCCATAGTTCTGCTTCTTGTTGATGTAGACATGCTTGACAATGCAGTTCAAGCGACGACAGACCACAATGCTCCATAGGTGTGGTTGGCCAAAGTATTCATAGCTGCAGTCACACAATTTGCGTTGTGGTTCTCTTCATTGCAGTAGTGCATGTTTGGCATTGCAGTCTGAAGGGATCACAACGCGTTTTAGCATGGGTGGCAAAAGCATCCTAGTTGATACTCTGGCCAGGTACTGCTGCAGCTGCACAACTAGTGTTGCCATCCAAGGAACCATTTGGCATTAGCCTCTCTCTCTCTCTCTTATTTAATATCATGAGGTGGGGTATGTTTTCTGGTCTTTTTTCATGCCAAAATTCTTTTTTCGTGATACAGAAACTTACTGATGAAAAGAAAAACTCAATCACTCGAGTTTAATATACCAGTCAGCTGTTGAAATGAGAGTTGTTACCTTTTTTGGCAATCGGATTCTCGAAGATGATCATGACACTACTCTTCTGGGAAATAATAGTTATAGTGGCATCACTTGGGATTTTATCCACCAAATGGGTCGATTCAGTAAGACTAGTTATAATTCAGTCTCTTAGCCATCAATGACCATCGCCTGGGTGTAAATCCTCAAGGCAGGCAGGCAGGCAGACAAAGGTATTTTTACATATTAGTTGCTCCCTTGTCAAGTACATTGGTCTTGTTGATTAATAATCAGTGTCGGATAATTGTTTTTCATGTTGTTGGCACTCTGTGGTAACTAAGAAGAAATGCTAGTCAGTTTAAGTCGGAAGGACTTTATAAGAGCAAGCTCAGCTTTCGGGTGAAAGTCTGGAGAGAGTTCTGTCTTTACCTGTACGATAAGAATGCCAAAGTCCTGGTGAAAGTAGTAATTTGCTTCTGCCTTTTTTCTTTTTACTCTCTCTCTCTCTGCTTCTTTTCTCATCTTTTTTCATTTTTGAGAAAGGAGGAGTGGAGGATCCTTGATGGACTTCCTTCTTTTTAGCTTCTATGCACCTAATTAGACGCCTTTTCCTTTCCTTTATGTGGGATTTGTTTGAGCCACTTCATGTGTTAGTTTTTCATCTTTGAGAGAGGGACGCGCTCTAACCGTTCGATCAAGCAATTTAAGTGGTGGGATGGTAACCAGTAATGGTAATTTCCCATCTTCGTTGTGGATCTATAAGGGACATGAGGTCCTATTTCTAATTTTATGCTAATAAAAACGTAAGAGCTAGGGAAAACAGTGAGGTCCCCTTTTTCGCTGCATGGAAACGCACAAATCAAAGAAAATATAACAGAGCTCGCATGGTCTCATTCTATATAAAGCACCAAGGTTAACCAACTCTTTGTTTTATTATTTTGCACTCCCATACACACAGTAGCGCGCACACACTCCCCACCCCAGCATTGCTTACAGATTCTCCACCTTTAAATAAAACCAATCACTTCTTACCCGCCAAGCTAACTTTCTACCAAAGAACTTGTCAAATTGCCCTGCTTTGCCTCCTTCACTCTTCAGCCTACCCGTCTAAGAGAAGAGCTCCATGCGCACATTGCTCCTCAAGATTACAACATGTCTGTCCTGAGTTCTTTTCACATCTCCATTTTGAATGGCCAGCTATTATTCTTTATTGAAAAGTAGTGGGAGCAGCGAGGATAAAACATGGGGAGGGGTGGTAGGATTTTGAGGGCCCTATTAGGAGCTGTTATATTTTGGGGGGTGATTTGGTTCTTGTATGTTGGAATCCTACCAAACCATGCAACGACACTAATGGCAAGAATTAGAGTTCCAGCAGCCGGGACTTTCCAGCATCTGAAGCTATCTGGAAGAGAGAGTCATCTTATTCGTCATGACATGGATCTCAATTATGTGAGCAAGAGAAGAGTGCCCAATGGACCTGATCCTATTCACAACAGGTGCATACTTCTCTACTCAATGTTTTTAGAGAAATTTTTGCTAGAGTCAGCTTGTGACGAGTCGAACTTGCATGAATATAAGCTCAATTGACTGATGATGATTGCACATCCAGTCATTATAATGGTATTATGTTGTAGCATGAGAACAAACAAGGCAGATGCTAGAGTACACTAGACATTATGTGAACATACAGTTTCTTCTAGGTGAGGTTGGCTGGTAAGAGTAAAGTTAAAAATCGATCCTTTTTTTTAATATAATTTGATTTGTGAATGCGGTGAAAGGGGCACAAACTGGTATTTGTTATCTAGGAAACGTCTGATGGTGGTTTTACCCTTTAACTAAAGCATCTTTACATATCAGTCTTTCTCTTATTTTTATGTGCAACAAGCAAAGACTTTGGGGGGAGAACTGGATCACTTTAGATGCGTGGAGGAAACACAAATAGCTTCTTTTAGAATCTCAAACAAAAAATCTTTTAGCCACTTTTGCTCCATTTGGACACCATAACCTCCCATATTTTCAGTTTAATACAACAAGGAGATGGATAGCATCATTTAGATGGGTGTGATCTCACACTGTAATTTGTTATTGTGAATTCTGTGTTCTTAGGATTTGGAATTCTGGGTGCTGAATGCTCTAATGTGTTTTGTGCTACATAATTTGTTGCATAAAAAATCCGAGGGATGCTGGAATTATATTGTATAGCTTTTTTTTTTTTTTTTGATAAAGGAGAATTGCATTTGATCAAGGGAATGAAGGAGTAGTTCATCCTTCTACAAAGTAATAACACAACATAGAATAGAACTATCTGATAACAACCAGTTCACAGTAAATTCCATTTTCTACACATCGATCTGAACATATTTTGTATGTATATATTATCATAATGCAGGTTTGCCTCTGTATTCTCTTCTTTATTCTCATAATTGATATTTCCTCTACTTAAACCATGTTATTCAGGAAAACAGTCCAGTCTAGACAACCACCTGGTCAATCCTAAGTTTGAAGCGACCAAGAACCTTTAAACTTGCGAGGAAGAATCACATCCATTGAGTTTTAGGGCTGCATGGAGTACTGCTAGATTTCAGTGGAAAAATCACTCTTGTATTCAACTAAAACATTGTCATTGCTAGGGGCTGTGAGTGCACAGATATGTTATGCTTGGATTTCCTGCAGTTTATATATTTGGAGTTTGTTGAGTGATTACCGTAATTATTAGTGCTATAGAATTTGGAGACTATCCCATGATTTTTGTTCAAATGAGCATCCTTCCATATCATGAATCTTGTGCATTCTGCCGGACGATTGGAACAGACTAGGAGGGATACCATATCATCTCAAATATCTGGAACCGTTCGTACACCAACTTTGAGAAAGGAAGATTGAGCTTTTGAAACATATGCGTGTTACCTGTTCAACAATTTATTTTTTCCCCTTTCTTTTAAAAGCAACAAGGGATCATGGATAGGTTTTTTTATTTTATTTTACATGAAAAGAATGGAACACTGTCCAAGAAAGTTTTCTAGTCTCCGTACATGATTACTGGGACTGTAACATGAATTATATACTGCTTACTATTCAGCTAATTTAGCTTTTTGTTGGATTGGATTTCTCCTTTCAAAGTTGCTTCGTGTTCCCCAACTAAAGCGTTACCCATTATCTAAAGTTGCTCTTTTCTCAAAACATTTTTTCCTTAAATGGTGCCACTGTAACGTGTATCGGCGAGCAATAATTGCAGGCTTATCAAGATGCAAACAGTAGAATTTATCTCGCCAATATTTCCCACTAATCTCACCATGGAAACAGGCATTTGTCAATGGGGTTGTCATGCTAAGTTGAAGTGTGTGTGTGCATGCATGTCTTGCGATGCCTACAGGAAGAGATAAACAAGCCCTCTACTTCCATAGTTAGGAATAAGGAGCGCAGACACCAATTCTCATGTTCTTCACCAACGAATCTTAAGATCCCACACACAAATTCTAAGAACGTCTTTACCAAAAAGATGTTTGGTTTTAAACACTTGAGTAAGATGTTGTAGTTATCTTTATGTCGATTACAAAACAAGCAAAGGAGCCATCTCTCTTCACTGCTTTTTCTTTCACTTTGTTTACTATTATTCTTGATAAATCTCCCTCTTTCTCTTGCTTTTTCCCCCTCTGGTTCGGTTTTGAATGGTTCGAGAAGCGAAGACCCAGTCCAACTCCAATACAAAGCAACTGGGGTTCAAAATTAGAGGTTCTTTTTGGTTGCATGGGGGACACATTCCTATCTCGTGCAGTTCTTTTTATTAAAAGTTAATGCCCTAATGGAAAGAGACCCCAGGGAGTCCCGCATGATTTAAGTGAAAAATATACTTTTGTCGATCTCACATCTTTTTTTGGCCAAATTATATGTTTTTTATGGATTTTACAAACTCCAAAGCTGCTTAAGCAGCAGGCATCTCTCCTCTATTTGCTATTTGCCTATCTTTTTTACACATCATTTTAATGTGGAATGATCAACTATTACATTTACATCGTTTTTTTAAAAAAAATATCAAAGTTGGTAGTGTGGAAATGTTTTTTTCCCTCCTACAAGAAATTGAAATATTTAGTGTGGGAAAAAAAAACGTTTACTTTATATAGCAATATTTTTCTATTTTTTTTTACATTTTGGTTCTTTTTTTTTTTTTTGCTTTAGTTAATGAATTTTGCTTTATTTATTTTTAATCTAGTCCTAATATTATATAGTTATTGAAAATTATAGTTAATATTTTATTTTAATTTACTTTTTATATGGTTATTACGGTATCGAAAAAATATCTCGACATCACATGACATTCGAAAAATATCCTGGCATTGCGGTATTGTTTTTTTTTTAAAAAAAAAAAATATTTAGTTAAATAAAAAATAGTTTTAAAAAACCAAGTTATTAAACTTTGTGTAGTTAATGACTCGATTTGCGAGTTTAGTGAGATAACCTGAGTTGTCCCAGCTTACGGGTTTGGCAGGGTATGTGTTTTTTTTAAAAAACTGAACTTGATTTTGTGATCATTTCTTTTTTAATTATATAGTTAAAAAAATAGTTTTGAAAAAAAATCATGTTATTAAATATTAAAAAGTCCATTGACCTGTTTGTGGGTTTGACGAGTTGATTAGGTTAGCGGGTTTGACGAGTTGATTAGATTAGCAGGTTTGACAAGTTTAACTTTTTTTTTTAATTTTTTTTTTGTTTTCATACTTTGATATTGGGTTTGTAACAGCCTGCCCCAACATGCTGTATATTGTTCGTTTTGGGCCTTACCGCCCTCACGGTTTTGTTCCTGGTGACGCGAGCCCACTTTTGAGTCTGACTCCCAAAAACACGTACAACATGTTAGCAACCAGATCTACTAATAAAGTCAGCTACCAAACCCTCACCCGCCGATGTGGGATATTACAGGGTTGATTGAGAACTGAGTTTTATAATTTTTTTTATTTTGTTTTCTATGAGATTATTGCGTTCTAAAAAACAATCTCGGTATAGGGTTAGTGCTCAATTTTTTAATTGTTTATTTTTGTTATCATATAGATAAATAAAAAAATAAATTATTAATCCAGTGAAGTCTGGTTTGCGGGTTTAACTTTTTTTTCTTGTTTTTGTTAAATTCATTTTTTATAAATTTCATCTTTCACTATTGGATTGATTGATAATTAATTTTCATAATTTTTTTTGTTTTTCTTTCTACAAGATTATTGTGGTTTTAAAAAAATATACTAGTATTGGGCCAATGCTTGATTACAATCGTCTATTTTTATTATTATATAGTTAAATAAAAAATAATTTTAAAAAAACGTTATTAATTTTAGTAGAATCCATGACCTTATTCACGAGTTTGACATGTTAACACAGGGTACCTGATTCAATGGTTAAGCGGGTTTACCTACCAAACCTGATATCTTTTTTTTTATATATAGTTTTTGGTCCTTAAATTTTTTTAATTGTTTTTTTAATTATTTCATACTTCAATATTACATTGGCTAAGAAATAGCCTTCATGACTTATTTTTATTTTTTTTCTACGAGGTTATTATAGTCTCAAATAAATGTTTATTTAGGGTTGGTTCTCGATTTAACGAGCATACATTTTTTCTATCATGCAATTAAATAAAAATAGTTTACAAAATCAACAAAGTTATTAAACTCAGTGGAGTCCATGACTCATGTCACATGGTAACCTAGGTCAATCAAATTTGGTATCGTCTTATATATATATATATTGTTATATGAAGTTTTTTTAAAAAAATTTAAAACATGTTTTTACTAGTCATCCAAGTTTTTTTTGGACTTGTGAAATCGATTGATTCACGTCGAATTAGTTTCCACGTGGTTTATTTGAAAACTCGAGCTAGATAAGGAATTGAGTTGAGAGGTTTCAAGACTCACCCATTTGATTGGGTTAAATGAAGCTGCCAAAGAATTTCACACTCTCTTCCGTTTAAAAAAAATTAGTTTTACTTGTAGCAGAGCGTGAATCAATAGACTATTTAACACTACTCAAGGTTGATTGAAAAATATTTTCTCCTCCATGAAAATATTTTCCGCTTAATTTTCAATGTTTGTTTCACGCAATTTTTTTACACAAAAGAAAAGGACTCTTATTGTTATTTTTTTATTCATCCATAACATTGCATTTATATAATTATTGTCCAAGAATATTACATACTTGCTGATAATTCCATGTATCTTATTTGACATAATTATTCTTGATTGCATTTTACATATCCATCGTATTATCATATATGGTGAACATCATTCTCTTGGGTTCTTTTTCATAATATCATATGTTGCATCTTCCACCTGGAGTTGCTAACTATATATTATCCTTATTTTCTTGGATATTCTTTTTGGAAACTTCAATGAGAAGTTTGGTGGAAATTTTGAGTTTTTTTTTGTGGTTGTAAATGGTGGTGATTTCATGTTAAAAACATGTTTTAATGTTTTTTTTTAATAAAACAAATTGACACTAGTGGCATTTTTGTAATTTTGACAATTGATGGCATTTGTTTTTATTTATTTTGAGACTTAGAAACTTTTTAGTCATTAAATTAAATTAAATATAATAGCAAACTTGAAAGTATTAAGACTTTTCTTTTTTACTTTTTTTATGCTAAATGTTAAGGATATAAAATCTTATTACGTACGTAAAATCTATAAAGTATAATTTATAAAAGTATAAAGAGAAAATAAAATCTAGATAAAACTATATGATGTTTTCTGTAATTATTCCTAAGTTCAAAATAATTAAAGGATAAATTATTCTAAGCATTTTATTGTTTAATCATCTTTTCACTTTGTAATTAAGTTTTTAAATATTATATTTTGTTACCTCAACTTTAAAGATCATTCTCATTTTATATTTTGAGGAGTTGACATCATAAAAAACTAAAATAAAATATATTTATTTATAAAACTATTATTATATTTAAAATAATAACTAAAAAATTTATTTTTTTCAAAACATGATCTTGTATATACGAAAACCAAAAAGATATATAATAAACAAGATAAAAAACCAGAAAACCCTAGCCCCCATTATTTTCCATCTTCTTCCCTTCTCTCTTACATAACCGCTAGCCCACCTAGCCAAGCTCTCTTTAAGGCGGCAACCACAGAGTTACCCTAACCCTTCATTCCCGCTCAATTGACAGCCATCAAGCTTTAACCGAGACCCACACCAGTATCTCCTTCACCAACCAAACAAGATTGAAGCCACAATTGTCGATCTAGATTTTCCAGTCCCGATTCAGCGGCCATCATCTACATCCAGTAAAAACAAGGCTTGTTGCAGTCACAATTATATGGTGCTGACAATCATAAAAACCATAAAGTTATACTCATTGTCTTCAATTATTTTCTAATAAAGAGACAAGGCTTGCAAAAGAAAGTATTTTTTTTCCGTGCTTTTTGCGGAAGCTTTGGTTATTGAGATGCAAATTATTCTGTAATGTCTGAATTTTTTTCGTGATGCTTCTGGCCAATGAGTTAACAAATTCAAAAAACATATTTTCATAATTGTCAAACTCAAAATTGAATTTATTAGATCTGTACAAGACTTGAAATTTTATTCAAATATTGTGTCTTCATAATTAGTAAGCTTGCTGCAGTGTATTAGTATTATCTTATTGTCTCTGGGGTCTACATTCATAATTTCAAATTTTGAAAAACTGCAGTCACAATTCCTGCACTTTATGACATTATGCCTTTTGGGTTTGTTTTTACGAGAGAGAATAATTGTTGTCATGAGTTGTAAAAGATGAGGTTGGTTGATTATCGGTATGAGAATAAATTATTAGGAGGGAGGCTATGAT